>OLNH01000204.1_pt1 | contig 60159 bp, 67 predicted proteins | sample 1643101 | NCBI WGS metagenome assembly OLNH01 (sample SAMEA3136758, study PRJEB25190) | human gut metagenome | biome: human gut; feature: human-associated habitat; material: faeces | place: Austria | collected 2013 | reverse complement strand
AGCCTCCTCGACCAGTGCTCACTTATAATAGCATCTATTTTTTCTATCGTCAACAACTTTTTCAAAAAAATATATTCTTTTTTTAAAATTACCCTTTTTGTATCTTTTTGTCTTATTGAATCCCCCTCTATATTTGTTATAATAAAGGTGTAAAGAAAAAAGATGGAGGATAAGAAATGAAAGTACTTGTCGCAGGTGGTACTGGTTATATTGGTAGCCACATTTGTGTTGAATTATTACAAGCCAATCATGATGTTGTTGTTATTGATGACTTTTCTAATTCAAAACCTGAAGTTTTAAAATATATTAAAGAAATAACTGGTAAAGATGTTAAGTTCTATGAATTTAATATTTTAGATGAAAAGAAAACTGAAGAAGTTTTTAAAGAAAATGATTTAGATGCCGTTATTCATTGTGCTGCGTTTAAAGCGGTTGGTGAATCTGTAGAAAAACCAATTGAATATTATACAAACAACCTAACAACAACTCTAATCGTTGCCAAGATGATGAAGAAATATCATGTAAACAATATCGTTTTCTCATCAAGTGCAACCGTTTATGGAGATCCAGAAGTTGTCCCATTAACTGAAGATTGTAAATTAGGAGAAACAACAAATCCTTATGGTGCAAGTAAAGCCATGATGGAAAGAATCCTAACAGATGTTCAACATGCTTGCCCTGAAATGTCTGTTACTTTATTACGTTATTTCAATCCTATCGGAGCACATGAATCCGGATTATTAGGAGAAGATCCTAAAGGTATTCCAAATAACCTTATGCCTTATATCATGAAAGTTGCTGCTGGCGAACTTCCATGTCTAGGAGTTTTCGGTGATGATTATGATACACCTGATGGAACAGGTGTCAGAGATTATATCCATGTTGTTGATTTAGCTAAAGGACATGTATTAGCTATTGAAAAATACAACAAACCAGGTTTACATATCTGTAACTTAGGAACTGGTCGTGGATATAGCGTTTTAGAACTTGTTCATGCCTTTGAAAGAGTAAATGGCGTTAAAGTAAAATATGAAATCAAACCTCGTCGTGCTGGTGACATTGCAACATGCTATGCTGATCCAACAAGAGCGAAAGAAGAACTTGGTTGGGTAGCAACAAAAGGTATTGATGATATGTGCAGAGATACTTGGAACTTTGCGAAAACTAGAATGAAATAGCCCTTGGGCTATTTTTTTATTGTTTCCATAGGGGAAATTTGTTATTATAGTAAAGTATAAAAAGGAGGAACTTCTATGGGATTTTTAAAAAAGATTTGGAAGGAAATCAGTGTATTTGGACTTGTTTTTGTCATTTTTATTGCTTTATTTGCCTATAGACAAGCAACACATGTTGAACTTACAACTATTAGTAAAACAAAACTTGTAGAAAAAATAAAAGCTAAAGATAGCTTTGTCGTTGTTGCTGGAAGTGATAGTGATAATACAACTCTTAATTATAAAGATGTATGTTTAAAATATTTGAAAAAAAATCACAGTGATCATATTTATTATGTCAATCTTGCAAGTGAAAAAGATACAACATCTTATATTCAAAAAACATTTAAAACAGATGATGGAACAGTACCTTCAACATTCGTTATAAAAAATGGTAAAGTAAAAACTCAAAAATCTGGAGCATTATCTTATTACCGAATTGCAGAATTATTTAAATAATAAAAAAACAAACTCGTTGAGTTTGTTTTTTTATAACAGTTCTTTTACTTGTCCATTTTGCACATAAACTCTTGGCACACGTTTAGAAATCAAGCATAACACTTCATAAGATATTGTATCTAAGTCCTTTGCCATACTTTCTAAAGAAATATGTTCTCCAAAGATTTCTACTTGATCGCCAATCTTCACATTTTTATCTACACGTACCATCATTTGATCCATGCACACTCGTCCTACAATTTCATAATATTTACCATTGATGTAAACTTTACGTCCTTGGTTTTTACGAATCAATCCATCTGCATAGCCAATTGGTAAAGTTGCAATATATTCATCTTCTTTAGCGGTATAAGTTAAGCCATAACCCACTTTATCACCGGCAGGTATTTTTTTAATCATTGCTACTTTTGTATAAAGTGACATAACTTGTTTGAATTTTGTTTCTTCTTCACCATTTGGTGAACATCCATACATTGTAATTCCTAATCTACCCATATTTGATTTTTCATCATGATGATACGTCATGGCCGCTGAGTTGCAACAATGAATGTATTTAAACTTACAGTTACCAATCATTTCATAAAAGAGATTTCTTTGTTTTTCAAAAGCTTCGTCGTCTCCATCTGCTGTCGCAAAATGCGTAAAAATTCCTTCAACATCAAATTTATTTGGATCAATTAATTCTAGTAATGTTGATAATTCATCTTTAGACATTAAACCAATACGGTGCATACCTGTATCTAATTTAATATGCACTTTTAAAGTTTGACCTTCATCAATTAAGTTTTCTAAAAGTTTTAAATAATCAACTGAAACCATTGTTAAAGAAATATCATATTTAATTGCTAAATCAATATCTTTTTTACTTGTTGGAATTGCTCCTAAAATCAAAATTCCTTTATCAATTCCCAGTTCCCTTAATTCAATAGCTTCTGGTAACGTTGCTACCGCAAACATTTCTACATAATCTATATCCTTTAAAAAACTAGCCACTTCTTTATAACCATGACCATAAGCATCTGCTTTAATAACAGCCATTAACGGTCTTTTAAATTCATTATGCGCTAATTCTACATTATATTTTAAATGATCTAAATCAACAATTGCATACGTGTCACGTTTTAAATTCATAAACGACACCTCCACACAATAGTATAATCCAACCCTTTCAATAATTCAATTTGAAATATTATTTTGTTGAAGAAGATTGAATACTTGTCATAACTGAAACCATTTCTTCTTTGGTAAGATCTCTTGAATATAAAGAACACAAAACACCTTGATGAATCATTGTTAATTTACCCGGTTGATAATAAGCAAAACCATCGACTAAATCAACAACTTCTTCTTTTTCAATTTGTATCATTTGATCCCCTGCTAAACTTTCTACCATAGTAAAGTTTTTATCCCCGATAAATTTTAAAATATGATTTTTATCTCCTTCAATTGTTGAAACTGTTTCACTTTCTAATTTAGAGCCTAATAAAGCAACTGGATATAAAACATCTAGTTGGCTTGAAACACGATCATTGTTTTTTGATTCTTTTAATGCTTGATTTTGATTAAAATGTTTTTGGTCAAATTTTACATTTGTTTTAAATTCATTCACTTTTACAGAAATAACTTCACCCTCATCTTTATCTAAACATAAAACAATTAATGGTTTTAGTTTTTTATCAAAGATGATTTGTTGTTTTACAATACGTGGATCATTTGGATAAGAGACTTTTGCTTCTATTTGATAGCCTTTTTCAATCTTTTTAACTTTATTTTCATCAAGTAATTGTATTAAGTAAGAATAAATATAAGGTTTAGGACTATTTTCAGGCCAATTACTTTGAAACTTAAACATTTGATTTAAGGTTGGTGTTAAAACATAAACACCTTTTTTATTACGAATAATAATTTGTGCTTGATTTAAACTTTTATCATAAAGCTCTACTCGATAATATTTTTGTTTTTCCTTTTTTAAATATTCTACTTTTACTTCATAGCTTTTTAATTCATCATTTTGACTCATTTCCATATCACAAACCAATTGATAGTTATTTACTTTTTTTGCTTCTTCTAATGTTGATTTTAAAGAATTCCCTTTCATACGATAAAATAAAAAACCAGCAACTAGGATAACAATAATACTAATAATGAGATATATTTTTTTCAAATCAATCCCTCCTTTATTAAATTATTCTTTTTTATTTATTTTATGTATAAAATAAAATTTCTTGGATAGAATCTATTTAAGGAGGTTAAGAAAATGAACGTATTACAAAAAACAGCCCTTGTTTTTACAATTATTGGAGCTATTAATTGGGGGTTTATTGGCTTATTTAATTTTAATTTAGTCGATAGTTTATTTGGCCAAAATAGTTTTTTATCAATGCTCATTTATATCGTTGTAGGAATAGCGGGACTCATTAATATTATGCTTTTCTTTACAGACTTAAATATAAAAGAGTAGCTAAGCTACTCTATTTCAAACGATGACATATGTCCATCTTTGGTATCAATTTTAATTCGATTTTTTACCATCTTTAACATAGGAATATCATGTAAAGAATCCGAATAAGCATAAGATAAGTCATAATCTATTTCTAGATTATGATTTTTTATCACTTCTTGGATTCTTTTTACTTTTTCTTCATTCTTACAATTATTTCCAATCATTTGACTTGTATATTTATTCTCTTTGATCAAAGTCTTTGTTCCTAAAATTTCATCAACAGGTAATTTACAAAAACGAAGATATGCTTCTACCGAAGCACTACATATATAGATTATATACCCTTCTGCTTTTTTCTTTTTTAATTCTTCAATTACATTTAAATAATAACAAGGTTCTAATTCTTCTTGATAAAACTTTTCGATTTCTTGATCATTCATATAATCTAAAGGATAAAGCCAAGCTGATTTTGCTTTATTTAAAGGCTCTATTTTAAGTAAATAAAGAGCATAATGATAAACAACCTTTAATAATCTAAAAACAGAAAGTGGATGCCTTTTTAAATAATATTTTAAAAGTTTTCCACCAGAATCCCCATGAATTAAAGTATCATCAAAATCAAAAAAGGCAAATTTTGTTAACACTTAAGCAATCTCCAAAGCAACTTCCATCATTGCTGTAAATGTTTTTTCTCTTTCTTCTGCTGTTGTTTCTTCACTTGTAACTAATGAATCAGAAACAGTTAATAAAGTTAACGCTTTTTTACCCGCATAAGCTGCATTTGCGAATAAAGCATAAGATTCCATTTCTGTAGCAAGGCATCCCATTTTAATCCATTTATCTGCTTTATTATCTGCATGATAGAACAAGTCAGAAGATAGGACATTTCCTACATGATAAGTTAAATTCTTTTCTTTTGCTTTTTCTACAGCTTTTTCTAATAAACTATAATCAGAAATAGCTGAATATGTTCCTGGTAATTCATATTGATGTGCATAATTTGAATCTGTACAAGCACCTTGTACAATAATGATATCTCTTAAATGAACATCTTCTTTAAATGATCCACAAGAACCAATACGAATAATATTTTCTACATCATAAAAATGAAACAATTCATAACTATAAATCCCAATACTAGGCATTCCCATACCTGAACCCATAATAGAAACTTCTTTTCCTTTATATGTTCCTGTATAGCCAAACATACTTCTTGTCGCATTAAATTGTTTAACATTTTCTAAATACGTTTCTGCTAAATATTTTGCACGTAAAGGATCTCCTGGCATTAAGACAGTTTTTGCGATATCTCCTTTATTTGCTTGATTATGTGGTGTTGACATAAACACTTCCTCCTTTATTTTCTTCTTAAAGTTTAACATATTCTTTTTCAATTGATAATAACTTTTAAGAATTTTGTACTTTTCCATCCTTTAAATAATAATACGTTTCAATTTCAGAAGCCTCATTCAATTCTTTTCCTTGTATAGCTCTAACAAGATGTTCAACATAATCATCTTCGTTTCCTGCTCCTAAAATAGCAAAATAGCCTTCTAAAAAGACCATTGGTCCATAACCATAATCATCCTCATTAAAATCAATAATTTGATCAATATGTTCTTGATAACTTACTTTCATTTCATCAAAAGTCTTTTCATCATCCATATCATAGGCTTTGATTTTCATATGTTTACCAAACTCTTTTTTAATTGCTGGTAAAACATTCTTTTTAAAATGTTGACAATTGGAACAATCTTTTAAATAAAAATAAGTTAAATAATATGTCCCCTTCCATTCATTTTTTTGACTTTGACATCCCACTAAAGGGATTAATAAGATTACAATTAATAAAAGTTTTTTTATTCTATTCATTGTTTCAGCTTACCCTTTCTTAAATAATAATATATTTCATTCTTTGATGCTTTATTCAATTCTTTTCCTTGTATAGCTCTAACAAGATGTTCAACATAATCATCTTCGTTTCCTGCTCCTAAAATAGCAAAATAGCCTTCTAAAAAGACCATTGGTCCATAACCATAATCATCCTCATTAAAATCAATAATTTGATCAATATGTTCTTGATAACTTACTTTCATTTCATCAAAAGTCTTTTCATCATCCATATCATAGGCTTTGATTTTCATATGTTTACCAAACTCTTTTTTAATTGCTGGTAGAACATTCTTTTTAAAATGTTGACAATTCAAACAATCCTCTACATAAAAATAGGTTAAATAATACGTATCTTCATACTTGTTACTGTGACATCCTACCGATAATAAAAGTAAAAATAGAATTAATATTTTTTTCATCTTCTTCTCCTGTTTCAATGATTATACCGCATTTATTTTTCAATGAAAAGAAATGTGATGAAGATAAATAATATTAATAATAATTAATATTGAATAAAAATAATAAATATAATATAATATAAGTAGAAAGGATGATAGCTATGGCATTTGTATGGTCAACAAATGAAATTTCAAAGAAAACAGTGACTATTTATAGTACAAATCTTACTTTAAACACCGCTGCATGTAAAAATTTTGAAAATGTTCAATATGTTTTATTAGGTGTTGATAAAGAAAATAATTTATTAGGAATTAAACCTGTTGATAAAACAGCAATTGATGAAGGTCTTTATCCTAAAGATCAATTACATCGTATTTCAATAGGTAAAAGTTATGGGCGCGTTTCTAATAAAAACTTTATTGAAAACCTCGCAAGAGACTATCATTTAGATTTAAGTGATAAGCAAGGAATTAAGTATCCTGCAAACTTTGATGTTGTTCATCAGATTTTAACAGTTCATCTATAAGGGAGGTATAGATATGATGTTGTGGATATGGCTAGGTATTACAATTATTGCTGCCGCGATTGAATTAATCACGATCGACTTAGTAAGTATCTGGTTTACTATTGGGGGAATTGGCGCATTAATTGCGTATGCTCTTGGATTAAGTCAAACAATACAAATTGTTGTCTTTGTCATCTTGAGTATTATTTGTATTTTTGCAAGTCGACCTCTTGCGAAAAAGTATTTAAAAACACAAACAGTAAGTACCAACTATGATCGTGTCATTGGTCAACATGGTTTAGTGTTAAAAAGAATTGATGCTGACACAAGAGGCGAAGTCAAAGTGCTTTCTACACAGTGGTCTGCTTCGAGTTTAGATAATTCTACTTTAGAAGTTGGTGATTATTGTGAAATACTTGCCGTAGAAGGTGCCCATCTTGTGGTTAAAAAAATTAATAAATAAAGGAGAAAGAAAATGAGTATTATTACTTTAGTTTTAATCATTATTGTTGCACTTATTGTCGTAAGTGTTATTGCTTTTGCGATTCGTATTGTTCCTCAATCAAAAGCATATGTTGTTGAAAGAATTGGAGCATATAACCGTACATGCGGTGTTGGTCTTCATATTCTTGTTCCATTTTTAGATCGTGTTGCCAACAAAGTTTCTTTAAAAGAACAAGTTGTTGATTTTGCACCTCAACCTGTTATCACAAAAGATAACGTTACAATGCAAATTGATACTGTTGTTTATTATCAAATTACCGATCCACGTTTATTCACATATGGAGTTGATCGTCCAATTAACGCTATTGAAAACTTAACAGCAACTACTCTTCGTAATATTATTGGGGATCTTGAATTAGATGAAACTTTAACATCTCGTGATATTATTAATTCACGTATGAGAAGTATTCTTGATGAAGCAACAGACCCATGGGGAATCAAAGTTCACCGTGTAGAAGTTAAAAACATTATTCCACCTCGCGATATTCAAGAAGCAATGGAAAAACAAATGCGTGCTGAACGTGAAAGACGTGAAGCTATCTTACAAGCTGAAGGTAAAAAGACAGCAGCTATCTTAAATGCTGAAGGGGATAAACAATCAACAATCTTAAGAGCGGAAGCTGAAAAAGAAGCAGCCATCGCTAAAGCTGAAGGTCAAGCAGAAGCATTACGTTTAGTTTACGAAGCACAAGCAAAAGGTATTACTTATATCAACGATGCACATCCAGATCAAGCTTATGTCACTTTACAAGGTTTCAAAGCTTTAGAAAACTTATCTAAGGGTGATGCTACTAAGATCATTATTCCAAGTGAATTACAAGGAATTGCTGGTCTTGCTACAACTTTAAAAGAAGTTGTTACAGAAAAAAAAGATAACAAATAGAAAAACAGTCTTTGGACTGTTTTTTCATATTCTTTTTTTTGTCTCATATAGTGTATAGGGTGAAAAACTATGTGTGGTATTTTATGTTTATACAATAAACAAAGAAATGTTTTAGAGGATTGTGGTAAGTTCAATCAAATGCTTCATTTATTGGAACATCGTGGTCCTGATGATTCAAGAACTTATTTTGATAGTCATGTTTTATTAGGTCATTGTCGCTTATCAATTATTGATTTAAAGGGCGGTAAACAACCTTTTGAATATACGTATCAAGGTAAAATATATCGTATTATTTTTAATGGTGAAATCTATAATATGAACGAATTGAAAAAACATCTTATTGATTTAGGATTTCATTTTTCAAGTCAAAGTGATAGTGAAGTTTTACTTGTTTGTTTTATTGCTTATCGTGAAAAATGTTTAAATATGTTAGATGGTATTTTTTCTTTTGTTATTTATTATGATGATCAAATCTTTGCTTGTCGTGATCATTTAGGGGTAAAACCTTTGTATTATTATTTAAAAGAAAATGATCTCGTTATCGCTAGTGAAATTAAAGCGATTTTAATGTATTTAGGAAAGTGCGTGGTTGATAAAACAGGTATTAAAGAACTATTAGGATTAGGTCCTAGTTTGTCTCCAGGAAAAACGCTCTATAAAGATATTTCAAGTTTAAGACCAGCTCATTATTTATTTTATGATGGAAATGACTGTATCATTGACCGTTATTGGTGCTTACAAAAAAAACCTCATCTTAAAAGCTATGAAGAAACAGTACAAGATGTACGTTATTTGGTAAACCAAAGTATTCAAAGACAACTTTTAAGTGATGTGCCCATTTCTTGTATGTTATCAGGTGGTTTAGATTCAAGTATTATTACGGCCTTAAGTAGCCAATATGTCAATAACATATCAACCTATAGTATTGACTACTTAGATCAAGAAAAATACTTTAAACCCTATGATTATCAATTGACCCGTGATAGTGATTATATTGATGAAATGGTCGAGCGTTATCATAGTCATCATAATAATGTGGTACTTTCACAAAAGAACCTCATTATCTTTTTAAAACAAAGTATGATTGCTCGTGATGCACCAGGTATGGCAGATATTGATTCAAGTTTTCTTTTGTTTTGTAAAGAAATCAAAAGACATCATAAAGTTGTTTTATCGGGTGAATGTGCTGATGAAATCTTTGGTGGCTATCCATGGTTTTATAAAAAAGAGCTCTATAGTTTAGATACTTTCCCATGGATTAGAGATATTGATCAAAGACTTGATTTATTAAATGAAAATATAAAAAAATTGAACATCAAAGATTATGTTCAAAATCAATATTATCAAACTTTACAGGAAATCGATTATCTTGATCAAAGCTTCTATGATACCAATAAAAGAAAAATGATTTATCTTAACATTGAATGGTTTATGCAAACCCTTCTAACTCGTAGTGATAGTCAATCGATGTATAGCGCTGTTGAGCTACGTGTTCCCTTTGCATCCAAAGACCTTATCGAATATATGTATAATGTTCCTTGGTCTTATATGTATAAAGATCAACAAGAAAAAAGTGTCCTCCGTGATGCTTTCAAAGATTTCCTTCCTAAGGATATTTACAACCGTAAAAAAAATCCTTATCCTAAAACCCATTCTCCTTTTTTCCTTACCTATATTAAACGCCTTTTATTAGAGACCCTCAATGATAAAAACAATATACTCTATCAACTCTTTGATATAAAAAAACTCAAACATTTCATTGAAAATAGTGAAACCATTGAAGTCCCTTGGTTTGGACAATTAATGATGGGACCACAACTTCTTGCTTACTTCTATCAAATCTATGTTTGGGGTAAAATTTATCATGTAGAATTAGAACTCTAAAGAAGTTCTAATTCTATTTCATTATTTTGTAGATGAATATCTTTTAGATATTCATTTTTTATTCTTATTTGTTTTCCTTGAACTTGAATTTCAGGAATATCCTTTGTCCAATCTTTTAATAATTTTTCATAATTAAGTTTTAAAAAACCATATCGTATTGTTCCTTTTGTATCAAGTACAAGATCATGATCAATATAAAGATCACCTTGTAAAGTAATACGTGTTTCAATTCCTTTATAATCTAAAACAAGTAACACATGAAGATATTCACCAATTTTAATTTGAACATCTTTAAGCCTTCCTTTTTCCATAAAAAAGCGTTTATAAATGATCCATACAAGCTTTTGTAAAGCTATCGCATCTATTTTCATAATATCACCACTTTTATTCTATGTATAAAAAATCAAGAAGCCTAGGCTTCTTGAACATTTTTATGAATTAATTGTAAAATTTGATTTAATTCTTGATAATTGATTTGTCCAGGAGCACTTGATTTTCCTACACAACCAAAAGTAATGGCGCTACCAAATTGTTCTCCTACAAGACGTGTTGTAAGTCCTAATGGAGACATTGACATTGTCACAATTGGTTTATTGCTGTATTCGTGTTTAGCTTCTAATGTGAATGTCAAAAGGTTTAAAACATCATGGTAATCTTCTGGCATGACCGCAATTTTCATAATATCTGCTTCTAATGAATCCATGGATTTAAATTTTTGCATTAATGAATCTACTTCTGGCGTACGATTGAAATGATGGGCTGACATTAACATATATTTATTCGCATCATGAATAAGTGTACGAAGTTCAATTGCCATATTTGTTCCTAAAGCTAATTCAACATCATAAATATCGAATGCCTTTGATTCAATCCCTAATTCATAAACATGGAAATAATCCTTTGGATCGATTTCAATCTCTCCACCTTCTGCTGCTGTACGAATTGTTAGAATGATTGGCTTTTTAATTTGTAAAGCAGCAATATTTAAAAATAAATTCTTTAATGCATCAAATTGTAAAATATTTTTATAAAAATCAATTCTTAATTCAATGATATCAACATCTAATTGATCAAACTCTTTTAATTTATCTAAGATTGCTTCATCATTATCTTCAACAATAGGAACACATACTTTAGGTAATCCTTCCCCTATTGTGATATCTTTGACATTAATACTCATAATTACACCTTCTTTGATTATTTAAAATTCAACAGCATAATAATATCATATTTTTTTATCATAATGTTAATTTTTTTATAATTTGCAAAAAAAAGCATTAAAATTAATTAATGCTTTTGATTCTTTATAACTTTTTGTCTTGAGAATTCTTCACGTTCTTTTTCTTCAAGCGATTCACTAATAAATTTAATTGTTTCTTCAAAACGTGGAATTGAAATATTCTTCAAGGCATTGGCACGTTTTTGTGTTTTTCTAATTGTATTAGCTAATCGATAAACTGAGTTTTCTACTTCCGCTAAGACAACTGTTAATTCTTTAACACGATAGAAACATTCATAAGCATAATCCACTTTTGAATTAGAACGGTCCATGTTATAACTACACACCATAGGTTGTTTATGATATGTAATTTTAGGAATTTCCACACCCATAACACTTCGATAAGCAATACTAATTCCATAATCAATAGGAGTTGCAGTAACGAGGTCACTAATTAATCCTAAAGAGATATTTGCTTCTTGTAAAGCATCATAAGCATTTTGATAAGCTTCCGTAATTTCATCTCTGACCATTTTAACGTCATCTAATAAAGACATCATTTCTTTAATAAGAACGTTTCTTTTTTTATCTAATAGATCATATCCAAGAACAGCTAATTGTAATTGTTTCTTTGTAGAAATTAAATTTCCTTTTGTTGGAACAACTTTTAAAGCCATAATTAATCACCTGCTTCTTGTAATTCTTTGATGATTGATTTTTCTTTAATATGGAAACGTTTTACAGCACGATCATGATCATAATGTTCATCTAATAATTTGTTATCTAGACGATCAAGTGCTTCTCTTGGTAAAACAGAAACTAAATCCCATCCTAAATCTAATGTTTCTTCAATTGATCTATTGACATCGAAACCTTGATTTAAGAAATGTTGTTCAAATAGTTTACCAAATGATAAATATTGTTTATCTAATGGAGATAATTCATCTTCACCGATAACTGATGTTAATGATTTAACATCTTGGACGTGAGCGTAACATGCAAATAATTGGTTGGCAATGTCTTGATGATCGCCACGTGTATACCCTTCACCGATACCATCTTTCATTAAACGTGAAAGTGATGGTAAAACATCAACTGGTGGATAAATACCTGCTGAGTTTAATTCAGGTGACAAAGTAATTTGTCCTTCAGTGATATATCCAGTTAAGTCAGGAACTGGGTGAGTAATATCATTGTTAGGCATTGTTAAAATAGGGATTTGTGTTACAGAACCTTCTGCCCCTTTAATAATACCAGCTCTTTCATATAAAGAAGCTAAGTCAGAATATAAGTAACCTGGATAACCTTTACGTCCAGGAATTTCTCCTTTACTTGAAGAGAATTCACGTAACGCTTCACAATATGAAGTGATATCTGTATAGATAACTAATACGTGCATATTTTGTTTATAAGCTAAATATTCAGCTGCAGTTAAAGCACAGCGTGGTGTTAATGTACGTTCGATGATTGGATCGTTTGATAAGTTTAAGAACATAACAACTCTTTCCATAACACCCGCTTCTTTAAAGCTACGTGTAAAGTAGTTTGCAACGTCATTTGTAACACCCATTGCGGCAAAGACAATCGCGAAACCTTTTCCTGATTCGTCAGCAACTTTGGCTTGTTTAACGATTTGTACAGCTAAACGGTCATGTGGTAAACCTGAACCAGAGAAGATTGGTAATTTTTGTCCACGAATTAATGTAGCAAGACAGTCAATTGATGAAATACCTGTATTGATATAGTTACGTGGATAAACACGGCTTACTGGATTTAATGGTAAACCATTGATATCCATCATTTCTTCAGCATAGATTTCACCTAACCCATCAATTGGGCGACCAGCACCATTGAATACACGTCCTAAAATTTCTTTAGAAACAGGTAATTCCATTGGTCTACCTAATAATTTAGTTTTTGTATTTTCTAGTGATAAGTCATTTGTTCCTTCAAATACTTGAACAACGATTTTTTCACCTTCAATTTGGACAACACGTCCAGAACGTGTTGTACCATTTTTTAATTGAATTTCAACCATTTCGTCGTAAGAGGCACCTTTTACGTGATCTAAAACGACTAATGATCCATTGATTTCATTTAATCCTACATATTGTAGTGCCATTTTCTTTTCCTCCTACGCTACAGATTTTAATGCATTATCAATATCTTGATAATAAGTATCTAATTTTTCAATATGATCATTTGGAATATCATATTTCATTTTAATTAATTGTTCAAAAATACCAGTTTCACTAATTGCACGAACAACTTTACCTTGAGCAACAGCTTCTTGACATTTTTTATTTAAATATAAGATAACATCCATCATCTTTAATTGTTTAGCAAGTGGTACGTATGTATCATCCTTATGGAAGGCATTTTGTTGTAAATAACCAACACGAACCACTTTCGCAATTTCCATAACTAATTTTTGATCTTCTGGTAATACATCAGGTCCCATTAAGTTAACAATTTCATTTAATCTTGATTCTTCAGCAAGAATGAATGAAAGTTGTTGACGATCACTGACGAAATCAGAACCAACATTTTGGTCATACCATTTTTCAAGATCATAAACATAATCACTATAAGATTGTGTCCAGTTAATTGCGAAATAATGACGAGCATAAGCCAAGGCTTTATCTAAAGCCCAGAAACATCTTACGAAACGTTTTGTATTTTGTGTAACTGGTTCTGAGAAGTCTGCCCCTTGTGGTGATACGGCACCGATGATTGAAACAGAACCTTCTTGTCCATTTAAAGTTTTCATGTATCCAGCACGTTCATAGAATTGTGATAAACGTGATGGTAAGTAAGCTGGGAATCCTTCTTCAGCTGGCATTTCTTCTAGACGACCAGAGATTTCACGTAACGCTTCTGCCCAACGTGAAGTCGAATCGGCCATGATTGCACAGTGATATCCCATATCACGATAATATTCAGCTAAAGTAATTCCTGTATAAATACTTGCTTCACGAGCAGCAACTGGCATGTTTGAAGTATTAGCAATTAAGACAGTTCTATCAGTTAATGGTTTACCACTCTTAGGGTCAATTAACTCACTAAATTCTTCAAGAACTTGAGTCATTTCGTTTCCACGTTCTCCACAACCAACATAAATGATAATATCGGCATCACACCATTTAGCAATTTGGTGTTGTGTCATTGTTTTACCAGTACCGAAACCACCTGGAATAGCAGCAGTTCCACCTTTAGCGATTGGGAACAATGTATCGATAACACGTTGTCCTGTTACTAAAGGAATAGAAATTGGTAAACGTTCTAAAGTAGGACGTGCTTGTTTGATTGGCCATTTTTGACATAATGTACATTCGTGAATTTGACCATGTTCATCTTCAATTTTCATAACGACATCATTGATTTTATATTGACCATTTTCTTTTACTTCTACAACTTTACCACTTAAAAGTGGTGAAAGCATACATCTGTGTTCAATTAAATCTGTTTCAGGACATGTTGCATAGATATCTCCACCTTTTAAAACATCTCCTACTTTTACTTTCATTGTAACGTCCCATAATTTTTCAACGTCAAGTGAATCAACATCGCTTCCGGCTTCAATAAAAGCACCAGATTGTTCAGCAATCGCTTGTAAAGGACGTTCAATCCCATCAAAGATATTTCTTAAAATACCAGGACCTAATGTAACACAAATTGGTGATCCTGTTGAAATAACAGGTTCTCCTGGTTTTAAACCAGTTGTTGTTTCATATACTTGGATAGTTGTTAAATCTTTAGAAATAGAAATAACTTCCCCCATTAATTTTGCATGACCAACATAAACCATTTCTAACATTGAAAAGTCTTTGGCATTTTTTACTTTAACAACGGGACCATTAATAGAATAAATTACATTTTCACTCATCTTTAATCCCCCTATTTAATCATTAATCCAGAAGTCTTATAGAACCAATCTTTTTGAGCTTCTAAATTTGAGTCTAATGATTCATCTACAACAACATTTGTTGCTTTATTTTCAATAATGAATCCACCTAATTGAATTTGTTGACCTTCTTCAACTTCAATTGGTAAAGCATATGCTTTCTTTAAATCATCTGCATATTTTAAATCATCTTTTCTTACATATAAAACACAATCTGTCATTTGATATTCATCACTAACAGCTTTTACATGTGTTAGTAAATAATCTTTATAATCTTTACCATTTACAAATTCAACAAGTTTATTTTTTACTTCTGTAAAAATTGTTTGAACATATTCTTCTCTTTTTTCAACTAATTTTTTTAATCTTTCTTCGAGTTGAGCTGAAGCTTCAATACTTGCTTTAGAAGAAATTTCTGCTAATTCTTTATCTAATTGATGTTTGGCATCAATTTCGGCTTCACCTCTTAATTGGTTATAAGCTTCTTGTTCAATCGCTTTGGCTTCATCTAAAATTTCTTTTTCTTCAGCTGATGAAATTTTTTCAATTTCATCTTTGATATAAAGAAAGACTTGATCTTTTTTTTGCATAGCACTTTCTCCTATAACTTAACTCCAATTGCTTCTGAAACATATCTATCAATCGTTTCACCAATTTTAGAATTTCCATGTCTATCAGGAATTTCTACAAGCAATGGTTTTTGTTGTTTTAATTTTATTTCAGAAATAACATCAGGAGCTAATTCAATTAATTTCGTTGTAATTAAAATCACACCTATGGATCTATCTTTCATTTTTGTTTCCAAAACTTCAAGAAAATCACGTCTTTTATGAACAACTTCTCCTTCAATACCAACAAGTCTTAAACCCATTTCAGTATCGACATTGTCACTTATTAAATAAAATTTCATAAAAAATCACTCTCTAAATTAGATTTTGTTGATAATTAAGATAGAGATTAATAAACCATAGATTGCAACCCCTTCACCTAAGGCAACGAAGATTAATGATTTACCAAAGTTCTTTTCATTTTCAGAGAAAGCTCCGATAGCTGCTGGAGCTGCTGCAGCAACGGCAATACCTGCACCTAAAGCAGAGAATCCAGTTGATAAAGATGCTGCTAAGAATCCTAAACCTTGAGCAATTGTTCCAGTGATTGTAGCAACTTCACCTGCTGCAAATACACTTGAATTTGACATAGCAACTAATAAACATAAAACAACGGCACCAGCGAAACCACTGATATGAACACCTAATCTTCTTTTAGCGCTTTGAGCTGATACTTTTCCTGTAAATACTTTAATTAATGGTAATGTTAATAAAACTACTGCAAATAATGGTAATAAAATTTCTAATACTGTCATAATAAATTTCCTCCTTGAATTTAATCTTCCTTAATAGTTTTAAATGGAATTCCATTTCCTTCATAATAACGTGAAAACATTTCGTAGAATTCAAGACGTAATACTTGAATACCAACGATCAATCCTTCAAGACACATTACGAAAACGTTTCCTAAAATCAAGACAATGATTTCACCAAATCCCCCTACCATTTCGGCAAGAGTATAAACAACAAGCATCATACCAGCATGTGATAAAACGAATCCCCCAACACGCAAGAATGACATTGTGTTTGTAATAAATGATAAGACTACTTCAAATAATTCGAAGAATCCTTCAACAAAGAATGCTCCAAAACCATTTGGGAACATTTCACCATGTTCTTCTAATTTTCTAATTAATGGTTCTTTTAAGAACATTAAGATTAGTGGTAAAACAATTAAAATTAAAATATAGAAAATATTTACAAAATGCATACCTGTAAGCATTCCAAGAGCTGCACCAATAACAGCAACATAGAATGTAACCCCACATAAACCATTTTGACTTAAAATCGCTTCACCAATATTTTTCTTTTTAAAGTTCAAAACAATATTGAATGTCATTGAAATAAGAATTAAGACAATACCAAGTCCAATGGCAGCCATTAATAATGCCATTGTATTTTCTGGTGACATTGCATTAAAGAATGAGAAACCTTTGAAATATTCAGATAAGATTTCTTCATTTCCAAAGAATGAACCAAAGAATACACCGAAGATTGCACTGGAAATACCTAAACGAACTCCCACGCCACCTAATTTTAAATTAAATTTTTTTTCAGCAACAAGGCCTACTAAAGAAAGAATAATACCTTGTCCTAAGTCACCAAACATAATACCAAATAATAAAGTATATGAAATAGCAACTAATAATGTTGGATCTACATCATTGTAACGAGGTACACCATACATTTCGACGAACATTCTAAATGGTCTTGCAAACCATGAATTTTTAAGTCTTGTTGGTGGTTCTAGACGTACATCTGATGTAGCAGGTAAAACTTCAAGTTTAACACCATCGATACTTTCAAAAGTGTTTTTGAAGTTATCTAAATCTCTCTTAGGGACAAATCCATGAACATTTAATTTATCACCTAATTTAACAATATATTTTTGCATTGCATAAACTGAATTTAATTTTTTAGCAATACTATAAATACGTGTTAATTCTTCCATATTTTCTGAAATTGTTTTATCAATTCTATTTTGTAAATCTTGGCTGTATTGTTTAGCTGAATCGGATTCATTTTGAATTTCTTTTTCAGCTAATTCACATGAACCATGAACGAATTCAGGAATATGAATTTTTTCAAAATAAAGTGATGTAAAAACATTATCCACTTCAGGAGCATCTGTAGGTGTCGTCATATACATACACCATACATATTTATCATCTCTTTGAAATGCTTTATAAACAAATGGTAATGTTTCATAATACTCTAACTTTCCTTCATTATTGAGAGGAAGTTTACCGAATCTTATTTTTAAATATTGTGTTCCAAATAATTGATCAAAGTCAATATTAGAACCTTCAACATGATTCAAAGTAATGATGGCTTCATCATTTTCTTCAATCATCTTTGTCAATTCTTTTTTAACAGCATCAATACGGTCAATATCTAAAAATAAATCATCTAAAAATTCTTTAGCTCTAAATACATTAAGTTGCGAATCTGTTTCAACTTCATGAACTTCAAAATGATATTTTGCTTTCATTTCTTCAATTCTTGATAACAATTCTTCATAAAGATTGTCATTGTTGTAAGCTGAAAGACCAGCAACACTATCCGTAAACTTGCTTGCTAGCTCGGGATGAAAATCATCTCTTTGATAAAGCTCAAGTAACACATCATTACAATTGTCTTTATCAAAATCAAGGCTAACCAAGTTTAATTTCGCTATTGCCATGACAGTCCCCCTTTACTCTTTATTGATCTTTTTGTCACTTTTTTCACTAAGCTACAAACTAATAATAGCGCAATGTTTATAACAAAGAATAATCCAATTTGCATTGCATAGTTTGTACCTACAACAAAGATTGAATTATAAAGTGACATACTATAGAAGACTGTTCCACTTAATAGTCCTCCTATTGTAACAGCAGCTCCTACACGTTGTAGTAACTTACTGATGTTACCCTTAATAATAAATGATAATAGAATAGCTAAAACACCTACTCCTAAATCACCAAGTAAAACAAGTGCTGAAAGCATCATAACCACACCAGCAATCACTGTTGGATCAAATTTTTCACCAGGTTTAAATGTGAATAAGCATTCAAATGGTTGGAAAAATGCGTTGTTTTCAACATAAACAGGACCTTCAACTCCTTGATCTTGATACGTATCAATAGGAAGTTCGTGAATAGTAATTCCAGGAACATTTACAATAGCTTCTAATTCATCTTTATTAAATGAACTAAATGCATAAACTGCAGCTTTAGTTTTTAAATCAACTACATATTTACCTTTCTTGTATAACTCTTTCAAACGATATGTTTTCCAAAAGTCACCAAGTAATTGTTCTTCATTTTCTTCTTTCACTTTTTCAATACGTTGATCAAGTTCTCGAAGATACGCTTCCATTGTTTTATTTTCTGCTTTTAATTCAGCAATCGCTTCTTCCATTTTACCATGGGCAAATTTTGGAAGTTTTACTTCTTCAAAGTTCATTGAAGAGAAAATGTTATCAATTTCACCAATACTATGTTCAACGCCACCATAAACAATCCAAGCGAATCGATCTGTATGTGATAATTCTTGATAAACAAATGGATAACTATCAAAATATTTAATTTTTTCAATTTGTGATAATGGTAATTTACCAAATCTTAAAGCAACATATTTTAATTCATGAATATCATCAATAGAAATACGATCACGATTTAAACATGAAAGCAATTCAATTGCTTCTTGATTTTCATAATAATCTTTTTTAATTCCTCTTTTAATTTCATTAATATCATCTAACTTTTGATGAATTTCTGAAATATAATCTAAAATTTCACGAACATTTAAAAATGCACTTTGAACGGGTCTATCTACTCTTTCAATATGTAAGACATCCATCACATTATAAAGTTCGTCTAATACCTCGTTATATGGATTTCTATCTTCCATAGAAGTTGCATGTTCTAAATTAGAAATCACTTTCTTCGCTTTAACTGGATAAATAGAATCTTGATGATTTTCAAGTTTCATCAAAACTTCCATATAATCATCTCTAGAGAAAACAATGTTATATAAATGTGTATTCTTAATCATTTTTTCCCCTCCTATGCATAGATCAATGTATTTTCAATTTTTGAAACAGGTTGATTATAACGAATACCTTCAACAATATGTTTCAAATTATCTATTTCAATTCTTTGTAAAATACTATAAGTCATATAAACAAGTGGTGCACTGTTTGAAAAACGCATGTATCTTTTTGCGATATTATATTGAATACTATCTGCATAATATTCGATATAGGCAAATTCTTTATCATCCATATAGAAGTTATATTTAGAAGTTGATAATAAAGATAATACTTCTTTAGGACCGCTTGCACTAATTAAACGATTCATCATATCTTTTGGCAATCTTGAATATTGTAAAAAGAGTGAACTTCTGATTGAATCTTCTGATTCATGGAAATATTGTTTATAACGATAGATTTTTGAAATATTCTTTAATTCAATAGAAGTATAGAGAATATTTAATAAATCTTTTTGAACACTTCCTTTGAAGTGTTTTTTAATTGTTTCAACAATGTTTTCATAATAAAGTGATTGTAAGCACATATGAACTTCTTTAACATCAAATGGGACAGAGAAATCAATTTCTTTAAGAACTTTATAATATCTTGTTTTTGAAAGATATTGTAAAAGATCTTTGAATGATTCAATGTTTACTAATCCATCAATATTAAAACTTGTCTTTTTCGCTAAATAAGTAGGAATTGATAAATTAAAACTATATTGTTCCTTTGCTTGTAAAGAAACAAGTTTATCCATAATTAAATTAATTTCTACTCCAATAATTTCAAATAGATAAAAATCTTCATCAGATTTGGGTGAATATTTCATCAACTTTGCACAACGATGATAATATTCTTGATTTAAACAATCTTCTATTTGACCACGATGAACATGTCTAATATTAATATCTTTTAAAGCATCTGCATAACTTGTTTGAGATTTTAAATAAGAAACAACTTCTCCAATTGTTTGTTTTCTTGTTAAATCAAGATAAACATTCTTATTTAAACGCCCACCATACATTGCTTTAGCTTTTGCACATAAGGCATTTGAAGATAAAGACATCTTTACACCTTCTATTTAGTACATCTCGTAAAGATTTCATCTACCCATTTATCTTTATTTTGAGTAAATAAATCTTCCATATTTTTCATTGATTTATGAAATTCATTTTCTTGTAATTGTGCTTCTTCTTTATTCTTATTCAATAGATCTTGTTTATGCTTTTCAACTTGATCTTGTTGACTATCAATATACTCACTATAAATTGTAGATTTTTGCGACATCATACTTGATTGAGCTTCTGCTTTTTTCTTTTTCGCAAGTTCTACTTTTTCTACGCATTGGCGATCGAATTCTATCAACTTTTGAATAATATCATCCATCTTATTTTCCCCCTTCTTCTTGTCGAGGATTATTGTACTCTCATTCTTTTAAAATTCAACAGATATAGCTTTCAAAAGCACTATTTATGATAAATTTATGACGAATTTATAAGAATTTATCAAAAATCCTCTTTAAAGAATATATGTAAAAACAAAAGCACCTCCCCTATTTTTGTGTTGTTCATGTCACTTCTTAGAGATGTGGCGCTTGCAATACATAGCTTATTCTTTATTTCGCACGTTATTCTACTCCCACTTTTCAATATTTGTCAATAGACAAATTTTCACATTTGCATAAATCCGCCAAAACCTTAGCGTCATGCCACTTTTAGCAAGATTCATTCCTAATTTTTTATTCATATCTAAGCCTTTTCATTCTTGAAGGTAAATGTTAAAATGAAAGAACTTAGGAGGTCATTATGATAAATCAAAGAATTACAAAATTAAGACAACTTATGAAAGAAAGAGGAATCGATCTTTATATCATTCCAACCAGTGATTTTCATCAAAGTGAATACGTAGGAAGTTACTTTGAAGCTCGTCATTATATGTCTGGATTTAGCGGTTCAGCTGGAACTCTTATCGTAAGACAAGATGAAGCTTATTTATGGACAGACGGTCGTTATTTTATTCAAGCAGAAAAAGAACTTGCCGGTAGTTGTATTCAATTAATGAAAATGCGTACACCGGGTGTTCCTACTATTAAAGAATATATTGAAAAATATCCAGAAGCAACCATTGGTTTTGACGGGCGTGTGATGCCTTATAATCAATGTCTTTTCACAAATACCATTCAAGCCAATGAAGATCTTGTAGATCTTATTTGGCAAGAGCGTCCTGAACTTTCCCATGAAGAAGTTTATTTATATGATACAAAATATTGTGGTGTTTCTAGAAAAGAAAAATTAGAAATCATTAGAGAAGAAATGAAAGATGCGAAATATCATTTAGTGACAACTTTAGATGATATTGCTTGGATCTTTAATATTCGCGGTAATGATGTTTTATGCAACCCTGTTGCTTTAGCTTATGCTTTAATTGAAAAAGAAAAAGCAAACCTTTATTTAAGAAAAGAAGCTGTAAGTCAAGAACTCATTGATGAATTATTAAAAGACCAAATTGAAGTTAAAGATTATTTTGATATTTATGAAGATATTAAAAATATCAATGGTAAAGTTCTTTTAGATACAAAATCAGTAAACTATACATTAGTTAATTCTATTAATATAGATGATGTCATCGATCAAACAAATCCAAGTCAATTACTTAAATCAATTAAAAACGAAACAGAAATCAAAGCGACAAAAGATGCTCATTTACATGATGGTATTGCCGTTACTAAATTTATGTATTGGTTAAAAACAAATATAGGAAAGATGGAAATGGATGAACTTTCTATTTCGAATAAACTTTTAGAATATCGCAAACAACAACCAAATTTCAAAGATATTTCCTTTACAACAATCTGTGCTTATCGTGAAAATGCTGCTTTAATGCATTATCATCCAACAGAAAAACAATATTCTAAAGTGAATGCTTCTCATTTATTATTAATTGATAGTGGTGGACAATATCTTACAGGAACAACAGATATCACAAGAACCTTTGTTTTAGGTGAAATGACGCAAGAAGAAAGAAAAGACTTCACAATTGCTTTAAAAGCAATGTTCAGATTACAAAATGCTCATTTTATCCAAGATGTTACAACAGGAGCAAACCTAGACATCCTTGCTCGTGGTGTGATTTATGACTATGATTTAGATTATCGTTGTGGCACAGGGCATGGTGTTGGTCATTTCTTAAATGTTCATGAAGGACCTAATGGACTTCGTCCAAAGAGTCTTTATGGTCATGAAGCATGCATCGTTCCAGGTATGATTACAACCGATGAACCAGGTGTTTACGAAGAAGGCAGTCATGGTATTCGTCATGAAAATGAACTTTTATGTGTTAAACATACAGAAAATGAATATGGTACTTTCTTAAAATTTGAACCAATCACTTATGTTCCATTTGATATTGAAGGTTTAGATTTAAATTATTTATCAAATCATGAAATTCAAACAATTAATGATTACCAACAATATACTTATGATCGTCTTAAAGATTATTTAACACAAGAAGAAAAAGATTGGTACTTAAATAATTTATTCATTAAATAGCAAGAGAAATCTTGTTATTTTTTATTCTCGATATAGCTTAAAACTATATCAAACATAAACTAATATGTATTTTACAATAATTTCATTCCTTTTTATACTTTAGATAAAGTTTCAAGGAGGAATAAAAATGAGCGCACCTTATAAATATGATATTGTAGGAAGTTTTTTAAGAGATAAAGAAATTAAACAAGCAAGAGAAGATTTTTCCTTAGGAAAAATCAATCAAAGTCAATTAGAAGAAATTGAAAATAAATCAATTGAAAATCTTGTTAATGAAGAAAAAGCTGTTGGTTTAAAAGCTGTTACTGATGGTGAATTTCGAAGAGCTTTTTGGCATTTAGATTTTCTATGGGATTTAAAAGGCGTAGAAAAAGTAGCCGTCGAACATTTTTCAATTGCCTTTAAAGGACATCAACCAAAAAGTCAAACTTTAGAAATTGTGGATAAAATCGATTTCCCCGAAGATCATCCTTTTTTAAAACATTTTAAATTCATGCAAAGAGTATCTGGAGAAACAGAAGTTAAACAATGTATCCCTTCTCCTTCAATGCTTCATTTAATTTGTTGTATTAGAGAAGAAAACTATCAACCTATTGAAAGATATCAAGATAACGATGTTTTATTAAAAGATATCGCCTATGCTTATCAAAAAGCAATCAAAGCTTTTTATAATGCTGGATGCCGTTATCTTCAATTAGATGATACTTCATGGGGAGAGTTTTGTTCAAAAGAAAAAAGAGAAGCTTACAAAGCAAGAGGAATTGATGTAGATGAACTTGCTAAAAAATATGTTGATATGATTAATCTTGCTTTAGAAGCAAAACCAAATGATATGGTTATTACAATGCACATTTGCCGTGGTAACTTTAGATCAACATGGTTTACTTCAGGAGGATATGAACCTGTTGCTAAAACATTATTTGGTAACTGTAAAGTAGATGGATTCTTCTTAGAATACGATAGTGAACGTGCTGGTGGTTTTGAACCACTTCGTTATATCCAAAATCAAAAAGTTATCTTAGGTCTTGTAACTTCTAAAGATGCAAAACTTGAAAATAAAGAAGAAATTATTAAACGTATTCATGAAGCTGAAAAATACGTGCCATTAAATCAACTTGCTTTATCTCCTCAATGTGGTTTTGCTTCTACCGAAGAAGGAAACTTACTTACCAAAGAGGAACAATGGAATAAGATCAAACTTGTTAAAGAAATTGCAGAAGAAGTATGGCAATAAAAAAAAGAACTTTCGTTCTTTTTTTATTTGCATATTTTTTCTAAAATATCTGCTGTTATAGAAAAAGTTGTTGTGACTTTTTCTATAATTGTCTTTTCATCAATATTGAGTTCTTTTAAAAGAGCCACTATCTTTTTAAGATCCTCTTTACGCGCTTTATCCATAGCATCATTCATCAAGTTTTCAAATATTTCAAACAAATTAATATCATTACTTGATTGATTTTCAATGCTTTCTAATAAAATAGATTTCATATCACGTGAACGACTTCTTTTATCACGATAAAGAATATATGCTTTCGCCACTCGTACATACCCTTCTTCAATAAGAATTTCTTCTACCGTATCTTGTACAAGTTCTACCGTAGGAAAAGTACTTTCATTATCTTCTAAACGTTTTTCGACATCATGAGCAATGGCATATACCTTTTTTAAATCTACTTTATCATAACATGCCCCAAAAGCTTTATAGAGCGCTCCTGCAATTTTATCTACTTCAAATTCAACAAGTCTTCCATCTCTTTTTCTTACATTTTTAATCATAGTATCACTCCTACTATTAGTATAACGAATATTTTAAGCTATTTCATTAGATATGATATTTTTCAACGGTAACTTGATAATTCTTATAAAGAACAAGAATATATTCTTCTTTTAATTTTTCGACAATTCCATATCTAAAGACATCTTCTTTATTTAAATGATAGGTATCTATTAATAGATGTTTAATTTCTTTTTCATTTTCTATTCTTAGTTTCCACCATTTTTTAGGTTTTACCTTTGATAATCTTAAATAATCTTCAATAAGTTCATCTTCATATCTTCCTTTTAAATAAAGATTAAGATATTGGAATAATTCATCTAATTGGAAACCAAAGAATTTAAAATCATTTGCTTGATAAAATTCACCAAGATCCAAAAAGAAATAAAACGGTGAAGCACAAGCTCTTAATACCTTATTCATTGTTATTGGCATTCTTCCTGAATTCCAATATTTTTGTAACATATCTTCTGCTAAATGAATCTTTTCAATATCTTCTTTTGATAAATCATGGCTTTCAATAAGTTCATAAGGCGCTTCTTGTTGATACACATAACCATATTTATTAGCTTCGTTTCTTAAACTTGTCCCTCTTAAAAGTTTTAAAAAACCAAGTTGTAATTCTTTTGGATAAAGTCTAAAGACATCATCAAAGGATTTAGAAAAACGTTGAAGATTTTCTAAAGGAAGTCCTGCAATAAGATCCAAATGAAAATCAATCTTATGATTTTGTTGGAGCTGTTTGATGACGTCACATAAACGTTCAAAATTTTGATAACGTCGTACTACCTTATTAGTTGGTTCATAAGTTGATTGAATGCCAATTTCAAAACGAAGTAAACCATCTGGTGCTTCTTCATTAATAAAGTCAATAATTCTTTGATCCAAAACATCTCCGTTGATTTCAAATTGTAGTTGAACCCCTGGACGAGCATGTTTAAAAACAAAATCAAGGATTTCTAATGCATGTTCTGTTTTAGCGTTAAATGAACGATCAAGTAATTTAATTACTTTTACATCAGTTTCTAAAAGTAAACCTAATTGTTGTTTTAAATAACCCATTGAAAAGAAACGTAATCCTTTTTCTAAAGAAGATAAACAATATTGACATTGATAAGGACAACCTCGACTTGTTTCAAAATACAAGATACGATTCTTCATATCCTTTTTATCTCTTTCTAATAAATAGGGAGAATCCAATGTTTCTAAATAACTTAAATCCACTGGTGGAATAAGACGGTCATCTCTTTTTTCTTTTGTAGATACTCCTTGAAGACAAACCTCTTCTTTGTTTTCTAAACAGGTAAGTAGTTTATCTAAAGCAATTTCTCCTTCACCCGCCATAATATAATCAATTTCAAAGGTATCTAAGAAGTGATCGATGTCATACATGACTTCTGGCCCACCAATAACAATGATTAAATTTGGTTGTTTTTGTTTTAAAAGATGACATAGTTCTTGAATAAGATCTACATTCCAAATATAAACACTTAGACAAAGGACATCTAAGTTTTGTTGAATTAAATCATCAACAATATGATTTAAATCATCTTTAATGGTATATTCTTTAAAATCAATATCATGTCTTTCTTTACAAGCAACATAAAGTAAACGAAGTGATAATGATTTATGGATAAATTTTGAATTGAGTGTTGTAATTAATGTTTTCATATCTATCTATTTAAAAATCTAGAGAAAACTCTAGATTTTAATCTTTCTTATATTTTGGAATCGCATTTTTATAAAGACAATATTCTTCTAATGTCCAGTTTTTGTTCATAATTTCTTTAGCCACATCTTTACCAACATAACGTAAATGCCAAGGTTCATGAGAAATACCAGTAATACCATCTGTTCCTTCAGTAAAACGAATGATGAAACCATATTTTGCACAGTTTTTAACGACCCATTTATATTCAACCGTATCTCCAAAAACAAGTCTTTGTTTATCAACAACACTTTGTGAAGTCATATCAATTCCAAGTCCTGTTTGGTGTTCACTTGCTCCTGGTGTAGCAACGTATTCTTTAGCGTAAACTTCACCGTATTTTTGTTGTGTTTCATCATAGATTTTTGTTTGTTCTTCATAAGAACGATACCCACTGTTTAATAATAAGTGCATATCTTCTTTTTCAGCATCTTTAATCATTTTAATTAAAGCATTAGCAGCCACTTTACGAAGTTGTGGATGATCACATGTTGGAGCCACATACTCACTATCTACATTGACTAAATCTTTTGGTTCATAATCATTTAAATAGAATCCTTTTTTAACAAGTGTTAATAAGTCATCTGGATTTGTAATGTCATATTTTTCTTTTGTATCTCCATTACTTGATACAATGAATGGATAATTAACAATATTGACTGCGTAATTGTAATCTTTTACTTCTTTATATTTTTCAATATAATCATTGATTTTCTTTAAATTATATCCTTTTACTTTTCTAAAAGGAGCTGTTTGACTATTTGAAAGTTTGTTATCTACAAGATATTGAAGATCACTTTTTCCAGCACCATCTTCCAACATTTTCCAAATAGTAGAATCTTTATAACCTAATTGATGTAATGTAGGTACTTGGTTTTCAAAAATATAATCAGCCACTTCTACAAGATCATCATAAGCTAATTCTTTATGTAATGCATAAAAACGTTCGTATTCATCATAAAGAGTTACTTTATTTGAATTATCGATCCATTTTAAAATATGTGTCATTTTATCATGAGATAACAATTCTTTTTCTTCATCATTATCGAATGAACGTACAAGTTCACTTGTAGTTGACCAAGAATAACCTTTTACTAAAAATTGAATACGATTAAAATTAAAATAAACAACAATTCCGACAACAAGCAGAATTCCTGCAATTACCGCAAGGGCTGCACGACCAACTCTTAATCTTCTTCTTTTTGAACTATAAGAACTATAATATCCATAGTCCATTTTTTTCTTTCTAAATAATCCCATTTTCTCACCTCTATCAACGATAGCTATTATAGAAAATAACCTATCTATTGACAATCATTTTTTAAATAGTTTTTTCTACCAATTTCATAAAGATCATTTCCTAATTGATCTATCACGACAACAAGTGGCATATTTTTAACTTTGAGCTTACGAATTGCTTCAGGTCCTAAGTCATCAAAGGCAATAATTTCGCACTCTTCAATACAAGATGACATCATCGCTCCAGCACCACCAATTGCGCCAAAATAAACACCACAATGATCAACAATAGCTTTTTTGACAGCTTCATTACGATAGCCTTTACCAATCATCGCATGTAAACCAAGTCCAATCAATCTTGGTGAATAAGCATCCATTCTTCCTGAAGTTGTTGGTCCTCCACTACCAAAAACTTGTCCTGGTTTGGAAGGAGTTGGTCCAACATAGAAGATGGTTTGATTTTGAATATCAAAAGGAAGTTTTTTTCCTTCATCCAATAATTGAATTAATCTTTTATGAGCAGCATCTCTACCTGTATAAATCGTTCCACTTAAATACACTTCATCTCCTGCATGAAGTTGTTTAATTTTATCAACTGTTAACGGTGTTTCTAAATAAATCATAACGAAGCCTCCTTATGACGTGATACATGACAACAAATACTTACAGCAACCGGCATTCCCGCAATATGTGTTGGAAATGTTTCAATATTTAAAGATAAGGCTGTTGTCTTTCCGCCATAACCCGCAGGTCCTATTCCTGTTTCATTGATCATCTTTAAAAGCTCATCTTCTAAAGAAGCATATCTTTGATCTGGATGATGACTACCAATCTCACGAATCATTGCTTTTTTAGCAAGCATGGTTACTTTATCAAAAGAACCCCCAATACCAACACCAATAACCATTGGTGGACAGGCATTTGGTCCTGCATCATTGACAACTTTCATGACAAAGTCTTTGACTCCTTGTAAACCATCACTTGGTTTTAACATCTTAATTTGACTCATATTTTCTGAACCAAATCCTTTAGGTGCTAAAGTAATATGAAAGGTATCACCCTCTACAATATCATAATAGATGATGGCAGGTGTATTATCTTTGGTATTTGTACGTTCAAATAATGGATCTTTGACAACCGATTTTCTTAAATATCCTTCTATATATCCTTGACGTATTCCTTCTTGAATTGCTTCTTTTAAACTACCACCCGTAATATGAACTTCTTGTCCCATTGTCACATAAACAAAAGCCATTCCTGTATCTTGACAAATTGGCATTTGTTTTTCTCTTGCAAGATTAGCATTATCAATAAGAACTTGTAATGTTTTCTTAGCAAGTAAACTATCTTCTTCATCATGTTTTTGATGAAGTTGTTGATAAACATCTTTAGGTAGATTTGTTGCTGCTTCAATACACATTGTTTTTAATGTTTCTGTAATTTCTTGACATGTTATTTCTTTCATATCAGTTCCCTCTATTCAATAATATTGTCTTTAACATCTGGATAATAGATAGAATAATAACGTAAAGCCATTAATTCCATCGTTGTAAGTAGATTATGTTTCCCTGTTCTTTTATATTTAGGATCTCCTATTCCAATAACATAATCTGGTTCAAAACCAAAATCAAAATCTTGATCATTAGTAATAATAACAACTTTCGCATTTGATTTTTTTATGTATGAAATCATCTTTTGATTTCCATTAAAAATATGTCCACTTACAGTTAAAATAATAGCAACACTATTTTCATCTAACTCTTTTGCACATTGAAGTTGATTCGTTTGTTCCATATAAGCCATGGTAAACTTTTCTAACATCAATAAATCTGTCTGAAAATGTAATGCGACCGAATGAGAAAACTGTGTTCCAAAAAAAGCTACATTATCACTATCATGAATCAATTGAATGACTTGATCAATGACCTTCCAATCTAAATAAGAAGAAAGTTGACTTAAAGAAGCACAAATTTGTTGAGTATAATAAGCTGTACTTTCTTCAGGATGATCTTTCATCATATCTAATGGAACATTGATTAAATTATTAAACTTTCTTGATGTCGAACTAAACCAAGCACATTCTTGTTTTAAATGCGCATAGTTTTCATAACCTAATGTTCGACAAAAACGAGAAATCGTTGCTGGTGAAACAAAACATTCACTTGCTAGTTTAGAAATTCCCATGTGTGCCACTTCAGAAATATGATGTGCCATATACCAAGCAATATTATAATTTGTATCTGCTTCATTGGCACTATCTAGATATATTAATAAACGATAAAATAAATTTTTCATGCTATTCTCCTCTATTCTACAACATTATACACTAAATCTTTCTTCTTGTTGATAGATATTTTTTGTTTTATAAATCACATATTTTTTGACATTTGTGCCTTTTTTCTCTAATTTTTATATTTATATTAATAAATGTAGAAAGAAATAGATTTTACTATTCATATTCCCTCTATTTACTTTCTACATATTCTTATCCTCCCAAATAAGAATATTGAAAAGGCATCTTGATGTCTTTTTTGTTTTACATATAATAATACCTAAAGGAGATAGAAAAAAATGTTAAAAGAGTTTAAAGAGTTCGCCTTAAAAGGGAACATGATTGACTTAGCTGTAGGGGTTATCATTGGGGGGGCTTTTAATTCACTTGTAACATCACTTGTTGAAAATATCATCATGCCTATTTTAAGTTTAGTTACAGGTAAGATTGATTTTTCTAACTTATTTATCGCTTTGGACGGAAATACATATAAAACACTTGCTCAAGCACAAAAAGCAGGTGCATCTACAATCAATTACGGTTTATTTGTAACTGGTTTATTAAACTTCATCATCATGGCTTTTGTGATTTTTATGATTGTGAAAGCTATGAATAAATTAAGAGAAAAAACAGAAAAACCAGTTGAAGAAAAAACAACAAAAAAAATATGTCCTTATTGTCAAAGTGAAATATCAATTCATGCTACACGTTGTCCACACTGTACAAGTCAATTAGAAAAGTAAAAAAACTCTCTGTAATGTACTCATTACAAAGAGCTTTTTTACTTTTCTATCACCTATTTAAAATAAAAAAACATCGATTACTCGATGCAATATTATTCAACAATTATGTTTTTCACTATTTCATTTTTTGATTGATATACTTAATTCTCACGCTTTTTCTTCTACCCCTACTATAATAAAAAATATTATGATCAATCATTTCAACACAATCTTTATTTTCACTTATAATTTTATCAACATTAACTAAAATTGCTTGAGAAACATACTCAAAATAATCATCATTTAAAACTTGTTTGTAGTATTTTAATGGCTGTTTCGTTTGAAAAACTTTATTATTTGTATGTATATAACAATATCTACCCAATTTTTCTATATAAATTATTTGAGATACTTTCACCTTAAAATTACCTTCTACACTAGTAATTTCAATCACATCCGGTTCAAATATTTCTTTCACTTTATTTAAAACATTATCCATATCCTTATCTAATTGGCTTTTTCTTACAAAAGAATACGGAAAAGTTTCTAATGCATCAAAAATAAGATCCTCTCTATGACTCACAAAAACAAGCAAAGAATTAGGATTGATTTTTTTAATTTCTTTAGCAATATCAATCCCATTCACATTATCTAAATCAATATCTAAAAAATAAATATCACATTTTTCATAATAATCATTCAATACATACTCAACATCATCAAAATACTCACTGATTATATTCTTTAATAATCCAATACAATTAATATCATCATCCAGTATTAGTACCTTCATATTACCTACCCTCTTTCATACATCATTCAATAAGATATTTAATAGACAACCCATTATCTTTATTAGATATAATTAAATTATTATTTTGCATAATTTCAAGAGATTTGTTAGGTGAAATGATTTCTACGATAAAAGTTTGATCTATTTTAAGAATGTTTAAAGATAAGTCTTTACTATTTTTACTGCATACATACATTATTAATTCCAATAAGAAGTCATAATGTTTTATCGTTAAATCCATCTTACTAAGAGGTGCATTTATATTAAATTGAATTTTAAGATTATACTGCTGTGCTATTTGTTTTGTTTGATTAATAAAACTATTCACAACAATATTATCTGTATATACTTTTTCATCTAATTGACCTATGGTTTTATTTATTCTATCTATTTGACAAGCTACTTCTGTACTACCATTATTTTCTAACAATTGCTTCAAATAATTTAAATCATGCTTTATTTTCAAAACATATTCCTTTTTATGTTTTGAAATAGCATATTGTTGTTGTATATTTTTCAATTCCACATTTTCAATTTCTATCATTCTTTTTTCTTTATTATGACGGATAATTCTATCAATAATCAAGAAAAATACAACGGTCGATAAAAAGAAGAATAATTCAATGACCACAATCAAAGATTTTGCATAACCATTTTCTAGTACATTAATTAAATATGATACAAAAATCTCTGAAATAAACATATAGATCATTAAAATACTTTTAAAATCATCTATTTCATTATTTTGTAAAATCGTTGTTTCCCCCACCAAAATCAAACATAAAATAAACACACCAAACGAAATGGTAGTTTGTAAAATATAGTTCGTTGTTATAAATTGAATTGGTAATTGATCTATAGAAAAACAAATTAAATATTGAATAACAATTGCTGGAAACAAACTATGTTTAATAAATATATATTTCTTCTTTATATAAGAATAAATTAAAAATGCAGAAAGAACAGGTAATATCATTTGATATACACTTTTATTATGAAACATCGTCATTATCGCATAGTAATATACGATAAAAACAAGATCTTTTACTTCATATTTTTGTTTAAAAATAACTTTTAAAAAAATCACAATAATAATACTCAGTAATAAATAATTCATAAAACTCTCCTTTCAAAAAACAGTTTTATAAAATCAGAAAAATAGTAACGAAATTATACTACTTTTCTGATTATTTATTCTACCACAATTTATATTTTTACTGTTTTTGTGATGCTATGTTTTTTAAAGTCTAATGTCTTTGAAACTCCTATAACAGGTGAATAGCCACATTTTAATTTATAACTTCCTTTAAAATTAACACTTAATTTATTACTAGCAATTGTATAACTTGTAGAAACACTATTTGAATCTATATATGGAGTAAATGCAGCACCAAATGCATTACTTCCTAATTCTAAAATTGGATTTTTTGAACTAGTAACCACATACTTATTTGCATCATATATTACATAGCACTTCATTTTGATAGTCCACTCTTTTGTAAAACTTCCAGATGTATCAGTTGCCGATTGATATACATCAAATACTTTTGAAATTGCTTGTGTTGCATATGGTGAAATATTAGAATTTGGTAAATATGTAATTGTACATTTTTCATCATTAATAAAATTGTGCATATTTTCAAATTGATTATTATTGAAATCATTTTTATATTTGTCAAAAAAATCAAGAGTAACATCTTCATTGTCGTAAATTATAGTTGTACCCTCTTGGTCATTAAAACATTTTGTAATATATTCTTTAAAAATAGGATATTTATTATTATCTTCCATAGCATAAACATTAACTGAAAATTATGTGATACTTAAAAACATTGATAAAATCAATATCAGATTATATATTTTTTTCATTTAAAGCCTCCTATAATATTTTGTATTTTACTGTAGATCTTCAGCAAAATAATCATACCATCCCATAACAATGGGTGCCACTTTAAATGCGTATCTTGTAATTTTATGCTTTATTCTGTTATTTTAAAACAAAAAAACATCGATTACTCGATGTCTCTTACAATTGGTGCGGGCGACAGGAATCGAACCTGCACGCCGAAGGCGCTAGATCCTAAGTCTAGTGCGTCTGCCAGTTCCGCCACGCCCGCATAGAAATGGTGACCCGCAGGCGACTCGAACGCCTGACCCTCTGATTAAAAGTCAGATGCTCTACCAACTGAGCTAGCGGGTCAATAAATATGGTGCCGGCTAAAGGACTTGAACCCTCAACCTACTGATTACAAGTCAGTTGCTCTACCAATTGAGCTAAGCCGGCATTTAAAAAAATGGTGGAGGTTAACGGGCTCGAACCGCTGACCCTCTGCTTGTAAGGCAGATGCTCTCCCAACTGAGCTAAACCTCCAAAATGGTGACTCGTACGGGATTCGAACCCGTGAATGCATGCGTGAAAGGCATGTGAGTTAACCGTTTCTCCAACGAGCCACATGGCGCTTGAAGTAGGACTCGAACCTACGACCGATCGGTTAACAGCCGATTGCTCTACCAACTGAGCTATTCAAGCAACTTAACAGTGCTCATTTATACTATCATAAGATTTTAAACTTGACAACCCTTTTTTAGATTTTTTTTACATTTTTTTCATATTTATAAAAAATAAATGTATATTTGATTATTTTATATCTTTCTATAATTAAATGATGTTATAATTATATATATTAAACAAGGAGGATACAAATGGATCAACAAAGAGAAAAAGCCTCAGCAATCGCTCATGAATTTGTCGTTTATCAAGAAAGTGAACAATCCGATATCAAAGCCGAAGAAAAAGCATTCGATGCCCTTTGGCAAAGTATATATGATGTATGTAAACTCATAAATTTTGGAATAATAGATGATATCACTCAAGAAGAATTTGAAGAAGCTTATTCATGGTTAAAAGCAACACAATCTCTTACAGAGGATTATCAAGACTTTGAATTAGAATTTTAAGGAGAACAAAATGGAAAAATATTTAATTGTGACAGATACAACAAGCGCAATGAATAAAGAAATTGCTGCCGCTCATGGTATTGAACTTATTTCTTTAAGCGTTATCGTAGATGGTCAAGAATACAAAGATCAAGTTGATATTTCAACTGAACAACTTTATGATTATTTAAAAGATGGAAAAACTCCATCTACAAGTCAACCAAATACAGGTTATCTTATTGAAAAGATGGAAGCTTGGCAAAAAGAAAACTATGAAGCCATTATTGTTGTAACATGTTCTGCTGATTTATCAGGAACAAACAACGGTTTCCATTTAGCCAAAGATACAGTTGGTTTAGACAATGTTTATATTTATGATAGCCGCCAAGTCGGTGCTCCTGTCATGGATATGGCTATTCGTGCTAAACAACTTGCTGATGAAGGAAAAGATGTCGATGAAATTTTTAAAGTTTTAGAAGAAAAAACGAAACATTCTTTTTCTTTCTTATACCCTGATAATTTTGATCAATTATCACGCAGTGGGCGTTTATCCCCTATGGCTGCGCGTATGGCTTCTATGTTAAAAATCAAAGCTCTTTTATGTTTAGATGAGCAAGGAAAATCTGTTGATAAATACAGTATGTCTCGTACGGAAGTGAAAGTTTTAAAAGCAATCACTGATAAATTCCACGAACTAGGAGTGAATGCTGAGAAATATAAAATTTATATTTCTCATGCCGATAATATCGTTTTCGCCAAAAAATCAAAATTATTACTTCAAACAACATTCCATGGAATTGAAGTTGAAATCAACAACTTACCAGCTGTTTTAACATGCCATGGCGGACTCGCTTGTTGCGCTCTTCATTCTACATATAAAATTTAGGAGGCTTTTATGAAAGTTCTTGATATGCATTGTGACACGATTACCCGTTTATACGAAGAGTATCCAAATGAATCTTTATTAGAAAATACTGGACATATCGATTTAAAGAAAATGCAAAAAGGTGATTATCTTCTTCAAAACTTTGCGATGTTTACCAATCTTGGAAATACATCGAAGCCTTTTTTAAAAGTAAATCAATATATTAATTATTATTATCAAGAAATTGAAAAATATCCTGATTTAATTCAACCTGTCTATTGTTATCAAGATATTCTTGATCATAGAGACCAAGGAATCATGTCAAGCATGCTAACTTTAGAAGAAGGAGCTGTCATTGAAGATGATTTATCCCTTCTCCAACATTATTACCGTTTAGGCGTTCGGATGATCACTCTTACTTGGAATTACAAAAATGGCATTGGTCATCCTAACTTTAGCCATGCTAAATGTTATGAAGATACGTTAAAAATCAACACAAAAGACGGTTTAACCCCTTTTGGAATTCGTTACATTCAAGAAATGGAACGTTTAGGAATCATCATTGATATTTCTCATTTAAGCGATGCAGGATTTTATGATGTTTTAAACAATACAACAAAGCCTTTTGTTGCTTCCCATAGCAATGCCCGTCATTTGTGTAAGGCAGCACGTAATATGTCGGATGATATGATTTTAAAGCTTGCTAAGCGTGGTGGGGTTATGGGAATTAATTTCTATGCAAACTTTTTAGTTGATGGCGATGGCCACTGTAAAAGTTGTATAGAGGATATGGTAAAACATATTCTTTATATTAAAGATCTTGCAGGAATTGATTGTATCGGTTTAGGAAGTGATTTTGATGGTATTAATAGTGAATTAGAAATGAAAGATGCTTCTTATTATCAGTTATTGTATGAGGCTTTAGTAAAAGCAGGATTAAGCGAGGAAGAAATTGAAAAAATATTTTATAAAAACGTTTTGCGTGTTTATAAAGAAATATTGAGATAGATTCGTCTATCTCTTTTTATTTTTTTAAGAAATTCTTTCTAAGCACTCGTCTTTTTTTTCAAAATAATGTTATAATACCTTAATGGGGAGGGACTATCTATGTATATAAAAGACGACGAAATAAATAAGTATTTTAATGAGCCAAACTGGAAAGTAGCTCATAACTTATTCCAACATAACACAATCTCAAATATGTCCGTTATAAAGGATGGTCAAATTTATCAAATACTTGGAAGTACAAATGTAAATGGTAAAATCAATACTGCCACAATTCAAGTGGATACCGGGGGTAATATTTTAGAATTTAGCTGTGATTGCCATCATTGTAAACCAAATGAACTTGCATGTGGTCACATTGGTGCAATCTTATTAAAATTCTATGGTTTAGAATCAAGTGATTTACCTTATTCCTATAATCAAAAAGGAAATTATTTAGATAAGCTTCAAGCCTTGCAAGCCAAGAAAGAAGCTGAACATCTAAAACAACAAGCTGATTTGACTTTTTCTTTAATTCAAGAATATCGCAGTCAACATCATCAACATCAATTACCTTTAGCACAAAACATACACTTGATTCCACAAGTTAAATCAACTTTCAATCGCTTAAGTCTTTCTTATAAGATTGCCGGTGAAAGAAGTTATACTATTAAAAACATTGATACTTTTTTAGAAAATGTAAAATCAAATAAAATTATTGAATATGGAAATGCTTTAATTACGGATCATAATCCAAAAGCATTTGATCATTCTTCTTGGAAACAAGTTCAATTTATTAAAGAATATTTCTATCTAAAAAACGATGAAAGAAGTTTAAAGATCTCTTCTGATAATATCGATGATTTCTTTTTATCACACTATGATAATCTAGACATTAATATCAATTTTACAACTATTGATTTAAAGAACTTTGTTTTAGAAATGAAAAAAGATGATGATTATACAACCATCAAATATAAAGAACCTGATGGCATGACAATTATCGGTCATCAATATATCTATTATTTCGATCATTACACATTAAACCGTTATTCCAAAGAATGTTCTGAAGCAATGCGTCCATTACTTATTCATTTAGAAAACAATCCACTCACAATTCCAAATCATGAATTGCCTCGTTTTTCTAAATACATCATTGATTCAATATTACCTTATGTTGAATTTACAGGAGATGATATTGATGAATATTTACCAATGGAAGTCTCATTACTTATCTATGTAGACTTAAACAACAATAACGAGTTATCTGTTACTCTTGATTATCGTGATGATCAAGGAAACACTATTTTAGAAAATCCTAAAGATCTTGTTTTACCATTAAAACTAGATAACGTTATACAAACATTAGATAAATACCTAGAATATGATGAGATCACACAAATGTATTATTTATACAACGAAGAAGATATTTATGATTTCATCACACGTGTTTTACCTTCATTAAATAATGATTGTGAAATTTATATTAGCGAAGAAATCAAGCAAATGAACAAGCCAAAAAACATGAAATTAAATATTGGTGTTCGTTTACAAAATGATTTATTACAAATTGATATCGATAGCATTAATGTTGATAAAGAAGAGATCAAAGATATCCTTTATGCTTATCAACACAAAAAGAATTACCATCGTTTAAAAAATGGTGAATTTATTAATTTAGATGATGAAAATATCAAAGATTTAGATCTATTATTCAATGATCTAAATCTTCAATACAAAGATATTGAAGATGGACAAGTAGAAATTGATAAATATCATTCATTATATTTAGAAAATTTCATGTCTCAATCATCATTACAATTTAATCGTGACCAACATTTCCAAAATCTTATTTCGCACATTGAAGAAAAAAATCATGAGGATATCCAAGTACCTGAACATTATAAAAACATCTTAAGAGATTACCAAGTACAAGGATTCCAATGGTTAAAAACCATGTCTGATTATGGTTTTGGTGGAATCTTAGCTGATGACATGGGGCTTGGTAAAACTTTACAAGTCATGACATTAATTGAAGACAGCATCTCTAAAGATCGTGTCAGCCTTGTCGTTGCCCCAGCAACTCTTATTTATAACTGGCAAGATGAAATTAAAAAATTCTCTAATCAATTAAAAACTGTATGTATTACTGGAAACATTGCTCAGAGAAAGAAATTAATTGAAAATCTTCAAGATTACGATGTTGTTATTACTTCTTACGATTATATTCGTCGTGATTTTGAATTATATAAAGATTATCAATTCTATTATTTCATTCTTGATGAAGCACAATACATTAAAAACCAAAGCACTAAAAACGCTCAAGCCGTTAAACTTATTAATGGTAAATATCGTTTTGCCTTAACAGGTACACCAATTGAAAACAGTTTAGCAGAGCTTTGGTCAATCTTTGATTTCTTGATGCCTCAATATTTATATAATTATCATCATTTCAAAGAAACTTACGAAATACCAATTATTAAAAACGAAGACCAAGAAAAACAAGCAAAATTAAAACGGTTCGTGGAACCATTTATTTTAAGAAGAACAAAGAAAGATGTTTTAACAGAATTACCTGATAAAATTGAAAATAATGTACTTATTCCATTTACGCCAGATGAAGAAAAAGTATATCTTGCAAACTTATCAACAATCAATACAGAATTACAAAGCGCTATTCAAGTAAATCATATTGATAAGATCCAAATTCTAGCAATGATGACACGCCTTCGTCAATTATGCTGTGATCAACGTATCTTATACAACAACGTTCAAGAACCAAGTTCTAAATTAAAAGCATGTATGGATATTATTGAAACAGCGAAAGAAAATGAACAAAAAATATTATTGTTCTCATCATTTACAAAATCACTTGATTTAATTGAAGCTGAATTGCGTAAAAAAGATATTTCTTATTATGTTCTTACAGGGGCAACAACAAAAATTAAGAGACATCAACTTGTAAATGCTTTTCAAAATGATAAAACAACCGTTTTCTTAATCAGTTTAAAAGCTGGTGGTACAGGACTCAACTTAACAAGTGCATCTACGGTTATTCACTTCGATCCATGGTGGAATATGTCTGCTCAAAATCAAGCAACAGACCGCGCTTATCGTATTGGACAAACAAATAACGTTCAAGTTTATAAATTGATCATGAAAAATTCTATTGAAGAAAAGATTCAAAAACTTCAAGAACAAAAGCAAGATCTATCAAATATGTTTATTGAAAATAATCATGGATCAATCACCCAAATGTCTACAGCAGATATTATTGATTTATTTAAATAAGAAAAAGGAGATTAAAGACGTTCAATCTTTAAATCTCCTTTTCTTATATAATTTAATTTTCTAAACGCTTTATAGAATGAAAAAGTTAAAACCGCCGGAATAATAATATCAATCAAAATAATAGGAACAGTGTATTGATTGCCCATTACTTGCATCGCATCTAAGATTCCAACTAATCCTGCCGTTCCCATCCCTGAACCTATTGCACTACAACGAATGGATAAAAGCATTGTCGAGATCGGTGCTGTGATAATCGTAGTAAGAATTGGTGGCAACCAAATCACCGGTCTTTTAATAATATTTTTAAATTGAAGCATACTTGTTCCAATCCCAATGGCAATAACATCACCAATATCGTTATCATCAAAAGACATCATCGCAAAACCCACCATTTGTGCACAACAACCAGCAAGAGCAGCTCCTGCAGCTAATCCATCAAGTCCTAACATAATACCAATGGCTGCCGAAGAAATCGGTGCAGTAAGCGCCATCCCCATTAATACACCAACAACAATGGACATAAACAACGGTTGCAAAGAGACCCCTTCATTAATCAAACCACCAATCCAAGTAATCAATTGTGTCAAATAAGGTCCTACGAACTGCGTCACAATTCCTGCCACACAAATAGAAGTAAACGGAACTAATAAAATATCGATTGGTGTTTTACCTTGAATAAGACGCGTTACTTCAATTGCAGCTAGTACCGCAACATAAGCAGAAATAGGATTTCCTGCTTGAACATTTCCATTTTGGAAAGTCCCTGCTCCTATTGCTCCTGCAATGACAGCTGATATTAAATTTAAGCCTCTTGCTTCAATTGCATAGCCCATACCAATTCCAATTGCCGGACCCATTAAGTAACTTGCAATATTTCCCCATGTTACAAGTTCACCGATATTCATTACATTTCCTAATTGTTTTAAAATCGTTCCAATAATTAAACTTGCAAAGAAACCATAAGCCATCCCATTAAAGGTATTGACTACATAATTTCCTTTTCCTCTTCCTTTTGCCATTTCTTTTTCTCCTTATTTTTATATACAAAAAAACTGCCGAAGCAGTTTATTGACTATTGGTGGAGCCAAGCGGGATCGAACCGCTGACCCCCTGCGTGCAAGGCAGGTGCTCTCCCAGCTGAGCTATGGCCCCAATTATTAATTTGTATCCACCATTTGTTAAAATGGTGGGCCTGAATGGATTTGAACCATCGACCTCACCCTTATCAGGGGTGCGCTCTAACCAACTGAGCTACAGGCCCACATCTATATAAAACAATTAATTAATGGTGGGCCTGAATGGATTTGAACCATCGACCTCACCCTTATCAGGGGTGCGCTCTAACCAACTGAGCTACAGGCCCATCAATCAACTGCCCATACATAATACCATGTACCATGACAGTCGTCAATACTTTTTTACAATTTTTTCAAAAAATTCAAGAAAATTATTCTAATACTTTTTTTACCTCTTTTTTCTTACTTCTTAAGACCTTTTGATGATAACGAACGAGCCCTTCTTTAATCTTTATACATAGTTTTTCTTGATATGCTTTATTTCTTAGTTGACCACATTCATTCCAATTCGACATAAAACCACATTCAATTAATACACCTAAGGTTTTCGTTGCTCTTAAAACACGAAACCCACAACCACTTACCGGTTTAGAACTATGTGTCACTTCTTTTAAACTTTGGTTAATATCCTTGGCAAGTTCATTTCCTTTAGCACTTCGATAATAATAAAACACTTGTGATCCCCAAGCACTTTTATTGCCTGAGGCATTTTGATGTATACTAATAAGATAATCCGCTTTAAAACGGTCAATCTTCTTGACTCTTAAATACATATCATCCTGTTTTGAATAGTGATGATTTCTTTTGGTCATATCATAATCCCCATCTCTTGTTAAATAGACCTTCGCCCCTTCTTTCTTTAAAACCTCTTTTAACCTTAAAATAATCTCTAAATTGATATCATCCTCTTTATAACCATAATCCATTGTTCCATTATCAAAACCTCCATGTCCCGCATCTAAAACAATCTTCACTCCCTTAAGTTCTTGTTTAACACCATAAACATTTGAACAAACCATAAAACTTAAACATATAATAACAAGGATTACTTTTTTCATAACGTCACCACCTCATTATATGCAAAAAAAGAGAATGTCATTCCTGACAATCTCTCAAATATTCCCCTATCATATCCAACTCTTCCAAATAAATACAATGATTGATTTTATTATTTTTTACCGCCTGATAACATTTTTCAAACTCCATCCAAATAACTTCACTAACTTCATGATCCTCAAAAATAAAATCTTTTTCTTCTAAATCTTTCCATAAAACAAATATTTTACTTATTTGATTATCTTTAAAAAGTTTTCCATGAAATACTTCTTCAAAATGAAATCGACGATTGCCACAATCAATCAATTCATTTTCATCAATTTCTACCCCAAGTTCTTCCTTTAATTCTCTTTTAGCGGATTTAAAATAACCGTCACCCGCCGGGATATGTCCTGCACTAGAAATATCATAACATCCAGGAAATGAATCCTTTGCATCACTTCTTTTTTGTAAAAGAATTTCTATTTGATTATTTTTCTTTCTTAATAACCAAACATGGGCCGTACGATGTAATAAACCTTCTTGATGAATAATTTCTCGATCTTCCACTTTTCCTGTAGGGTTACCAAATTCATCACATATATCTAAAATTTCCAACTTAAACACCTCATCTTCTTAATCTATTTTATCATCTTTCTTTACTTTACAAAATGAGATGTTTACAATAGATACGAAAAGAGGTAAAACGAATGAATAAATGTTGGTGTGGGAGTGATTTAGACTATTCAGTCTGTCACCAAGAATTTGATAAAAAAATAAACTATTATAAAAAACGAGGTGTGATGACACCCCCTCGTTCAATGATAAAAAATCAAAAACAAATTGAAGGAATTAAAGCAGCCGCTGTCGTTAATAACGGTTTACTTGATCATATTGAACAAAATATCAAAATAGGGATGTCAACAGAAGATATCGACGTTATGACAAGAAAATACTTAAAAGAACACAATGCTCATTCTGCAGATTTAAATTATGAAGGATATCCAAAAAGCATTTGTACATCAATCAATGATGTTGTTTGTCATGGAATTCCTTCCCCAAATGTTATTTTAAAAGATGGGGATATTATTAATGTTGATGCCACAAGTGAATTAAATGGTTATTACGCTGATGCTTCTCGTATGTTTATGATAGGAAATGTTTCCAAAGAAGCTGAAAGACTTGTTAAAGTTACAAAAGAAGCTATGTATGAAGGGATGAAAGCTATCAAACCATGGAAAAGTCATATCGGTGATATCGGTGCTGCTATTCAAAGATATGCTCATATAAACGGTTATAGTGTTGTTGAAGAATTCTGCGGTCATGGTATTGGAATGACAATGCATGAAGATCCTTATGTTTTCCATTTTAAACCACATGAAGATACTGTTTTGATTGTTCCAGGGATGGTCTTTACAATTGAACCTATGCTTAATCAAGGTAAAAGAAATGTTCATTTAAATTTCAATGATGATTGGACTGTTTATACAGATGATGGTCTTTTATCAGCCCAATGGGAACACACTTTCTTAGTTACTGAAGATGGTGTTGAAATTATATCTAAATAAGTCAGAAAATCTCTGGCTTATTTTTATGCACTCTTAGACATCAATTCAAGATGTCTTTTTAAATAATCGGGTCTATTTTCATAAATCAATCTTTACACAAATAACGTGTAACACATTGATAATCCTTTTGATAAGCAGAAACCCTTATTGTTTCTTCATGGTCTATTCTTTTCAAACAATTTCCACAATAATTCTCATTGATACAAGCAATTGCTTCTTCACTATTTCCATCACACCAATGCACACCCTGTTTACATGCCCTAATTATTTCTTTGCATACATTTAAATCAATCTTATCATGTTCAAATAAATAACAACTTCTACAACTGAATTCATTCCTTTACCAATGTTATGACAGCTCATATTGATTTCTCCTTTTCAAGGAAATTCTATCATACCCTTTTTATAATTTCATGGGACAGATTGTCCAAGAACAAACCCTTAAAGTAAATATTATTGTCGTTTTCTTAGTAACCCTGACACACGAAATCAATTACGTATAATTTATTTGAAGGTAACTATTACCAACAGCAGGGCTCCTACCGTCATAAGTGTAGGGCGTTAAAGTATTAGAAGGACACATTCCTTCTTTTTTTATTATAATAACTTCCCATCAACTAAAAATATGTAGTCTACACTCATCTTACAATATACATTTATAATATAGTAACAAAACATTATTTTATATTTAAACACTTTAATTTAAGTCACCTATTAGCAATTCAAAATTAAATTTCTTAAAACAAGTGAAAACTCAATCGAAATTTATCTACGTGTTCCGTCATCATTAAAGTTTTTTTTCAAAGCTCTCTCTGTAGGATAAATTGATACAATCATAATAAAACATTGAATCACCACAAGAATCAACCCTGCAAATCCAATCGCATTCTTATCACTATGGCATAACGGAATATGCATCAAAGCAGATGGTATAATCATTAGCCATCCTATTTTCCACCAAAGTTTTCCACAATAGTTATGAGCAAATTCCCATGTATCTATATTTTTCATTGAACGAGTCGTTCTATATCCAATCATACCATTTATATGCTTTGGGCAATGTTTCCACGTTATTCTTCCTACAATAACCATAACAATAGGAATTATCATATCACACATTAACATAAACCACCAAAACCACATAAAATTTTCCTCCATTATTTCCGATTTATTAAATTTATATCCGCAACAATGACACTGTATATCTCTTATTTATTATTTATTGTTTCGTACAATGCTTTTGTTTTTTCTTCATTTTCATAATTAATCAAACATTTGTCATCTTTAGTTTCAAAATAAATATATGAATGAATATTTGGATTTATATAAATAAAACATGTTCCAAATTGTGTATCAAAATACCCTGCATAGCATTTATCTTCTTTATAACCTACTTGTTTATTTCCAACTTCAACATTATCCAATAATTTAATATTTTGTATTTCATCTATTTTGATCGTTGGTTCACTACAATTAGGTACAGATGTGACAATTTCATTATTACTGATTTTTATGCTTGGGTTTTGATGAGAGTCTTTTATTAAAGATAAAACAATCATAGCAGGAATAAAAATTACTAAAACAATGATGAAATAATATCTTTTTTCATATTTACCTTCTCCTTTAAAATACAACTGATATATTTAAAAAGTAATCACGATAATATTTATAAGTATATCATAAATTATCACTAATACGTTAATAGATTATTCAAAATATGTAGATATTAGTAAATACAGTGATAAAAACCCAAATAAGTACGATAGAAAAGCATTTACCAAAAAACAAATTGATATATTATGGTCTTTAAAAGATGATAAGTATTACCAAATCATTCTTATAATGATTTACACTGGTGTTAGAATTGATGAACTATTATCACTAAAAAAAGAAAATATTCATTTGGAAGAACATTATTTTGATGTAATTAAATCAAAAACAGAAAACGGTATACGTAAAGTTCCTATCAGTGATTATATCTATCCCTTTGTTGAAAACTGGTATCATTCCTCTAAATGTGAATATCTATTACACACCGAAGAAGATAAAAGATTTAAATATAGAAATTATTATGATAGTTATTTTCTACCATTAATGGTACAACTTGGATTTGATCAAACACCGCATTGTTGTAGACATACATGTATTTCATTATTAGCTGAAGCTGAAGTATCTCCTACATATCAAAAAATGATTGTTGGACATAAAGGAGCAATGAGCTTGACCGAAAAGGTTTATACACATATTGATATTAAATTATTAATTGATGTCGTAAATAGCATTTACTATCCGGAAAGTATAAGAAGTGAGTGGCATGTTTCATTGTAAGACAGTATCTCAATTTAAAGCATATCAATGGGTCAAAAAGAATTTTGAAACAGATTTACTAGGAATTGAACTTGTTGATAATCAAACAATTAAAATAGAAGATATGACTCATGAAACTGCAAATATCCAATATAAGAATAATAAGATTCTTATCGAATATTCTAATAATAAAAAGCAGACAATCATCATTCCAAACACACTTTCCAGATAAGTAAAAACGAAGGATTTAATGTCCTTCGTTTTATTTCAAATTATACTATTTTCAATATATTCTTTATCGACAATATTTGATATAATTACTTTGTTATCGTCCTCCCTGAAAGGAGGTGATGTTAATTGTTTTCTGATTTAGTTGTATCTGTCGTGGCAGGTGTTTTAGTTTATTACATATGCAAATGGTTAGACAAAAGATTTAAGCGATAACTAGCCTAGTGTTAGACCACTCTAAAAGTTAGAAAAGGTAAGGATCTTGCTCATCCTTACCTTTTCGTTTTGATGCAATTGTTTTCTGATTTGCAACCAAATTATAGCATTTCATATTTTAATATGCAAGTTCATTTCAAAACTGAATATAACAATTAATTTGTTGCATATTTGAGAATATGTGGTGAGAACTTTGTTGCATACGTGTTGCATATAAGTTGCATACCGTTTTTATTTTACAAAAAAAGAAAAAAACCCAAATCGAGTTTTTCCCCATAAATACGAGGTTTTGTCGATTTGAGTTTTTGTGAATTTCTCTGAATAAACGTATAAATTAACGTTTTGAGAATTGTGGAGCACGACGTGCTTTTTTAAGACCATATTTTTTACGTTCTTTAACACGTGAGTCACGAGTTAAGAATCCTGCAGCTTTTAATGTTGGTCTGTAATCGTCACCAGCTTGTAATAAAGCTCTAGCAACACCATGACGGATTGCACCAGCTTGTCCTGAGTACCCTCCACCATAAACATTAACAGTTACATCAAATTTGTCTTTAGTGTTTGTTAATTCTAATGGTTGATTAACAATCATGTTTAATACGTCTGATGCTAAATATTCTCTAGCTTCTTTTCCATTAATAACGAAGTTTCCTGTACCTGGTGTTAAGATAACACGTGCTACAGAAGATTTTCTTCTACCTGTTCCTCTATATTGTACGTTTGCCATTATCTTTCACCTTACCCTTTCACTTTCATTTCTACTGGATTTTGTGCTGCATGAGGATGTTTATCACCAGCATAAACAAATAATTTCATACCTTGTTTTCTACCTAAAGTGTTATGTGGTAACATACCTTTAACTGCTGCTTCAACAAATCCTGTTGGATTTTGTTCTAAGAATTGTTTAGCTGTCTTAACTTTAAGACCACCTAACCATCCTGAGTGACGGTAATATTTAGTGTTTTCTAATTTTTTACCTGTCATAACTACTTTGTCAGCATTGATAATGATTACATAATCACCAGTATCAACATGTGGTGTGTAAGTAGGTTTATTTTTCCCTCTTAACACTGTAGCAACTTCTGAAGCTAAACGACCTAATGTTTGTCCAGCTGCGTCAACTACATACCATTTTCTTTCGATTGTGGCAGCATTTGCCATTGTTGTTTGTCTCATCTTTTCTTTTCTCCTTTGTTTATCCTTACCGGGGACTTTAAAGGTTTTTGCCTATGAAACCTTTTTAATTATATGAAATCATAATATCAATGTCAACAAAATAATGCGACAAAATCATATTATTTTTAATATTTCTCAAATTAGTAAGTAGGATCTTCTGGAATAATAATTGCGGCAAGAATATAAACCAATAAGCCTGTTCCAGCATATAAACAAAGTAATACACACGCAAGTCTTACAAGCAAAGGATCAACATCAAAATATTCAGCTAATCCACCACAAATACCTGCCAACATTTTATCTTTTCTTGAACGATATAATCTTTTTTTCATTTCTATTCCCCCTCAAAATGAATTGAAACATTTCCTAAATCTGTGTCAATTGTAATATTTTTATTACCAACGACTTCATCTGTTTTACTTATATGAATCGAACTCATGTTTCCATCTTTATCAACATGATATTGGTTTCTTGCACCTGCCATCGTTACTTCAACATTACCCATATCATTTTCTATATCAAATGAATTTGTATTTAAATAATTTAATCTAAGATCTCCCGTATCATTGTCAACACTTGTTTTTCCGTCCACTTGAAGACGTTTAATTGTTGCTTTACTTGAATCACTTTCTAAATCAAGTTGTGTACATTGTAAAGCTTCCATTGTAATATTTGTAGCATCAAAATCTAAACCTACCTCATTAAATCTAATATTTCTCGGTAAATAAAGTGTAACATTTCCTGCCTGTTTTTTATTATTCACTCCATCAAAAGAAATATTTGCTTTTACACCATCATATTTAAATTCATAGTCCCTATCCACATTATCTGCTTCAACTTTAATGACTTCACCATCATAATATTTAATTGTCCCATTTACTGCAGATAACTCCAAAGATAAATCACAAGAATCATCTACTCTCATTTCCATAGAAACATTTCTTGCTTTCCCAAAAGATCTTATTGTTACATATTTACTGAGCTTTTGTGTTTCATCTGGTAATTCACTAATTCCATTCATAAAAAAACCAACAATACATAAAACAGTTCCTATAACCAATGAAGCAAAAGCTATACTTTTATAAATTTTCATATTAACCAACCACCTTATTATAAATATTTTTTCCTAAATCAATCATCGCTCTAAAAGCTTGTGGTAAATATTTAAACAAGCTTACTGTCATCAATGATGTTAAATAACTAAGCGAAACAAGTAGTAGACCAATACCTAAACAAATCAAACCACCTGCAATTAAGCCATCTATAAATAAACGAAGCGCCACTACCGCTAAAGCAACAACAGCACAAAGTAAACCAAATGTTCCAAAAACACCAACACAAACAATACCAATAAATAAACCTATTGCTCCAACAATTAATCCACCAATGCCACCAACCGTTGGTAAAACAAGAAGAACTAACAAGACAACAATAATGCCTCTTAAAATACGCATATTTCTTTCATTAAAATGATGAATTTCTTCATAATCAGGTTTGATATCTTGATGATTTTCAACACCTAAACCTTCTTTAATTGTTTGTGCAACTTTCTTTGGTGATTCAAGTTCCTTAATAATTTCTTGTTCATGCTCACTTCCAGCATCTTCAAAATAATCACGATAATAATTCAATGCTTCTTCTCTTTCTGTTGCATCTATATCTTGTAATAAATCTTCTAATTCCTTTAGAAATTGTTCCTTATTCATTATTATCCCCTCCTTTTAATAATGAATTAATTTTCTTTGTGTAATCGATCCATTCTAATCGATACATTTCTAATTTATTCTTTCCATTTCCTGTAATACGATAATATCTTCTATTTCTGCCATCTATTTGTTTATCATACGTTTCTAAACACTCATCCTTTTGTAATCTTCTAAGGACAGGATATAATGTCGATTCAGAAACATCAATTCCTTTTCTTACATCTTGGGTAATCTTATAACCATATGTTCCTTCTTCTTCTTTAGCAACAACACTTAAAACAATGGCATCCAATAAAGCAGCCCCTGTATTAAATATCATATTTACCCTCCTATTCTTTATACAATAATATTATACGATGTATAGTATTATATTTCAATAATTATTCGCATAAAAAAATAATGTGCTAAACACATTATTCAAAAAAATCTAAAGTTAATTTTAAAACCTGTTTAATATCTGAAAGTTTATCAAAGTTATGATTTCCATCTTCTATTGAAACAAACTTTGTTCCTTTATGAAATAATTTCATATATTTATCACTAATTTCATAAGGAACCGTTGTATCTTTTGTCCCATGAATAACCAGTAATTCATTTTGATACGTATCAAGATTTTGATAAAAATCTCTTTTTAAAATATCTTCTACAAATTCATCCGATATTTCATAGCCCCCATGATCATACGTCTTTGCTCTTTCAACTTGACCTGTCAAATAATGAAGCGCCTCTGGCAAATTAAAAGCAGGTGCCCATAAGACCATCTTTTTAATCACATTTGGATAAAGCTTTGCTAGTTCACTAGCAATAGCTCCTCCCATCGAATGTCCTAAAACATAGATTTCTGTACAATTTTCCATTTTTAAACATTCTTCTAAAATAACTCTGGCACAAGAAAGTTCATCTTGAAAAGTCATATCCACAAAATTCCCATCACTTTCTCCACTTCCTAAAAAATCAAAGCGAAAAGAAGCAATTCCTTTAGCTTCTAACATACGTGATAATTGTACATAAGAAAACTTTGTTCCCGTTTTTTGTCCTGTAAAACCATGGAAAATCAAACAAACAGGATGTTTGTCTTGATTAGGTTTATGAAAAAATCCTCTAAGCGTTCCTTTGGGTGTTGGTATTTCACAATAATGTTGCATCTTACATACCCTCATGTGCTTTCTTAATTCTTTTAATACCACCCATTGTGACATATTGTTTTGTAATATCGATGATATTTTCTTTTTTAAAGTCTCCACCAATAAATAAACATGTATCCATAATTTCATTTGTCACAATTGTAAGCATTTCATCAGAAAGTTCTTCATCAAGTTCATTTCTCACAATTTCTTTACATTCATCTATATAAGCAGTTTTATCAATTTCTGTAATACCTTCCATTTTTATACCTCCATTTTTATCTTATTATACCAAAAAATATGTCTAAAAAATGAATTGTACGAAAAAAAGCCCAATTTGTTCCGTTTTTCAATGACCCAACATTTCTTCCATATAATGAAAATACAAAGAACACGTCTCTCTTATCCATTATGATATTCGTTGTGTTGACAAGAGAAACAGAAAGGAATTCATATGAGTAAAATCATTTTTATTAATTTAAGAAATGTAAGAGAAGACAATGATTTAAAACAAAAAGACCTTGCAAAACTGATCTCTGTTTCTCCCCGTACGTATTCACACTATGAAAACTACGAAAGAGAAATGCCAATTGCTACATGGAAACTTCTTTCCAAAATTTTTAATCATAGTATTGATTTTTTATGCATTACCGCAGAAGTAGACTAACACATAAGAAATGTTCTATTACATACAAGTCTGTCCAAATTATAAAACTAATTTCGTACAGTCTTTTCTTATATAAAAAAGAAGAAATTTCTAATTTTTTGACGTATATATTTATAGAGATAGTTTAATATCTATTTCTTGTATATTATTTTGGTTTAAGCTATAATTTGAGAAAGGTTGGTGCACAATGCGTCTATACATCGAAAAGAAAGATTTAGAACATCTATTAGAAAATAAAAGTGAATATATTGGAAACAATATAACATGGGATACTATTTTTGCTGCTGTTTCCTTTCTATTATCTGCTTTAACAGCAAATTATGATTCATTTTTTATGATTCCAAGTATCATTATTAAATATTTTTTTATAGTAATTGGTGTACTTTATTTATTTAAGATAGGAAAAGAGTTTATGACAAAAAAATATAATTATGAAAATTTAATAAATGATATTAATAATCTAGACTTAGTGGCTCATAGACATTCGCTAGTCATCATCAAAAACAAAGACAAGTATTTACTTTACGATGATGAAAGATGGCAATGTAAATTATTTATCAATTACAAAACTAAAGATGAAAATAATGAAACTGCTATAAAAGAAGCATTAGAAAAAGATCTACAACTTGATACTTCAACAATAAATTGTGAATTTGTTACTTCTAGAACTCAAGAAAAATATTCAGTTAGTCATAACGAAAATAGAATTTATAATCATAGTCTTTACTCTATAACACTTTCTAAATTACCTGCCTATATGAAAAAAGACAATTTTGTGATAAATAATAAGCATTACTATTGGATGACAATGGATGAGATGTTATCTGACTCCAATATTAAAGAAAAAAATTTAGAAGTTGTTTATTTTGTAAAAGGCTCAATTTCATAAGCAAGAAGTAAATCCTTTAGTGAAAACTAGAGGATTTTTTATCTATAATTCAAATAAAAAAAAGGAAAGCGAACTTTCCTCCTTTATTCATAATCACAAGTATAACCCTTATGATCTAATTCTAATTTAATAACTTCCCAATCATTTAATAATGATCCAAGTTCTTCTTTTAAACGAACAACACCCATCTTATCTTCTTCACGAATAACCGCCATTAAAGTAGGTCCTGCCCCTGATAAATAACATCCTAAAACATTTTCATCAGCTTCTAACACTTTCATGATTTCATCATAATTATGTATTAATTTACCACGATATGGTTGATGTAAACGATCTTTAAATCCTAATTTTAAACCATCATCATATCCATTGATTAAAGAAGCAACGACAAGCGCTAAATGAGAAACATTTTTGATTGCATCTTGACGATCTAATGTTTGTGGTAATACTTTACGTGATTCTTCTGTAGATAAAGTAAATGGTGGAATAAGGGCAACAAAACGATATTCATGTTTTACTGGAATATTTAAAGTAAGCACTTGTTCTTCTTCCATAACAGAAACTGTTAATCCACCAAAGATAGCCGGTGCCACGTTGTCTGGATGTCCTTCAATCTTTGTAGCAAGTTCAAGAATTTCTTGACGAGCATCTGTTTTATCTTTAAAAGCAAATGCTCCAACAATTCCTGCTACGATACATGTTGAACTACTTCCAAGACCTCTTGTATAAGGCACTTGGCTTTCACAATGAATATTGACACCTTTGAAATCTAAACCACAACTTTGAGCTGCTTGGCTAAAAGCTCGGTATGTTAAGTTTTCTTCATTACAAAATTGTGTTGGGCAACCTGTAATATTTAAACCACCTTCATTTAATTCAAAAGTGAAGGTATTATATAAAGTTAACGCTAATCCAGCAACGTCAAATCCTGGTCCTAAGTTAGCACTTGTTGCTGGTACTTTGACTTTGACTTTCATTCTTTAAAGTCCTTCCATTTCAGATTTAATAAAATTAATAATTTCTGTTTTATCGATATGTGTTTTATGTAACACTTCACGATCTTTGATTCCTACTAATGGTTTAGGAATCGCTACACCTGTTTTTTCATTTAATTTTTCAATAGCTTCATAAACATCTAGTTCTTCATTGAATAATGCTTTATAAACAGATTCTGGGAATTTATATGGAGAAGCTGTTGAAAGTAAGATTGTTTTTGTTTGATCTCCTGTTTCCTTTTGATATTGTTTTAAAACACCATAACCACATGCTGTATGAGTATCTAGGACATATCCGTTATCTTCATAACAATCTTTAATTGTTTTTAAAACTTCTTCTTCATTTAAATATCCTGCTTTAAATTGATCTTGAATACGTGCAAATGTTTCATCATCAACTTCATAGATACCATCTGCTTTTAATTTTTCCATGTATTCTTTAACTTTATCACCATCTTTTCCAGACATATACCACACAAGTCTTTCTAAGTTACTTGATACTAAAATATCCATAGCTGGTGCATTTGTTTTAAAGAATTCTCTATTAGCATCATATTTACCTGTCGTAAAGAAATCAGTTAAAATATTATTTTTATTTGATGCTGCAATAAATTTATTAATAGGTAATCCCATGTTTTTTGCAAACCATCCAGCTAAACAGTTTCCGAAGTTTCCACTAGGCACACAGAAGTTTACTTGATCTCCCATTTCAATTTCTTTATTTCTTACAAGTTCAAAATAACTATGGAAATAATAAACGATTTGTGGAATGAGACGTCCTACATTAATTGAATTTGCAGAAGAAAGGAAAACATGATGTTTGTCACTGACTTCTTTTAACATTGGATCACCAAAAGCCACTTTAACAGCACTTTGAGCATCATCAAAGTTTCCATGAATTCCAACAACTTTAACATTTTTTCCTTCTTGCGAAACCATTTGTTGTTGTTGAATTGCACTTACACCATCTAGTGGATAGAAGACTTTAATGCATGTTCCTTCAACATCTTTAAATCCTTCTAAAGCTGCTTTTCCAGTATCCCCACTTGTTGCTGCTAAGATCATCACTTCACGATCTTCTTTTAATTGTTTTAAAGATAATGTCATTAAATGTGGTAAAAGAGATAAAGCCATATCTTTAAATGCTGCTGTTTGTCCATGGAATAATTCAGCAACATAAACATCTCCTGCTTTTTTCACAGGAACTACAATTTCAGGAAATAATCCTTTTCCATAAGCATTTAAACATGCTTGGTGAATGAGTTCTTTTCCATCTTCAGGTACAAAAGTTGAAATCACTTCTGTCGCTAAATCTACATAATTTAATTGAACTAATTTATTTAAATCTAATTTTTGAAAATCAAAATTAGGAACTAACAATCCCCCATCATTACCAATTCCTTGTACAATTGCTTGATAGAAATTGATTTGATCTTGATGATTACGTGTACTTATATATGTCTTATTCATCACTTTATCCTCCAATAATTGAATTTATTATATTGAATATTGTATACAAAGTCAACAATACAAGATTTTATTATTAATAATATAAGGAAAGAAATCCATGAGAAAAAATTGACTAGTGTATACAATCATGCTATTATATCAAAAAATAAAGAAAGTGAGGTTTAACACGATGACCATTATTACTATTATTGATGCATTTTAAAAAATAAAGCATAAAAATAATGGTTTCATAATGTTAAAATCTTTATAGACCATTTGGTCTATTTTTTATTAAGGGGGAATATCATGAAAATCGGTGTTATTGGACTTGGGACTGTAGGATATGGAGTTGTTGAAATTCTTACAAATGAAAAAACACGTTTAGAAAAAGAAATGAAACAAGAAATCGTTGTTAAATATGGGTGTGGTCTTGAAGAAGTTGACTTACCTGAGGGAATTATTTATACAAAAGATTATCACGATGTGATTAATGATGAAGAAATTGATGTTGTTGTTGAACTTATTGGGGGAACAACAATTGCGAAAAATATTATTTTAGAAGCCTTAAATAACAAAAAACATGTTGTTACAGCTAATAAAGCTTTATTAGCTCATTATGGTAAAGAAATTTTCCAAACTGCTAAAGCAAATGATGTACATATTTTCTATGAAGCTTCTGTAGGGGGAGGTATTCCTGTTTTAGCAAGTCAAAAAGAAAGCTTAATCGCAAACAATACAAAAGAAATTGTTGGTATTTTAAATGGAACAACAAACTTTATTTTAACTTTAATGGAAAATGAAAATCTTGATTTTGATGAAGCATTATCAATTGCAGATGGTTTAGGATATGTTGAAGCTAATCCTGCTTTAGATTTAGATGGAATTGATGCAGCTCATAAAATTTGTATCTTAGCGCAAAATGGTTATCAAAAATTTGTCGACTTTGATCAAATTCAAGCAAGTGGTATTCGTAACGTTACAAAGCTTGATATGGACTATGCTAAAAAATTAGGTTATCGTTTTAAGATGATTGCTCAAGCAAAACCAGTTAAAGATGGTTTAGGAATTGATGTTTCCGCAACACTTGTTAATTTAAATGAACTTGTTGCTAATGTTATGGATTCTTACAACGTTGTAGAAATCGACAATGATTATGTAAATAACATCATTTATTATGGTCGTGGGGCTGGTCGTTATGTTACTGCTTCTGCCGTTGTCAGTGATATTATGAAAACACACCAAGTTGAAAGATGGTCACATGATTATGAAGATTGTAAACATGTTTACCCTATTTCTTCTTCACGTTATTATGTAAGAGCATCTAAACCTGTAGATATTCCTTATGAAACATACTATAGTGAAAAAGATGATCATATTTATATAACAGAAGAAATTGAATTAACTGATTTAAAAAATAAACTAGATGATGAAAATGCTGTTATTTTCAAAGTAAGAGGATAAGGAGATTATAAAAATGAAAAAATTTAAAATTGCTATTGTAGGTGCTACTGGTGCCGTTGGTCGTGAAATGTTAAGATGTGTTTTCCAATTTAACTTTCCTTTTGAAAGTATTAAATTATTAGCTTCTGCAAGAAGCGCTGGAAAAGAAATCGAATTTGAAGGACATAAATTTGTTGTTGAAGAATTAACTGAAAATAGTTTTGAAGGTGTTGAAGTTGCTTTCTGGTCTGCTGGTGGAAGCATTTCAGAAAAATATATGAAATATGCCGTAGAAGCTGGATGTGTCAATATTGATAATACTTCACATTTTAGAATGGATCCTAATGTTCCTTTAGTTGTACCCGAAGTAAATGGTGAAGCATTAGTAAATCATCATGGAATTATTTCTTGTCCAAACTGTACAACAATTATGATGTGTAGTGCTCTTACAAGATTAAATGATGAGTTTGATATTGAAAGAATTGTTGTTTCTACTTACCAAGCTGTATCTGGTGCTGGTGTTGCTGGTATGGAAGAACTTTATCGTCAAAGCCAAGAAGTTTTAGATGGTAAAGAACCCGTTGCTAAAACATTACCTTGTGCTGGAGATAAAAAACATTTCCCAATTGCTTTCAACTGTATTCCTCAAGTTGATAAATTTGATTTATCAAATGGATATAGTAAAGAAGAAATAAAAATGGTTAATGAAACTAAAAAAATCTTCAATAAAGATATTGAAGTCAATGCGACTTGTGTCCGTGTTCCTGTTTTACGTGGACATAGTGAATCAATCTATATTGAAACTAAAAAACCAATCGATATGGATAAAGTCTTTGAATTATTAGAAAATAGTACAGGTATCGATTTATGTGATGATTTAGCTAACCAAGTATATCCAATGCCAACAAGCTTTATCGGTGATGAATTAACTCACGTAGGACGTGTTAGAAAAGATTTATATAAAGATAACGCTTTAAGTTTATGGATTACAGGTGACCAATTAATGAAAGGTGCTGCTTATAACTCTGTAGACATCGGACTAAAAATGATTGAATTAGGTTTATTAAAATAAAAGGCAATGACCTCCAATGGAGGTCATTTTTATTGTTCAATTGTTTTAATGACTTTTGCCGGAACACCTGCAATCAAGCTATTGTTTGGCATATCTTTAGTCACCACTGCTCCTGCTGCAATCACACACCCCGCACCAATGGTAACTCCTGGCATCACAGAAACATCGGCACCAAACCAACAATTATTTCCCACTTTAATTGGTAAAGCTTTTTCTAGCCCTTGATTTCTTCTTGTATAATTCAATGGATGATTCGCTGTATAAAACCCACAAGAAGGACCAATAAAAACATGATCACCTATTTCAATAGATGCCCCATCCATAAAATAGTTATTAATGTTTACAAAAACATTCTTTCCTAATTTTATATTTTTTCCATAATCCGCTGTAAAAGGACTTAATAAAACAAGATTCTCTGGAAAATACCCTAAAATCTTTTCAATTATTTCATTTCTTTTTTCATCACTTGGTTTTAATTGATTTAATGCAAAACATAAATCCTGACAAACTAATCTTTGATCTATGAGTTCTTGATCATTATTTGCATCATACCATAAACCTGCTACCATCTTTTCTTTTTCAGTCATATTCAATACTCCTTTTACAACTATTATTATCTTTTAAATAAAATATCTCAACAAAAAATATAAAATTTACCACAACACCAAAAATACTTTTCATCGTCAAGAACGATTGCTTTTTCCATATCATATTTTTGAGACAACTTGTTATAACAACCTTTACAAATTTGTGGTGCTACAATAGCTTCTCTAATTTCACCAAGAATTTCCCAACACCCAAGCGCAACTTGATCTTTTTTTTCAATTTTTTTCAAACAATTTCCACAATGATCTTCATAAAGATACTCTATAGTTTCATATTTATTCCCATCATATCTACATGAACTATCAAGACCTGCATTAATAATTTTCTTGCAAGCATTTACACTTATTTCAAATTTTTCAAACATGGTAACTGCTGTTTCTACAACCTCATTCATTCCATATCCAATAACATGATTACTCATCATCCTCACCTTCCTTCTGCCTTATTTTATCATTGTTCTCTCACTATTTCATTGGCTGGATTGTCCAAATAGTTGACAAACTGTTTTATACTGTTATATACTGTTTGTAGATGAAGGAGGACTTATATGCGCATAATTATTAATCACTCATCTATGATTCCAATTTATGAACAAATTGTCGATCAGATAAAGAAACAAATCAATAACCACACTTTAAAAGAAAATGATGCTTTGCCTTCTGTAAGAAGTCTTGCTAAAGAATTACAAATTAGTGCTCTTACTGTAAAAAAAGCCTATGATTTTTTAGAAAACGAAGGTCTTACTAAAACAATTCATGGTAAAGGAACTTTTATTCTTGCTGTTAACGAAGAAACACTTTTAGAAGAAACACGTAAAGAAATTGAAAATTATTTAGAAAAAGCTATTCAAAAAGGAAAACAAGCAGGTGTGAGTTATGAAGAAATTAAAGAAATGCTAGAACTATTAATGGAGGAGTAATATGTTAAAAGTTAATCATGTTCAAAAATCGTATTCACATTTTCATTTAGATTGTTCATTAGAGATAAAACGAGGATCTATTACTGGAATTATAGGGAAAAATGGTTCAGGGAAAACCACACTTTTTAAAGCTATCTTAAATCTTATTCATATCGATTCTGGTGATATTATACTTTTAGATAAAGATTATAAAGAGGTTGATAAAAATAAGATTGGTTGTACACTAGCTAATATTTCTTTATGTGAATATCTTAAATTGAAAGATTTGGTAGATGTTTTAAGAAATACTTACCAAGATTTTGATTTAGATTACTTTCTACAAAAATGTAATCAATATCAATTTCCTTTAGATAAAAAAATTAATGAATTCTCGACAGGTATGAAAGCAAAACTTAATGTTCTCATTGCTTTGTCACATCATGCAACATTTCTTATTTTAGATGAACCAACAAATGGTTTAGATGTTCTTGCCAGAGAAGAGATCATTGATTTAATTAGAGAGTTTATGAAAGAAGATGAAAATCGTTCAGTGTTAATTAGTTCTCATATTTCTTCTGATTTAGAAGGTTTATGTGATGATATTTATATGATTGATGGTGGTAAGTTTCTATTTCATGAAACAACGGATTGTTTATTAGATCAATATGGTTTATTAAAATTAACAGATAAACAATTTGATCAAGTAGACCCTAGTTATTTTATAAAAACAAGAAAAGAGAATTATGGTTATGCTGTTCTAACGAATCAAAAACAATTCTATCAAGAAAATTATCCAGAAATTATTATTGAAAAAAATAATTTTGATACTTTATTTTCTATGATGTTAAGGGGTGAATAAAATGAAAGGACTATTTATTAAAGATTTTTCATATATCAAAGAAAGCAAAGTACTCTTTCTTTTTCTTGTTTTATTTGGTTTTGGCGCTTCTTATTTCTATAAAAAGCCTACTTTTGTTTTAGGTTATTTCAGTGTTTTTCCAAGTATTATTCTAATGAGTACAATTAGCTATGATAGTATTAATCATGGTTTTACATCTTTATTTACAATGCCTATAAAAAAAGAAGATTATCTCAAACAAAAATATAGCTTAGGTATTTTATTAGGATTACTCTTTCTATTCTTTGCAATTTGTATTTCAAGTATAGGTTACTATCGTATTCAACAATCTTTTAACTTTATAAATAGTGATTTTCTTCAAGGATGTTTTCTTACTCTTATGTTTTCTTATTTTGTGATTGCAATTGTAACTCCGGTAGGAATCTACTTCGAAGCTCAAAGGAGTCAACTTGCAATGGTTATTGTTTTTGGTGGACTTTTTGTATGTGTTGCTCTTATTTATTTTCTAACAAAACTCATTGGTTGTGATTTAGAGTCCATTATTGATGCACTCATCGAAAAACATTTATCGATTGTAACACTTTCTACTGGTTTATTTACACTTATCTGTAATATCATTTCTTATCATATTAGTTTAAAACTTTTAAACAAAAAAGAATATTAAAAAATGCTCTGTTCAAATGAACATGAGCATTTCTTTTATTATAAATCACAAATACCTTTACCTTCTCCATAAACATCATACCAATCACTATTGAAATCATTTACCGCTTTTTCAATACTTG
>OLNH01000203.1_pt1 | contig 60207 bp, 62 predicted proteins | sample 1643101 | NCBI WGS metagenome assembly OLNH01 (sample SAMEA3136758, study PRJEB25190) | human gut metagenome | biome: human gut; feature: human-associated habitat; material: faeces | place: Austria | collected 2013 | reverse complement strand
CCTACACTGCGGAAAAACACCGCTCACAAAGCGGACGCCAACTTGCTAAAACACAAACTGGCCAACAGGGAGGCCTCCAAACGGGCAAGGCTCATGCGCCAGGCCCGGTTCCCGGTGCCCAAAAGCCTCGACGGCTACGACTTCGCGAACGTGCGCCTGCCCGACGGATACACCAAGGAGCAGCTGACCGGCCTCGATTTCGCGGCCAAGGCGCAGGACCTCGTGTTCTACGGGAAGACGGGACGCGGAAAGACCCACCTGGCCACCGCCCTGGGCATGATCGCCGTCGAGCAAGGCAGGAGCGTGAGGTTCCGGCAGACCGCGGAGCTCGTGCTCCAGCTCGGCAAGGCCAAACGCGACGGCGCCCTCGACAGCCTGCTCAAAGACCTCGCCCGCGCCGATCTGATCATCCTCGACGAGTTCGGCTACGTGCCCTTCGACATCGACGGGGCCCGTCTCCTCTACCAGATCATCGCCGGCAGCTACGAGCGGCGCAGCATCATCTTCACCACGAACATCGAGTTCAGCAAATGGGGGACGATCTTCGCCGACGACAAACTCGCCGCCGCGATCATCGACCGCATCGTCCACCACGGACGCCTCATCGAATTCACCGGCCCCAGCCGACGCGTCAGCCAGGCCCTCATGTTCGGCAAGACGGACAACCAGTAAAACAAACCACCGGCCGGCACTCCTCATGCCGAAAACCGAAAAAAATTAGTGACGAAACACGAAACACCGACTTGACTAAATACAGATGAGCACGTCCGGCGCGGGAAGCCGGGAGAACAGGGCCAGGTATGCGGCCTTGGACTCGTGCGCGCACCACTGCCAGTCCAGCACCTCGCCGGTTTGCCCGTCGATGGCGATGATCAGGCACCAGCCGTGGCCCATGTACGTGCCGTCCGCCATGACCGTATGGCGCCTGGCATCCGGCGGGGCGATGCGCGGGCGGATGCGCCAGCACCATGCGATTCGTTTGCGCAGGGCGCGGGCGTCGCCCGCGGAGTCCGCCGCCCTTTGGGATGACGGCCCCAGCAGCCAGGAAAGGAACTCCTCCAGCGTCCGCTCCCGCCTGCGCCGCCGCTGCGGCATCGTCGAGCTCAACCGGCAGGCCGGGCATTTCCACCGCTGGACGCCCTTGCCGGTCCGCCCGTTCTTCTTCATCGCACGCCCGCACACGGGGCATCTCTTCGCTTTGCTGGATGGCGTTCTCACGCCATCCAGCCCACCACCGGGGACGCATCATTTTCCACGCGACAAAAATGACAGGCCGACACGCCTGCTCCCACAAGGCCGGGCCACGGTTATAAGCACCACAAAAGTTCCTATAGGCCCGATTTATCCGGTTTTATCCGATGACCGTAGAACCTATATGGCCTTGCGGTATAAGGGACTTTTGTGATGTTGGGACCCCACCTGCTAGTCAGTTCGATTCCATGCGACATCGATTTCCGCTTCCCAATCTCAAATGACGCCAAAATACCTGCAACCGATTGTGCAATCCCGTGGCGGGAGTGGGTTGCAGGTAAAAGGTGTCGAGTTACAGCCCAGAATCACCCCTAACTAGTACCGAAATACCCGCAACCGCAGTAACTAACCCCTTTATACCTGCAATCCGGCAAATATGGTTCAGACAATCCGCACATCCAGACCGCTATCCGAACACACCGTTTATACTGGATCACACATCGAATCAACATCTAGAACCGACCGTCTCCAACGACCCATAGGGAGAGCACATGGACGATATAAGACCACGCTGCGGCTGGTGCAATCTCAGCAATCCCGTCTATGTTGCCTATCACGATGCCGAATGGGCGGTTCCGTCGCATGATGACCACCACCTCTTTGAGATGCTGGTGCTCGAGACCTTCCAAGCCGGACTGTCATGGGAGACGATACTGAACAAACGCAAGCGTTTCCGTCAGGCGTTCGATGGGTTCGACATCGAACGGATCCGGCGCTATGACGAGAACAAGATCGCCGAACTCATGAACGATCCGGGCATCATCCGCAACCGTCGCAAAATCGTCGCGACGGTCGGTAATGCCAACGCATTCCGGGATATCCAGACGTCGTACGGCAGTTTCGACGACTATATTTGGCGGTTCACCGGCCGTCACGTCATCTACGAGACAGGCATGACTACATCCCCTCTGTCCGACGCCATCGCAGCGGATCTCAAGACGTACGGCATGCGATTCATCGGCACCACCATCGTCTACGCCTATCTGCAATCCATCGGCGTCATCAATGCACATGAGCCTGGATGCTTCCTGCACCGGGAAAGGTGACCCGCGCAAGGATTTATAAGGTCGCTCGGGCAGAATCTCTCCGAGAGGAACCCGTGCTTCTAGTTATTTTGCTTATCGAGTTCTTGGTAGCGCTCTTTGACCCCGGTAAGGATTCCGGCAGATTGTTCACGCTACTGCGCGGTGAGCGCTTCGAGCAGTTCGCCGAAAGTCAACCCACCTTCACTACCGGATGACGGATGATGGTTTTGAGATTTTCCGGTTTGGCTCGGCGCGGGTCGGATAGGTAGATCTCGTGATGGCGGCGGGTGTCGGAGAAGTCGAGCCCGTAGCCTTGCGAACGCGCGTAGCCGTCCAGAATCGTCACGGTTGCAGGCTCGTCGTCGTACGGGCCTTTGTGCATGACCTGCGCGACCACGCCTTCATCGAAGTCGAAGAGATATGCACGATTGATGTCGACTTCGGGATGCTTGGAGGCAAACGATGCCTTGGCCCACGCAAAGACCTCATCGGTCACGAATTCCGGCAGACGAATCATCGAAGTCCAATAGAAGTCGGTTTTACGCGTGTAATCGACGCCGGGCACACCCTTCTCCATGCTCCATAAGCCCTCCAGCGGAGGCACGGTGTAGTCGAAGTACCCGTCAATGTGCTCGTCCGGATTATTTGACTTCTTGTTCATTTTGATGGTGAACGAAATGCCGTACAGCAGTTGCATCGCCTTGGCGTAGTCGCCGCCTTCTTCGTTCGGATCTCCTACACCGTCCACCGCGACGAACCGCATCGCCGGCACCGTGACGATGACGGGCATCCTCTTCGGCTGATACAGGTCCTTATATTCCTTTTTATAGTCGAATGCCATCGCTCATTTCCCCTCCTCCACCGCATCGATCTCATCCTGACGCCGCCACCGCTTGAGGTTTGGCAACAGCGCCGACATGCAGTCCTCGGCCTGTTCGACGCTGATATGGCAGGATTCCGCCATCATCGGCGCACACGCGGCGACCAATTCATCGCTATTGGCATAGGCCTGAAGAAAAACGCCGTCTTCATAGCAGTAGTTGCAATAATCTCCGTTTCGCGTTCCATCCGGTTCGGTGCCGTGATCTTCCGGGCGGTAAAACGGCATGGCACAACTTTGGCAAAAACCATTGTCCGGCATTTCCATAAGCCTCGCCATCGGCACCTCAAAACGGGTGCTGATAAGCCGAATCATGTCGATGCTCGGCTCTGCCGTTCCCTTCTCCCAGCGGGAAAGCGCCTGTTGGGTGACGAACAGCTCGTGCGCGAACTGCGACTGCGTAAGACCTCGCTCCTCGCGCACGACTTTGATAACCTGACCGATCGACATGACTACCTCCCGACATCGGAAAACGATTCGCGCGTCTCGCTGTGCGCTTGCTGATTCCAGTCTAAGGGCATGTCCCGTTCGCCAAGCGCGGGTACAACAAACCGTTGTTCGCGCTTGTATCCCGGAGGAAGAAACAGCTCGGTCGAACCTATTTCCTCTCCACCCCTTCAATTCTCCCGGTTCCTCTGACTCCTTTGCGAGCGCCGCGGATGGGATGAGCACGCTTACGTATGGGGTTGCGCCAGACAGGACGTCGTCGTAGAAGCGCTGTTTGGCGTCGATGAAGTCGATGGAATCCTGGATTTCCGCGAGCTGCTCGACCAGCCGCGCCCGCTTGCCGGCGAGCATCTACTTGCGTTCGGGGATGCTCGGCTCGTGGAGGAGCGTAAGGGGCGCGAGTAGGAGTTCGCGGCTTTGCTGCGGTCTCTCCCTCACCCGGCTACACCGGGAGCTCCCTCGTCAGAGGGAGCTTAAATTCGGTCTGGTTATAGGCCCATGGGCTTCTTGGGCTTTTTGGCGCTCATGAGCATGAGGAAGCTGCGGGACTGGGCGGTGATCATGAAGCCCGCCTCATAGCTCAGCGCCGGCTCATTCGGGTTGTGCGTATCCACGACCAGCTGCCATTTGCGGCCGTATCGCTCATCCGGCAGGGTGAACATAATCGGCTCGTAATGCGCGTTGAAGATCAGGATGAAGTCATTGTCGACCATCCGGTTGCCGTACCAGTCGACCTCCGGGATATCCGAACCGTTCAGATAGATCATCATGGAGAACGCATGCGTGTTCTGCCAGTCGTCCATATCCATGATCGAGCCGGTGTGGTCGAACCATTCGACCTGCGGAATCGTGTTCGAATCGTCGCCGGGCTCACGGCCGGTGAAGAAGCGACGGCGGTGCAACACCGGATGATCCAAACGCAGATGAATGAGTTTGGAAACGAAGGCGAGCAGTTCCTTGCGTCCTTTGTCAAGATGCCAGTTGGTCCAGGAGATCTCGTTGTCCTGACAGTAGGCGTTGTTGTTGCCCTGCTGGGTGCGGGCCACTTCGTCGCCACCGCAAATCATCGGGATACCCTGGCTGAACAGCAACGTGGCGAACATGTTGCGCATCTGACGCTGACGCAAGTCGTTGACGTCCGGAATATTGGTCGGGCCTTCAACGCCGCAATTCCAAGAGCGATTGTTGCTCTCGCCGTCGCGATTGCCCTCGCCATTGGCTTCGTTGTGCTTTTCGTTGTAGCTGACCAGGTCGTTCATTGTGAAACCATCATGCGCGGTGATGAAGTTCACGGACGCCACCGGTCGGCGGCCGTTGACCTGATACAGGTCGGAGCTGCCCATCAAGCGCGAGGCGAATTCGGGCAACGTGGAGGGCTGCGAGCGCCAGAAGTCGCGCACGGTGTCGCGGTAGCGGCCATTCCATTCGGACCAGCTGGACGGGAAGCCGCCCACCTGATAGCCGCCGGAGCCCAGATCCCACGGTTCGGCGATGAGCTTGACGCGCGAGATGATCGGGTCCTGCTCCACGATGTCGAAGAACGCGGACAGCTTGTCGACCTCCTGGAACTGGCGTGCCAGCGTGGCGGCCAGATCGAAGCGGAAGCCGTCGACGTGCATTTCAGTAACCCAGTAGCGCAGCGAATCGGTAATCAACTGCAGCGCGTGCGGCGAGCGCATGAGCAGCGAGTTGCCAGTGCCGGTGGTGTCGAAGTAGTGCTGCTGGTCGCCTTCCACCAGTCGGTAGTAGGAGGCGTTGTCGATGCCCTTGAAGCTCAGGGTGGGGCCCATATGGTTGCCTTCGGCGGTGTGGTTGTACACCACGTCGAGGATGACCTCCATGCCGGCGCGATGGTAGGCCTTGACCATGGACTTGAATTCGTTGACCTGCTCGCCGCGTTCCCCGGAGGAGGAGTAGGCGTTGTGCGGTGCGAAGAAGCCGATGGTGTTGTAGCCCCAGTAGTTCGACAGGCCCTTCTCCTGCAGGAAGGAGTCGTTGACGAACTGGTGGATCGGCATGAGTTCGATGGCGGTGATGCCGAGCTTCTTCAGGTATTCGATGACGCTCGGATAGGCCAGGCCGGCGTAGGTGCCGCGGATGTCCGGCGGCACGTCCATGTTGAGGTTGGTCATGCCGCGCACGTGCGCCTCGTAGATCACCGAATCGTGGTACGAGATGTAGGGGTGCTGGTCGTTGCCCCAATCGAAGTAGGGATTGATGACGGCCGACTTCATGGTGTGGGCGGCCGAGTCAAGGTCGTTCATCGCCGAGGTGTCGTCCGGGCTTTTGAACCAGTAGGAGAACAGGCTTTCGTCGCCGTCGATGTTGCCTTCGATGGCCTTGGCATACGGGTCGAGCAGCAGTTTGTTGGGGTTGCATCTGAGGCCGTGCATCGGGTCATAGGGACCGTAGACGCGGTAGCCGTAGCGTTGGCCGGGCTGGAGGCCGGGGATATAGTTATGCCATACGTATGAGTTCTGTTCGGTCATTTCGATGCGCGTTTCCGCATCGTGCTCGTCGAACAGGCATAGCTCGACTTTCTGCGCAACCTGTGAGTACAGCGCGAAGTTCACACCGGCGCCGTCATAGCTGGCGCCCAGCGGATACATTGATCCAGGTCTGATCTGCATAGTTTTCAGTATCCCACTTTCTTGTGTCACTGATGTGCCGGGGAGTTGAACGTCAGGAGAACAGCGACGGCTTGTCTTTGTCGGAGTTCCTGACGATGAGTCTGCGTAACGCCTCATGCTGGATGGCGATCATCGAATTGGATGAGGTGATGCGCGTGGCGGCAAGGTCGCTCCACGGAATCCACGCGGATTCCACGTGCTCGTCCGCGTCGAAATGGCGCTGCTCCCGCCTGAACGGGCCCAAATGCAACACCATGATGTGGGCCAGTTCGTCGGTCATGCCTTCGGACGAGTAGAAATCGCCCACGAAGTCAACACCCATGGTGTCACGGTCCGGCACCACGCCGGTTTCCTCGGCCAGTTCCCTCAGGGCCGCGTCCATGATGTCCTCGCCCTCGTCCATGAGACCGGCGGGAAGCCCGTAGGCGAACATGTCCGATCCGGCACGGTATTCGCGTTCGATGAGGTAACGGTCGGTGGACATGTCGTGCACGAGCATGACCACACAGGGGGCGTGACGCAGCACCTGGCGGCCGATCTCGTGTTCCTTGCCCTGCTTGTCGGTCAGAGCGATGCGCATGTCGTCCACGTGGAAGATGCGCCCGGTATAAACGGTTTCGCTACTGATCACTTTGGCGGGCACGTCCATGTCGATGCCGTCCGAGGAGGCGTTCAGCTTATGGTCGAGCCGATGCTCCAGTTGTTCCTGCTTGCTTCCGCCAGACATGTCATCTCCTCGGAAAAAACGTTTTTGCCACGTTACTATAGCGTCTTAATCTCGATGCGCGGTAATGGACAGCGTCCATGGATCGGTCGTGTCGTGGAACCACTCGACTTCAGGCCTTGCTCCGGTCGCTTGTTCGATGGCGGCTGGCACGTCATCGATCGCGTAGTTGAACCACATGGATTCGATGGCGGCATGAGGGGTGTTGATGAAGCAGGGACGCACATGGCTCTCCCCCGCCATTCCATGGCCGAGCATGATGCCTTGGGACCTCATACGGGCTTCATACCGGGCTTGTTCGATGGCGTCGGTCACCGGGTGGTGACGCAAATCGCTGGTTACGTACACGTCCGCACCGGTGGCACGTACCTCGTTGAACAGGGAGTCCCCAGAGCCAGGCAGAATGGCCACATACTGAACAAAAGTGTCCGAATCGCCGCATACCTGGATGCCGAGCGCGCTGGTCATGCCATGATCGGACACTTCGTCGAATACTCGCTGAGCGAAATCCTTCAGGGCAACAGGCTTCGGCAAACGACCCACACGCCCCAAGCCGACCGGATGAGAGGCGTTTGCATCGTCAATCGGCACGAGTGGTTTCTGGTCGATGAGTCCGAAGTAGTCGGCCGCCGCCTGTCCCACGCCGCGATACGCAGCGTCGGCATTAGTGTGCCCTACCCACAGCCCGCAGCCGTGCTGGTAGAGTCTGCGGACGATGTCGCCCCGGAAACCGAGTCCGCTCGTCTCGTGTACGGAACGGAAGAACAACGGGTGATGGGTGATGAGCAGGTCCGCGCCAGTAGCGATAGCCTTGTCAATGATGGCGGAGGTCGGGTCGGCGGCGAACACGATGCGGTGCACGTCGTGACTCAGATCGCCGACAATGAGGCCCGGCTCATCCCATTCCTCGGCGTAGCGCAATGGGTACAGGGTCTCGAGAACGTCGATGACTTGCTTGAGATTCGGCATATGTCCCATTGTAGTGGGCTATTGCTGCAAGGGACTCATTCTGCAATTGCGGACAAGCCATGCTCGTGCTCTTCATTGCTCGACTATCGGCTCGCCTTCGCCTACAAACAATCCACTGGACTGTTTGCTCAACGGCTCAGCCCCCTCACCCGAGGGGAGCTAGAAATTGTCAGTGTGCAGCGAGTTGCCAGTCGGAACCGATGCCGCACGATACGTCCAGCGGCACGGCAAGGTCGACGGCGTGTTCCATGGCGTTGCGCACCAGTTCGGTGACCTGGTCGCCTTCTCCCGGCGCGATTTCCACTACCAGTTCATCGTGAATCTGCAGAATGATACGGCTCTTGACGTGAGCCTCGGCCAAGGTCTGCTCGGCGCGAATCATCGCAATCTTCATGATGTCGGCGGCAGATCCCTGAATCGGTGCGTTGAGTGCCGCACGTTCAGCGGCCTCACGCGCAACACGATTGGTCGAATGCAGGGCCGGGAAGTAGCGACGTCGTCCGAAAATGGTTTCCGTATACCCCTTCTCTCGGGCATTGGCCACCAGCGATTCAAGGTAATCGTGCACCTTGCCAAAGGTATCGAAATACCGGTTTTTCAACGCTTCCGCTTCACGTGGCGCGATCTTGAGTTGCTGGGCAAGACCATACGTGCTCAGACCATAGGCCAATCCGTAGCTCATGGCTTTTACGTGGCTGCGCTGGTCGCCGGTGATCTGGTCGACCGGCAGCTTGTAGACCATCGAGGCCACGTATTTGTGGAAGTCGGCTCCGGAGCGGAACGCTTCGATCAGCGCCTCATCATCGGACAGATCAGCCATAATGCGCAGCTCGACCTGTGAGTAATCGCAGCTCATCAGGGCCTCGTACCCCTCCCCCGGCACGAACACGCCACGAATCTCACGGCCGGCGGCGTTCCGATTGGGGATGTTCTGCAGGTTCGGATCCACGGAGCTCAATCGGCCGGTGGCGGCAACGGTTTGCTCGAAAGTGGTGTGGATGCGCTCATCTGATGTGTTGGTGGCATCGATCAGCGTTTGGACGATCTGCTTGAGCTTGTTGATCTCGCGATGGCGCAGCAACGCTCCGAGGAAACCGTTGGCCCGCTCATTGTCCACTGATTTGACATACAGATCCTGCAATGCGGCCGCATTCGTGGTGTATGAGCCGGACTTGGTGCGTTTGGTGGGTTTCAAACCCATATCTTCGAACAGCACCTTCTGCAGCTGCTTGGGGCTTTGCAGGTTGATTTCGGTGCCGGCATACTCCCAAGCCATTTCCTGCGCTTGGCGAGCCTCGGCGGCAAACTGGTCACGCATGGAAACGAGTCGAACGCTATCGACTTTGGCTCCTGTGCGCTCCATGCCGTGCAGCACGCGGGAAACAGGAAGTTCAATCGCGCGCATCAGCCAGCATTGTTCACGCTCGTCGATAATCGGCCCGAGCGTGACGGCGAGGCTGCGGATAATGGCCAAATCGCGCAGACGATGTTCGTTCGGATCTTCTTCGACCTGATCGTCGTCGAAGTCCAATGTGCCTTGCGAAGGCTGTTCGGTTTCGGTGAAGTGGATGTCGAGGAAGTGCTCGGCCGCCTGTTTGAGGCTATCGGCGTGGAAATCCGGTTGGGCCAGATACCCGGCAAGCTTGGTGTCGAACATCGGCAGGTCCATGTCAAGATCGACCGCGCCCAAAAGATGCAGCAATTCTTTATACCCATGCACGATGGTGCGGGAGTGTTCGCTTTTCAGGAACTGCGCAAGCTGTGCTCGCAGGGTATCGGTGATTGGAAGGGACACTATGGCCGCTGATGTTGCCGTGGCAACGGCAATGGCTTGTGCCGTGGCACGCCCCGGCCTTTCGTCGCCCCATGCGGCCACGGTCCAAGCGTGGCCGACCGCGTCGCCGCAGACGGCATGCCGCCGCGAGCCATCGCCATAGTCGGAAACCGTGAAATCGGCGATTTCACCGGGAACCTTGACTTCGACGCGATGGGCCTTGACCCATTCGTCGAACTGCTCCGGAGCAGTGATGCTCGTGGGTTCCGGCAGGTTCAGATCGAGGCTGCTATCCTGCTCGTTCTGCTCATTATTCGTGGACTCGCCGGCTCCGGATGTGTTGGATGCCTTGGCCCCGGTATTGAAGGTTTTCAGTACACGACTCTTGGTGCGAGGTCCGAATTCAAGCTCCTTGAACAGGGCGTCGATTTGTGCCACGTCCACGGTGCCGAATGTCAGATCCTCGATATCGACGCCTAGATCGACGTCTCGTACCAGTGCGTTGACTTTGCGATTGAGTTTGACCTGATCGATATTGGCCCGCAGTGATTCGCCTTTTTTGCCGCCGATTTCATCGGCATGCTCGCAAATGCCGTCGAGGGAACCGAATTGGTTGATCCACTTGGCCGCAAAGCCGTCGCCTACACCGGGCACACCGGGAATATTGTCGGCGGTTTCGCCTCGGAGTGCCGCCAGATCCGGATATTGTGCGGGAGTGACTTTGTATTTGTCGATGATGGACTGCGGCGTCATATGCTTCAGGTCTTTGAAGTGATGACCCGGGTACAACACGGTGACGTTGTCATCCACCAGCTGGAAGGCGTCTCGGTCTCCGGACAATACCAGTGTGTGGTAGCCGGCCTTGTCTCCCATGGTGGCGAGGGTGGCGATCACATCGTCGCCCTCGAATCCCGGCTTCTCGATGTAGGTGACGCCGAGGACCGTGAGCATGCGTTGAATCAATGGCAGCTGGGTGAGCAGCTCTTCGGGAGCCGCCTCACGGGTGCCTTTGTATTGCGGAAGCATCTCATTGCGGAATGTGCCGCCCTTCACATCGAAGGCGACGCCCAGATGGTCGGGCTTCTCCGCATCGATCACCTGCGCGAGCATGGTGGCAAAACCCCAGACGGCGTTGGTGGCCTGGCCGCTGGAGGTGCTGAAGTTGTCGACCGGCAGGGCGAAAAATGCACGGAAGGCCAGCGAGTGGCCGTCCACCACCAGCAATGTTTCATTGGTGGGTACGGTCACGCTGGCCTCTCCCATAGTGTGTTTGTGTTGCTTTACGACTCAGCACGGCGACGCCGATAATCAGCGTTCGCCCGAATCAGAAGGCTTCGGATCGCCGTACTTGGCGATGATGGCCTGAGCCAGGCGCTTCTTGGGGATGCGCTGGTCCATGGAGGTCTTCTGAATCCAACGGAAGGCACCCTGCTCGGAGAAGTCCGCCTTGTCCATCAGCAGACCCTTGGCGCGGTCGACGAGCTTGCGCTCCTCAAGCGTGTCTTCGGCCTTCTTGAGCTTCTCTTCGGTTTCCCTGAGCTGGTCGGTGGTTTCCTTGAGCTTGCGTTCGCTACGCTCCACGTTGTCCAGCAAATCGTTGATCTCGGCGAAACGGCCCATGGCCACCTCGAGGGTCGGCAGTAGCTTGGATTCCTCGTACGGCTTGGTGACGTATGCCATGGCGCCAGCGCCGGTGGCCTTCTTCACCAGATCGGTCTGGGAGAATGCGGTGAGCATGACGACGGGGGCGATGTTTTCATCGCAGATAATGCCGGCAGCGGTGATGCCGTCCATACGCGGCATCTTGACATCCATGCACACCACATCAGGGCGGTACTTGCGGGTCAGTTCCACGGCTTCCTCGCCGTTGGCGGCCTGACCAACGACCTCATAACCGTTGTCTTCCAGCATGGCGACCAGATCCATGCGGTTCACGGCTTCGTCCTCTGCCACGACAACGGTACGCGGACCGTCCTCGGACTTGGCCTTGCGCTCAGCAGGTTCGCTTTCATTGGCCACGGCCTTGAGCTCTTCGTCGGTCAGCACCTCATCGATGTTGATACTCGGTTCTTCGGACTTCTTCCTTGCAGCCATGCCAACCTCTTTCTTGAATTACCCAACAATGGGGTTCGCAATAATTTCAGCGAACTCCTAACTAAAGTGCCCTCGGTGGGACTCGAACCCACACTGCGCAGATTTTGAGGCTGCTTCCTCTACCAATTGGGATACGAGGGCGTGCCAAAGCACTCTGAAGAGAGTAGCATACCAATTCGACTCTTGCGACACAAGACACGCGCCAATCCTCCATTCCCCCGGTAAAACAGGCGAAACACGTCGATATCGCGGACGGCGTACCCGTGTGTTGCCCGTTCTCCTGCGTGGTTTCACCGCTTACAATGGGCTGTAGTTTCGATGTATCGCTTTTGTTAGGAGGGCTTATGAGCAACGAAACTTACCGTCAGTTCGATCCCTGGCGCCCCTCTCCGGTCAAGGAGATTTCCCGTAGACAGATTGTGGAGACGCATTATTTCAATGTCGATCACGTCTCCTATGAGTCGAATCAAATCGGTTCGTTTGAACGCTACTTTGTTCAGGAGAACAATGGCGACACTGTGGCTGTGCTGGCCGTCACCGATGATGGCATGATTCCGCTGGTCGAGCAGTATCGCATCGCCAACCATCGTTGGACATTGGAGATTCCGGCCGGTCACGCCAACAACCCGTCCGAACGCCCGACCGATGTAGCTAAGCGCAAGCTGGCCGAAGAGGCCGGTTTCGACGCCACCAAGCTTACGCAGTTCACCCGTTTTATGAACACGCCGAGCTATTCCACCCAGCACACCGCAATCTTCTTCGCCACCGGTCTAACCCCGGCTTCCCGTCAGGAAATCGGCCCGGAGACTCCGCGTTCCGACGTGCGTATGGTGTCGGTGGACGATGCCTATGAGATGGTGGTCAATGGCACGATTGTGGATGCCAAGACCATGGTCGCCATTTTGCGCCTGAAGAGCGGCACGCTCGATCATCTCAACGACTGATCGCCACGCTCGATCACCGCGGTGACTGTGGGCCATTGCAATCACCACACAATCGCAGCATAACAGATAACGAAAGCCCCCATCCACTTTGGATGGGGGCTTTCGTGTGCTATATGCTAGCTGTCAGCAGCTACCAGAAGCCTGAAATCAGTCGCAAGCGCCAACGGTGTGCACGTAGATGGAGTCAGTGCGGCCCGGCTGGTGATCGCCCTGAGCAGAGCTCAGGATGACGATCTTGTCGCCGTCAGCAACCTTGCCAGCATCCTTGAGGACCTTGTCCGTGTAGACCATGAGATCCTTGCGGGACTTGTCGTGGTAGTCCTCCTTGAGCAGGAAGGCTTCGGTGCCCCAGGACAGAGCCAGCCAGTGGTAGGTGTGCTCGTTGCTGGTCAGGCCGTAGATCGGGGCGGCCGGACGCTCACGGGAGACGCGGTGCACGGTGGCGCCGGTCTGGGTGTAAGCAACGATGGCCTTGGCGTTGAGCTTGTCGGCCAGGTCCACAGCGGCGGAGGAGACAGCGCCGGTGGAGGACATGTCAAGGTTCTTGAGCTCCGGGATGCGGTCGAAGCCGTGGTCGGTGGCGTAGCCGGAGATACGGGCCATGGTGGCCACGGTCACATCCGGGTACTTACCAACGGCGGTCTCGTTGGAGGTCATGGTGGCGTCGGAGCCGTCGAGGATGGCGTTGGCGCAGTCGGAAGCCTCTGCACGAGTCGGAACCGGGGAGTTCACCATGGAGCCGAGGACTTCGGTAGCCACGATGACCGGCTTGGCGTACTGGCGAGCCAGCTCGATGATGCGCTTAGTGGCCAGCGGGACCTCTTCCAGCGGGCACTCAACGGCCATGTCGCCACGGGCGGCCATGACGCCGTCGAAGGTCTTGACGATCTCTTCGAGGTTCTCCAGAGCCTGCGGCTTCTCGATCTTGGCAATGATCGGGATGCGACGGCCTTCCTCGTCCATGATCTCGTGGGCGCGGTCGATGTCGGTGGCGAAACGCACGAAGGACATGGCGATGATGTCGGCACCGGTGCGGATGGCCCAACGCAGGTCGGCCTCATCCTTCTCGGTCAGAGCCGGCAGGGAGACGGCGACGCCCGGCAGGTTGATGCCCTTGTGGGAGGACACAGGACCGGCCACGACGACCTTGGTGTACACGTTGTTGCCCTCGACCTTGGTGACCTCAAGACGGACCTTGCCGTCATCGATCAGGATCGGGTCGCCCGGGTGGCAATCGCCCGGCAGGCCCTTGAAGGTGGTGGAGGTGATGTGCTCGTCGCCCTCGACGTCATCAGTGGTGATGACGAATTCCTGGCCGAGCTGCAGCTGAACCTTGTCTTCGCCATCGGCGTTCTTCTTGAACCAACCGCAGCGAATCTTCGGGCCCTGCAAATCAACGAGCGCGGCAACGTTGCGACCAGTGGCTTCGCTGGCCTTGCGCACGTTGTTGTAGACCTTGAGGTGATCCTCGGGGGTGCCGTGGGAGCGGTTCAGACGAGCAACGTCCATACCAGCTTCAACGAGCTTCAGGAGGTTGTCGTAATCCTCGGTGGAAGGACCGATGGTGTCTACGATCTTGGCTTTACGCATGAATGCCTGCCTATTCTTGTTCAATTTGGTTCGAGGCGCGATTGCCCCATTTGCCGAAACCCAGTCTACTAGCGCGAGCCGACTCATGACAAGTTTTCTTCACGGTGTGTTGTGAGCGCTCACATTGTTGTGTTGACTGGGTTTAAGGGTTGTATTCTCTAACGATTTCAGGCCTTTTCAGCGCTTTCCATGCTCTTCATCTTGATCACGGAAGCCACGGATGCGCCGCCAATTGCGAGCACAATCACAGCCAGCGACAGCCATGTGGGCACCTCCGGCACCCAATGGACGCCTTCGCCGCCGTTGATGAACGGCAAGGTATTGCCGTGCAGGGCCTCCATGATGAGCTTGACGCCGATGAAGCCCAGCACCACGGACAGGCCGGCAGGCAGGTAGACGAGCTTGTCGAGCAGAGCACCCAGCAGGAAGTACAGCTGCTGCAGGCCGAGCAGTGCGAACACGTTGGAGGTGAACACCAGGAACGGATCCTTGGTCAGGCCGAAGATCGCGGGAATCGAGTCGAAAGCGAACATGACGTCGGTGGTGCCGATGGTCAGGAACACGATGAGCATCGGGGTCCAGTAACGCACGCCGTTCTTGGTGGTGCGCAGCTTCTCGCCGTCGTAGTCGTCGGTAATCTTGATGATCTTGCGCAGATTACGGATGATGCCGTTCTCGTGATATTCCTCATCTTCATCGCCGCCGAGCACCAGTTTGACGGCGGTGTAGATCAGGAAGGCACCGAACAGGAAGAACACCCACGTGAAGCGGGAGATCAGGGCCGCGCCGATCAGAATGAAAATGCCACGGAAAATCAAAGCAATGGTGATGCCGATGGACAGCACATACTTCTGAATCTGCTTGGGCACCGCGAAGTTCGACATGATAATGACGAACACGAATAGGTTGTCGATGGACAACGAGTATTCGGTGAGCCAGCCGGAATAGAACTCGATGGCGGGCTTGGAGCCGGCGAAGAACCAGATGCATCCGCCGAAGATCAGCGCCATAACCACGAAGAAGGCGATATGCTGCACGCATTCCTTGGTGGAGGGCACATGCGGTCGACGCCCGATGACGAACAGGTCGACGATAAAGAACAACGCGAGCACCACGAAGGTGATGATTTCAAATGCGAGTGGGGTTTCTGCCATGATTCCCTACACTAACTTATGTATGTGACGGTTTTGGGGCCGTTCCGGTAGCGCTGATCGCCAGGCAGTCAGGGGATGTGTTGTTCGACACGCTCCGGGCCGCTCAGGCCAAGTCTTTACGGTCGACAACGCATCCCCTGACTGCCCGCCTCGGGTATGGGAATTTGGTTACTTGTTGGCTTCCGTCATTTGACGGAGTTCTTTTTTGAGGTCTCGGATCTCGTCGCGCAGACGGGCCGCAAGTTCGAACTGGAGTTGTTCGGCGGCGGTGTGCATCTGTTCGCTCAGTTGGCGAATCAGGTCGGCGAGGTCCTGCGCGGGCAGGCCGGCCTTCAGGATCTCCTCGTGGCGTTTGTCTGCCTCGTTGGGATCGAGTACCGGCACGCCCAGGTGCGTGTTGCCGGCCTTGCCCGCGTTGCGGTAGCCACCTTCAAGCAAGGTCTGGGTGTCCACATCCTCCTTGGCGAGCATGTCGTTGACGTCGCTGATCTTCTTGATCAGGGGCTTGGGATCGATGCCATGCTCCTGGTTGTAGGCAATCTGCTTGGCGCGGCGACGGTCAGTCTCGTCGATGGCTTGCCGCATGGCTTCGGTGGTCTCGTCGGCGTACATGATCACCGTGCCGGACACGTTTCGGGCCGCACGGCCGATGGTCTGGATGAGCGAACGATAGGAGCGCAGGAATCCTTCCTTGTCGGCGTCAAGAATCGCCACCAGCGATACTTCCGGCAAATCGAGGCCCTCACGCAGCAGGTTGATACCGACAATCACATCGATCTTGCCTTCGCGCAACATGCGCAGCAGTTCGACGCGGCGCAACGTATCCACATCAGAATGCAGGTATTCGACCTTGATGCCGCGTTCCAGCAGATAGTCGGTCAAGTCCTCGGCCATCTTCTTGGTCAGAGTGGTGACCAGCGCGCGCTCGTTCTTGGCCACACGGGCCTTGATCTCGGCGAGCAGATCGTCGATCTGCCCCTTGACCGGGCGTACGTCGATCTTCGGGTCCAGCAGACCGGTTGGGCGGATAATCTGTTCGACCACCCCATCGGACAGTCCCATCTCATAGTCGCCTGGCGTGGCGGACAGGTACACGGTCTGGCCGACGCGCTGCAGGAATTCCGGCCATTTGAGTGGTCGGTTGTCCATCGCGGAGGGCAGGCGGAAGCCGTGTTCGACCAGCGTGCGCTTGCGGGAGGCATCGCCCTCGTACATGGCACCGATCTGCGGCACAGTGACGTGTGATTCGTCGATGACCAGCAGGAAGTCGTCAGGGAAGAAGTCGAGCAGCGTGTGCGGCGGGGTGCCAGCGGCGCGGCCGTCAAAGTGGCGCGAATAGTTTTCGACGCCTGAGCACACGCCAACTTGGGTGAGCATTTCCAGATCGTAGGTGGTGCGCATGTTGAGGCGCTGCGCTTCCAGCTCCTTGCCTTGTTTGCGCAGTTCTGCCAGGCGTTCGTCGAGTTCCTCGCGAATGGTTTTGAGCGCCCGTTCCATGCGTTCGGGGCCGGCCACATAATGGGAGGCCGGGAAGATGTGGACTTCGTTTTCCTCGTCGATCTCGTCGCCGGTCAGCGGGTGCAGCGTGGAGATGCGGTCAATCTCGTCGCCGAAGAATTCGATGCGCACGGCCAGTTCCTCGTAGACGGGGATGATTTCGACCGTATCGCCGCGCACGCGGAAGGTGCCGCGCGTGAAGGCGATGTCGTTGCGCTTGTACTGCATGGCCACGAATTGGCGCAGCAGGTCGTCGCGGTTGATTTCCTGCCCGACTTTGAGGAAGAGCATGCGACCGGCGTATTCTTCCGGCGTGCCCAAGCCGTAGATGCAGGAGACGGTGGCCACAACCACGCAGTCGCGGCGGGTCAGCAGGTTTGCGGTGGCTTGGTGGCGCAGGCGCTCCACATCGTCGTTGATGTTGGAGTCCTTTTCTATATAGGTGTCGGTCTGCGGGATGTATGCCTCGGGCTGGTAGTAGTCGTAGTAGCTCACGAAGTAGCTCACGGCGTTGTCCGGCATGAGTTCGCGGAATTCGGCGCATAGCTGCGCAGCGAGCGTCTTGTTGGGCTCGATAATCAGGGTCGGTCGCTGCAGCTTTTCGATCAGCCAGGCGGTGGTTGCGGTTTTGCCGGTACCGGTGGCACCCATAAGAACCACATCATTCTCGCCGTTTTCGATGCGTTCGGCCAGTTCGGCGATGGCCTGCGGCTGGTCGCCGGATGGCTTATATGGCGATTTGACGACGAAAGGCTTGTCCGCGCGCTCGATATTGAATCCCATAGGGCCTCATCTTAGCGACCTGCGCACCATCCTGCGTATATCTCACCCACTTGGGCCAGCATCTCGGGCAATGGATGGGTGGAGTCGATGACGATATCGGCTATGGCCCGCCGCTCCTCCTCACTGGATTGGTGGCGGATGCGGGCCTCGGCCTGTTCCAGGCTCATGCCGCGTTCCTCGACCATACGGTCGAGCCGCATGCACACGGGAGCTTCGACCGTGACGATATGGTCAAAGGCGAATGGAATATCGTCAATGACCTCGGCGAGCAGTGGAATGTCGTGAATGATGATGGCTGCCTCGGGGTGCTCATGCTCCAGTCGCGCCGCCTCGGCATAGATCAATGGGTGCTCGATGGCGTCGAGCCGTTCACGTGCGCCCGGCGCGGCGTTCGCGCCGAAGACATGATCGGCAATCCATGGCCGGTTCATAGTGCCATCGGCGAGCAATGCATCAGGACCGAACTCGGCGACGATCTGTGGCAGCGCCACTCCCCCGGGTTCGACGATCTGATGCGCCAGCGCATCGTAGTCGATATGCAACGCGCCGAGTTGCTTGAGTTGCGCCGCCACCGTACTTTTGCCCGCGGCGATGCCGCCGGTCAGTCCTATTCGCATCATGGTGCCCATGATAGCTGGCGCTCCCCTCGGCCGGCTATCGCCGACAGCTCCCCTCAGGGAGGGGAGCCGGCTCGCGTAGCGAGACTGAGGGGAGTCATTGGCGGATAACTCCAAAAACACAAGAAACCCGGCCCAATCGGACCGGGTTTCTTTACACGCTAAGCGCTAGCTTCGCGGCAAACTCACTTGCCGAGCAGCTGGTCGCGCAGGGCGGCGAGCTGATCGGAGTCGGCGAGGGTACCGGTAGCCGGAGCAGCGGAAGAGTAGTTGGAGGTCTCCTCGACCGGCTTCTCTTCCTTCGGGCCCTGGCCGTCGGCGGCTGCGGATTCGGCAGCGTTCTCCAGCTCCTTGGCCACGAACTCCTTGTGCTCCTCCCACAGCTCGTGAGCGGCGGCGTACTGAGACTCCCACTCCTCGCGCTGCTTCTCGTAACCAGCGATCCACTCGTTGGTGTTCGGGTCGAAGCCTTCGGGGTACTTGTAGTTGCCCTGCTCGTCGTACTCGGCCGGCATGCCGTAGATGGCCGGATCGAAGTCCTCGGAAGCCGGGTCAACGGAGTCGTTGGCCTGCTTGAGGGACAGGGAGATGCGGCGACGATCGAGGTCGACGTCGATCACCTTGACGAACACGGTCTCGCCCGGCTTGACCACGGTCTCCGGGTTCTCGACGTGACGGTTGGCGAGCTCGGAGATGTGCACCAGGCCCTCGATGCCGTCCTCGACGGAGATGAAGACACCGAACTGGACGATCTTGGTGACCTTGCCCTTGACGATCTGGCCGGGAACGTGGGTGCGAGCGAAGCGCTGCCACGGATCCTCCTGAGTCGCCTTCAGGGACAGGGAGATACGCTCACGGTCGAGATCGACGTCGAGCACCTCGACGGTGACCTTGTCGCCGACCTTGACGACCTCAGACGGGTGGTCGATGTGCTTCCAGGACAGCTCGGAAACGTGGATCAGGCCGTCAACACCGCCGAGATCGACGAAAGCGCCGAAGTTAACGATGGAGGACACCACGCCCTCACGGATCTGGCCCTTCTTGAGCTGGGACAGGAAGGTCTCGCGGACCTCGGACTGGGTCTCCTCGAGGTACTGGCGACGGGACAGGACCACGTTGTTGCGGTTCTTGTCGAGCTCAAGGATCTTGGCCTTGATCTTCTGGCCGATGTACGGGGAGAGGTCGCGGACGCGACGCATCTCAACGAGGGAGGCAGGCAGGAAGCCACGCAGACCGATGTCGACGATGAGGCCGCCCTTGACGGCTTCGATGACGGTGCCCTCAACGACGCCGTCAGCTTCCTTGATCTTCTCGATGTCGCCCCAGGCGCGCTCGTACTGGGCACGCTTCTTGGACAGAATCAGACGGCCTTCCTTGTCTTCCTTGGTGACGACAAGGGCCTCAATGGTGTCGCCGACCTCGACGACTTCGTCAGGATCAACGTCCTTCTTGATGGAAAGCTCGCGGGAGGGGATGACGCCCTCGGTCTTGTAGCCGATGTCGAGCAGGACCTCGTCATGATCGACCTTGACGACGGTACCTTCGACCAGATCACCATCATCGAAGTTCTTGATGGTGGAATCGACTGCCTTGATGAAGTCCTCTTCGGTGCCGATGTCGTTGATGGCAACCTTGGTGACTTCAGTGTTGTTCTCTGCCATGTAAATATATGGTTTCTAATAGTGGATGGATAATTTCTCGATATTCAGTTATACGCACACCCTACAGGCATACAGATACTCACAATACAAGCAACTCTGCCCAAATTTCCTAGGAAACTCTAGGCGTGTCGTTCGGCCATTTCCACGACGTTGGCTAGGAGCATGGCTCGGGTCATGGGGCCCACGCCTCCGGGGTTGGGGGTGTAGGCGGAGGCCTTGTCGTAGCAGGCCTTGTCCACGTCGCCCTTGATGCGGTAGCGACCGGCTTCTTCGTCGTAGACGCGGCTGACGCCCACGTCGACCAGCACGGCGCCGTCCTTGATTTTGTCGGGCGTCACGAATCCGGCCGAACCCATTGCGGCAACGATCACGTCGGCGCGGCGCATGTGGTCGGCCACATCCCGGGTACCGGTGTGGCACAGGGTGACGGTGGCGTTGACGGCGTTGCGCGTGAGCATTAGGCCAATCGTGCGGCCAATGGTGATGCCGCGGCCAAGCACGCACACTTCCTTGCCGTTCAGATCAATGTCATAGGCGTCGAGTAGCTCGAGCACACCGCGCGGAGTGCAAGGCAGCGGCGTCGAAATGTCGCCGCGCACATGCAGCACCAGTTCGCCGAGGTTGTACGGGTGCATGCCGTCGGCATCCTTGGCCGGGTCGATCATGTCGATGATCGCGTTCTCGTTGATGCCCTTGGGCAACGGCAGCTGGACGATGAACCCGGTGCAAGCCGGATCTTCGTTGAGTTCGCGTACGGCAGCGGCGATGTCGTCGAAGCTGGCGTCCGCCGGCAGTTCCTTCTTGACTGAGGTAATGCCCACTTCCTGGCAATCGGCGTGCTTGCCGGCCACGTACTTCATCGACCCGGGGTCCTCGCCCACCAGCAGCGTGCCCAGCCCCGGTTGGATGCCCTGCGCCTTGAGCTTGTTCACTCGCTCGGCAAGGTTGGTCTTGATTTCGGCCGCAATCTGCTTACCGTCGATTTTTGTGGACATCAACGCCCTCCCCTGTAGTTTCGGTGCATTCTATCGAAACGATAGGCTATCGTTGGAACAAGTCAGGATTATATATCGTTCGCTCTCACGAAGAAGGCGTGCCATGGGGACTCAAATCACACGACTTACGCGACTCGCCGCAGCCGGCCTGAGCGCCGTCCTGTTGTTCGCGACCACCGCATGCGCAGCCACCTCCCCCGCTGAAACCGAGCCGGACAACAAGACCAGCGTTCCCGCACCGACCGGGCCGATCAATGTGGTGGCCTCCCTCAATCAATGGGGCTCGCTGGCCGCCGAGCTGGGCGGCGATGATGTGGAAGTCACGTCCATCGTGAACTCCACCAATGTGGATGCCCACGATTTCGAGCCAAAGACCTCGGATGTCGCCAAGCTGTCCAAGGCCCAAATCATCGTGGCCAACGGTGCGGGCTACGATTCCTGGGCCACCAAATCGATGACCAAGACCACGAATATCGTATCCGCCGCTTCCGTCATGGGTGCCGTCGAGGGCGATAACCCGCATCTGTGGTTCTCCAAAGACGCTCGATCCAGCATGGCCACGGCCATCACCGATGCATATATAAAGGCACTCCCCAGCAAGAAGAAAGCCTTCCAGAAGCGGCTCAAGGCATGGCAGGCGGACGAGAAATCGTTGGAAACATGGGCGTCCGAGTTCACCAAGTCCCACTCCAACCTCACCTATGCAGCCACCGAACCCGTGGTCTATTATCTGATGGCCGATCTTGGGTTCAAAGATCAGACGCCCAAGGGGTATACGCAATCGACCGCTTCCGGCGGCGAACCGGCACCCGCGGACCTGCAGTCTTTCCAGAAACTCATCGAAGACAAGGGCGTGGATGTGCTGGTCAACAACACGCAGGAAGCCAGTGACGCGACCAATATGATCACTGGCGCTGCCGGTCGCGCCGATGTGCCGGTAGTCGACGTCTCCGAACAAATGCCCAAGGACGCCGACACGCTGAACGCCTGGATCAACCAGCTCATCAACACCATCATCGACGCGGTGGATCCAAGCTATGGCTGCGAAGACGCCACGGACGGCGATACCGCGGACAGCAACGCGAATTCCGATGATTCCAGCGCCGAAGGCTCCGCCACGGATGATGCCAATGCGCAAGACTCCAAGGCCAGCACCGGTTCCAGCACGGACCCCAAGTACATCCGTCAGTGCAAGGCGGCCGCATCCAGTGACTCATCTCAGGATTCGGCAAAGGCCGATGCCGCCAATGGCGATCCCGGCGATGCCTCCGGCAACGACCAGACCGACTCCGGCAAATAGTTAGGAGCAAAGGACACCGGCATCGGATTCGCGCCAATGCCAATAGACGCCTTGCATGAGAAGGGTTGTGCGACCATTGTCGAGATGGCCGCACAACCCTTCTCTTTGGTTATCACCATCCGTACACGATATTGAGAACGATTGTCAGCATCGTTTGCCACAATCGGGCGTTATGAGTGAAACTTCCGATTGCATCGTGTTCAGCGATGCCGCCATCAAGCGTGGCGACCATATCATCTGGCAGCATGGCACCTTCGCCATTCCCACCGGTTCGGTCACGGCCATCGTCGGCACCAACGGCACCGGCAAAACCACGATGATGAGGGCCGAGCTGGGCCTTTTGCCGCTCTGCCATGGCAGCCTGACCGTGCTGGGCAAGCCCGCAGGCGAGATGAACAAACGCATCGGATATGTGCCGCAGAGCTATGTGGCGAATGTCGATTCCAATCTCACCGCCGAACAATCCGTGTTGCTGGGCCTGACCGGCACCCGATTCGGCATCCACCCCATCACCAAGGCCCAGAAAGCCAAAGCGCTCGAGGCGATGGAGTTCACCGGCATCGCCGACAAGGCGCGGTACCGTCTGTCCGAACTGTCCGGCGGTTTGCGCCAGCGTGTGGCCATCGCCCAGGCGTTGGTGTGCGACCCACAACTGCTGATGCTTGACGAGCCGTTGGCCAACCTCGATCTGGCCAGTCAGCGCGCCACCGTACACGTGCTGGCCAAGCTGAACCGCGAACTGAACATGACCATCCAGGTGGTTGCGCACGATCTCAATATGCTCTTGCCGATTCTGACCGGTGCCGTCTACTTGCTCGACGGTCACCCGCACTACGCCGATATGCACAAAGTGCTCGACTCCGACCTACTCACCCACCTCTACGGCACACAGGTGCAGGTGGTCACCACTCCGCAGGGAGACATGTTCGTGACCCCGACGCCGGATGAGCTCCAGGACCAGCCGCAGGATATGCACACGGCAGCCGAAGTGGCGCAATTGCACCATCACGAGCACGGCAATGCCACCAATGGCAGTGCCGCCATCAGCGCCGAGAATCGATAACATCAAGCGAGCCGACCCACAGCCCATCAACGGACTGCAGCTCAGGCATGGAGAAAATACAGAGACATGAGCACCATCAACTTTTCGTATGATCCCGAATGGCTGGATACACTGTCCGCTCCATTCATGACCAACGCCTTCATCGCCGGCCTGTGCATTGCCCTAGCCGCCGGTGTCATGGGATACTTCACCATCGCCCGTCGTTCCACCTTCGCGGCCCATGCGCTGGCCCATATCGGTCTGCCGGGCGCGACCGGCGCGGTGTTGCTCGGCCTGCCCGTGTCACTGGGCATGGGCGTGTTCGCACTGGGCGGCGCACTGGTGATCGGTGCTTTGGGCAAGCGCGTTTCCGAGCGTGAAATCGCCACCGGCACCGTGCTGGCCTTCGCCACCGGCTTGGGTCTGTTCTTCGCGCGATTGTCGAGTTCCGCCTCCCAGCAGATGCAGTCGATCCTCTTCGGCTCGATCCTGACCATCACCACCGGCCAGATCATCGGCTTCGCCGTGTTCGACGTACTGCTGCTGGCATTGTTGGCCATCATCTACCGCCCGCTGCTGTTCAGCTCGCTGGATGAGCAGGTGGCACAGGCCAAGGGTGTGCCGATCGGGCTGATGAACGTGGCGTTTATGGCGATTATGGCCGGTGTGATCACCATCGCCGTGCCGGCAGTGGGCACCTTGCTGATTTTCGCACTGGTGATTACGCCCGCGGCCACCGCCAATATTCTGGCCGGCTCCCCATTCAAGGCAATGGTGATCGCCAGCGTGCTGTGCTTGGTGTCGATTTGGGCCGGACTCGTGCTGTCGGCGATGTTCCCCGCTCCCCCGAGCTTCATCATCGTGACGCTTTCCACCCTGTTCTGGGCTATCGCCAAAGCCGTGGAGACGATGCGGAAGTAATCTCATCCATTTTTTCTTGCCCCCGCTGGCGAATTCATAGCGGGGGCTTTGTTATATCTTCTCCACCAAGGCATTGGCGATGGCGGCGATGCCTTCGCCGCGGCCAGTGAATCCCATATGGTCGGTGGTGGTGGCAGTAACCGATACCGGGCAACCAACCGCCGCAGACAGGGCGGCTTCGGCTTCAGCACGGCGTGTGCCGATTTTCGGGCGGTTGCCGATGATCGCCACCGAGGCCGATGCCGGCGTATACCCGTTGGATGCCAGATGCGCCACAACTTCTTGCAACATATCGATGCCATGCATTCCGGCACCATGCGCGTCCGCACCGACACCGAACAGTGAACCAATGTCTCCCAAGCGGGCGGCGGCAAGCAACGCGTCAATCAGAGCGTGCGCGGCCACATCGCCATCGGAATCGCCTTCGATCCCCTCGTATTTGGCGGCATCGGCCTCGCTGCATGAATCAGACGCCGGCCAGTAGAGCCCGGCAATCCACAGTTCACGGCCTGAGCCGGCAGGCGCAAAACGGTGAGCGTCAAAACCCTGCCCTATCAACACTCCTGCAGACCCCATGCAGTCCCCTTCGATGGCGCTGCCCAGACGAACGGCAGCAAACGATTATGAATCACGAAGCCCCGGCGTATCGCATAAGGACACGACCGGGGCCTCAACAATCAAATCACTTCTTCTTGGACTTCTTCTCGGCTTCGACACGAGCCAAAGTATCGGCCGCGGCCTCTTCGGGCTCGGCGGTGTGATGCTTGTCGTCACCGGGTTGAGCGGGCTCGTAGCCCAGGTTCACGTCGAGCAGACGCTGGGCTTCCGCCTCGTCGATCTTCTCGGACAAGGCGATCTCAGAAGTCAGAATGGCGCGGGCCTTGGTGAGCATGCGCTTCTCGCCCGCGGACAGGCCGTGCTCGTCGACATCGCGCTGGGCGAGATCGCGAACCACTTCGGCGATCTTGTTGACATCGCCGGTGGCGATCTTTTCGACGTTCAGCTTGTAACGGCGAGACCAGTTCATCTCTTTCTCGATGATCGGGGTCCGCAGGATGCCGAATACCTTGGCCACTTCGGATGCGGAGACGATGTCACGCACGCCGACCTTCTTGGCATTGTCCACGGGAACGTTGATGACCAAACCATCGGAAGAGAGTACGGACAACTGCAGATATTCGCGCGTCACTCCCTTGACCGTCCGCTCGGTAATGGCCTCCACCTTCGCTGCACCATGACGCGGATAGACGACCATATCGCCGACTTTGTAAGACATGTACCCTCCGAGAACTGACGGCTTACACACAAAAACTCGAATAATTATGCCATGCGGCCTGGACCGCCCCTATGAGAGCGCTCACAACCACGAAGACACACCGAAAAGGGCAAGAATTCGCCATTTTCGACGCGCCAATGTAGCGTTTACGACTCCAACGCACGTAGACTTTGGGTCATGGCTGAAGAAACGAAGATCAAGGAAGATACCGTCACCGTGCCTGTCGCCCAAGGCGACCTCGATGCGGTGAGCAATGCTGAATTCTACAATCCCCACGGAGTTCTCGGCGGGCATCTCGGCATCGGCAAGCATGCCGACACCGCCACAATCCGCGTGCTGCGTCCGCTTGCCAAGTCCGTGACCATCCTCACCCAGGATGGCGAATACCCGATGACCCACGAATACAACGGCGTGTTCGTGGTTACCGTGCCGGCTTCCGGCACTAAGAAGCAGCCCACGATTCCCGACTACCGTGTCAGGACCGAGTGGGAAAGCGGCGCAGTGCTCATTGAGGACGACCCATATCGCTATATGCCCACAGTCGGCGACATGGACACCTATCTGTTCGGCGAGGGCCGTCACGAGAAGCTCTGGGAGACGCTTGGCGCGCATGTGCTGCGCTATGACGATCCGATGGGCGGCGCAGACGGCACGCCCGGCGAACAGGTGGTAGGCACCGCATTCTCCGTGTGGGCCCCGAACGCCCATGCCGTGCGCGTAGTCGGTAACTTCAACGCTTGGGATGGCCGCCGTCATGCCATGCGCGAGCTCGGCTCCTCCGGCGTGTGGGAGATCTTCATCCCCGGAATCGGCGCGGGCGAGACCTACAAGTTCCAGATCCTGAACGCCAATTACACGTGGGAGATGAAGGCTGACCCGATGGAGCGTCAGCACGAAGTTCCGCCGAACACCGCCTCCATCGTCACCGAATCCACCTACAAGTGGAACGATGACGCCTGGATGCAGCACCGCCGCACCACCAACCCGCATGATGGCCCGGTCTCCATCTATGAGGTGCACGCCGGCAGCTGGAGGCAGGGACTGACCTACCGCGACCTGGCCAAGCAGCTCGTGGACTACGTCAAGCAGGAAGGCTTCACCCACGTGGAGTTCATGCCACTGGCCCAGCACCCGTTCTCCGGCTCCTGGGGCTATCAGGTCACCGGCTACTATGCGGTCGACTCCCGTCTCGGTTCCCCCGACGACTTCCGTTACCTGGTCGACCAGTTCCATCAGGCCGGCATCGGCGTGATCATGGACTGGGTGCCCGCCCACTTCCCGAAGGATGCCTTCGCGCTCGGCCGCTTCGACGGCACCCCGCTGTACGAGGACCCGGACCCGCTGCGCGGCGAACACCCTGAATGGGGCACCTATGTGTTCAACTTCGGACGCCGCGAAGTACGCAACTTCCTGGTGGCCAACGCCCTGTTCTGGCTTGAGGACCTGCACGTCGATGCACTGCGCGTGGATGCCGTCAGCTCCATGCTCTACCTCGACTACAGCCGCGAACCCGGCCATTGGCGCCCGAACATCTACGGCGGACGCGAGAACCTGGAGGCCATCGACTTCCTCAAGGAGGCCACCGCCACCGCGTACAAGAACAACCCCGGCGTCATGGTGATCGCCGAGGAGTCCACCGCATGGCCGGGCATCACCGCCCTCACTTCCGCCGGCGGCATCGGCTTCGGCATGAAGTGGAACATGGGCTGGATGCACGACACCCTCGAGTATCTGCACGAGGAGCCCATCAACCGCAAGTGGCACCACAACGAGATCACCTTCTCCATGGTGTACGCCTACTCCGAACACTACGTATTGCCCATCAGCCACGACGAAGTCGTGTACGGCAAGGGTTCCCTGTACGGCAAGATGCCGGGCGATGACTGGCAGAAGCTGGCCGGCGTGCGTTCGATGTTCGCCTATCAGTGGGCTCACCCAGGCAAGAAGCTCTCCTTCATGGGCAACGAGCTGGCCCAGTGGGGCGAGTGGGATCACGACGCCTCCATCGATTGGGATTGCCTGAACTGGCAGGAGCACCGTCAGGTCCAGACCATGGTCGCCGACCTTAACGCCTTCTACAAGGCGCATCCGGCACTATGGAGCCAGGACTTCGACCCGGCCGGCTTCCAGTGGCTGACCAGCGACGATGCCGACCACAACACGCTGAGCTTCCTGCGCATCGGTACCAAGGGCGAGACCTTGGCTGTGGTGGTCAACTTCTCCGGTGAGGCCTGGTCCGATTACCAGGTGGCGCTGCCCACCGGCGGCAAGTGGACCGAAGTGTTCACCACCGATGACGCCAAGTACGGCGGCTCCGACATCCACAACGGCACCTTCGAAGCGGTCGAGGGCGAATATCATTCACGTCCGTTCTCGGCGAAGATCACCGTTCCGGCTCTGGGAGTTGTATTCTTGAAGCCGGAAGACTGAACTGGTCAACAGGCTGAAAGGTAACCGGTTTATTTATGCTCAATACCACAGCGCGTCAGAATACGACACCGCGCACGGTGCTGGTGGTCGAGGACGAGCCCACGCTCGCCACGGCCATCGCCCAGCGCATCACCGCTGAAGGATGGACCGCTCGCGTGGCCGGGGACGGCGCTTCCGCCGTCCAGGCCGCGTCCCAGCTACGCCCCGATCTGGTGATCATGGACATCATGCTGCCGGTTATGGATGGTCTAGAGGCCACCAAACGCATCGTCGCCGAACGTCCGGTGCCGGTGCTGATCCTCACCGCACGTGATGACGAGGCCGACAAGGTCATCGGTCTGGGAGCGGGTGCCGATGATTACATGACCAAGCCGTTCTCCATGCGCGAGCTTATCGCCCGCTGCAAGGCGCTGCTGCGCCGCGTGGAGCGTGCGAAGGTCATCGCCAAGAACTCGGAGAACGAGAAGCTGCTCGACTTCGGTTCGATGGTCATCGACCCGGCCCAGCGCATCGTCACCGTGAACGGCGAACAGGTGCATCTGACCCCCACCGAGTTCGATCTGCTGGCCACGCTGGCCCGCCGCCCGAAGTCGGTGCTCACCCGCGAAAAGCTGCTCGAAGAGGTCTGGGACTGGGTCGACGCATCCGGCACCCGCACCGTCGACAGCCACGTCAAGGCGCTGCGCCATAAGCTCGGTGCCGATACCATCCGCACCGTGCATGGCGTGGGCTACGCTTTCGAGCCGCCGACCGCGTGATGGCATCCAAAAAACAACAGCAATCCCGGCTTGATGCGATGAAACCTCGCGTCAAGCCGGTTGATTTGTTCTCATCTCTGAAGCTGGAACTCAGCGCACTGATCGTTATCGCCACTGCCATCGCGTTTGCCATGTGCTGGTTCCTCCTGAAATTCGGCTGGTCCGGTTGGATCGCCATGCCGCTGACTTTGGTGGTGGCCTTGGGCATCACCTATTTCTTCTCTCGCGGCATCACCGCTCCCCTACGCCAGATGCGCGATGTGGCCGAAGCCATGGCGGATGGCGATTACACGGTCCGCGTGGATATCGATCAGGATCGTCATGACGAGGTCGGCAAGCTGGCTCGCTCGTTCAACGAGATGGCCGGCGAACTCGAGCATGCCGATAAAATGCGCCGCGACATGATCGCCAATGTGAGCCATGAGCTGCGCACGCCCGTTTCCGCTTTGCAGGCGATGGTCGAGAACATGGCCGACGGCGTCACCGAGCCCACTCCCACCAATCTGGAGAGCATCCTCACCCAAACGCAGCGTCTCTCCGATCTCATCGCCTTCCTACTGGACCTGAGCCGTATGGAGGCCGGTGCGGCGAGTCTGAATATCGAAAAGTTCAACTTCGCCGACTTTCTTGACGAGACCATCGAGCCGTTGGAAATCGCCGATGGTGGCCACGCCCACGACATCCGCGTCACCGTGCCGGCCGACATCACGATGGAAGGCGATCAGGACCGCCTGCGCCAGCTATTCACCAACATCATCGCCAACGCGCTGAAACATTCGGCCGACGGCACCACCGTGCTGGTCGACGCCCACGAGGACGAAAACCAAGGCACCATCGTGACCAATGTGGTGAATTTCGGCTCCCAGATTGCACCTTCCGACCGTTTGGACATCTTCCGGCGCTTTGTCAAAGGCAAGACGGGTCCCGGCACCGAGTCGGGCGGCACCGGTCTTGGCCTGTCCATCGCGCGCTGGGCGGCCCAATTGCACGGTGGCACCGTCAAAGTGGTCGACGACACGCGAGGTGCCGATTTCGAAATCATCCTGCCTAAATATCACATCGCCGAACGCTGATATTGTCCGACGTCCTACCGTATACTGTATTCGAACAGATGTTCGAATACAGGGTGGGAGGCGCAGCATGACACAGCAATCCGAGTCACAGGCCATGGCGCACGAGGCCACGCTGTTTGTTATGCAGATGGCCGGCGATTCCATGATCAATGCGGGTATTCACAACGGCGATCTGCTGATTGTCGATCGTTCGTTGGCACCAGTCCCCGGAGATGTGGTTGCGGCTGTCATGGACGACGAAATCGCCATCAAGCGGCTGGTTTCACGGGCCGGCATCACCATATTGCACGCCGAGAATCGGCGATACCCCGATTACATGCCGAGCAACGGCGCTTCGCCTGCTATCTGGGGCATCGTCACCGATGTCATTCACCCGTTGATATCGTCATCGGACCGTCGCACCACGGCATCCGCCAATACCAGCACGCCCACCACCTTGGTGCCGGCCTGCTGAAACGCCTGAACGCATTGCCGCACAGTGGCACCTGTGGTGACGATATCATCAACGAGAAGCACCGCGTCGCCATTGCCGATGAGATCACGCTTCACCCTGACATGACCGGTGATACGACGGGCACGCTGTGCCGAAGAGACCTGCTGCACGGAGCGTGCCTTGGTGGAGGAGCTCAGGGCATTGCATGGTCGCGCATCGACGCCGTACCCACGCAATGCCCCTGCCACCGATTTGGCCAACGGTGCCGTATGGGCACGTCCTCTTCGGCGCATTGACGCCCGCGATGATGGCACCGGAACCACCAATACGCGATGACCCAAGCATGATGATGGTATTGGCGTCTTGTTCAGCAGCGACACCATGATGCGGCCGAACGGGCCGTCAAGCTCGGTATCGTCGTGGTCCTTCCAGTCGAGAATGGCACGACGTACCGCTCCCTGATAAATCGATGCGGACCATATACGGGCTCCGCCACCACTGTCTGCATCCCGTTCCCGGCATTGCACGAACAGGGCCCAGCATGCCGCACACAATACCTCATCCGGCGCGTCACACCCAGCGCAGCCGCGTGGAAACAGCAGATTGCAGACCTGTGCCCACATCGCATGCCACCACTTGTATACGCTCGGCCCGTCCATAACGCGTCACTATCGAGCTGGAGTATCGAATCGCGCAAGCAGTGCATCCAGCAGTTGTACCGTATCTTGCGGATTCTCAACACGAACACCGATCGCACCGGCCTCAACCGCGAGATAGTCATTACCCGTAGGCGTCATGCGATCACCCACGAACACCATTTCATCGGCCCGTATGCCAAGTGTCTGCGTCAGCTTGCGCACGGCATAGGCCTTATCGATGCCGCATTCGCTGACATCCACACTGGTGTATCCGCCGGCCTTGACCCGCATATGCGGCAGATCGGCCTTGACCGCTTCGACCAGCGCCTGTTTCTTCGTGTTATCGCGATCCCATGCCTGCTTGGCCGCTACGGGCGCGAACTGCCCAAGAGCGGAGAAGGTGATCTGGCTGCCCCTGTTCTCGATTCGAGGCCCCCATACCTGCTGTTCCCACAATCCCAGTTCCCGGGCATGTCGCTCAAGACTTTCCGAGACAGCGGCCACGGTGGCTTCGGACAGATCATGCGCATACACCAAGGCCCATTGCGTGCCATCCCACCGGTAATACCGGGAGCCGGAGGTAGGCATGACATGCAGATTGCCGCGCCTGGCATTCGGGGTGAGTACATCCAGCACCTGCGAGGTGACCACCGCCATGCCGCCCCCTGAGATCAGGGCCACCACCGTATGGTCGAGCAACGCACAGAACCGTTCGATCATCGCGGGCTTCATCGGCTGTTTTGAGCTGGCCAGTGTGTTGTCCAAATCGAAACCGAACACCTTGGCGTTGGAGCAGACATTATCGAAATCAAGTTCGGACCACGAACGTACCACCATTTGTCGTGCCTCCCTCGTTGACGAATGTTCACAGCCAATGAACCAATCCTAACGCATGTTGCCTCCGCCATGCCCTATGGTGGGAACCATGCTTCAGCCACCTTGGAACGCACGAATCTACCGCAACCGCCACGGTCGCGGCACACGAACCCCGATGTTCGGCACCCGTCTGCCCCGTTACCGCACTCGCACCGGCATGTTCGACGATATGGTGGCGGCCCAGGTTCGCAGGCTCGGCCAAGCGTGGCCGGAACTGATACGTCCGCTCCAGTTCGCGGTGGAGGATGTGCCGCCTTCGGATCCGACGCCTTGGCAGACCGAGCCGAATATGACGTCCCAGTGCTTCCCCGCCAGCCACGGCATTCCCGCACGAGTCGTGCTCTACCGCATGCCGTTGCAGACCGAGGCACCTACCAAGCTCGAACTGCAATTGGCCGTCAGGGATGAGCTGGTGGCCCGCATAGCGGAATTGTATGGGCGCAGGCCCGAGGAAATCGACCCCGACTGGGGCCTGTGACAACACTGCGGGCCGTGTCACTTGTAATAAGGTAGTGGCACGGCCCGCAGCTATATCGCCGCCGAAACATCATCAAACTGACGCTTCGGCGAGCATACCCTTCTACTTGACGATGGAGGAATCGTTCCGAGCCCAGACATGAACCGTGGCGGGCATCAGCGTTGAAGCGTCGATGACGGACAATCCGGCGATGTCCTTGTCTTGCAACGAATCGTGACTGAACCGCGCTCCCCAGCTCACTTTCTTGGATGAGTCCTCCAACATCAGCACGACCGCGGTGCCATGATCGCCGGAAAGATTGCCGGCTTCAATCGTTTGTGCTGCGTTCGCATCCAGTGTGATTTCCTTGGAGGTTACCGAAGCACCGGCATCATCGTAGGCGCGCAAGGTGACCGTCCTGCGCGCATTGGACGTATTGGCCAGCGTGATGGAGGCCTTTACTCCGTCGGGAAGGGCCAACCCCGAGAATTCGGATGGCTCGCCGGCATTGACCAATGCGAAATCGGCTTGGCCGGAGTCACCGGAGCGTGTGGCCTTGACGGAGAACGACACGGCGTCCTCTGCGGTGGACATCACGCCCAACGCCCCATCAGGAGCTTCTCCCAAGTCGATCGCCGTCACTTTATCAGCAGTGACGGTGGCATCTTTGGCGGGAACCAAGCCTTTGGCGGTAATCCATGACAGCCCGGTGCTGGTGTCTGCCTTGGCGAACAGATAAGCGGTGACCGCATCGCCGGCAGTGATGGACGGCGCCACCGATGCATTGGATGCGGTCGGCAGCGGCAGCGCGAAATCAGAACCCTTCGGTGTCAGACCATCCATGGTCACCGTGCGCACCACGGACGCGATAGGAGTCTCCTTGCTGGAAACGGTCACGAACAGACCATGCTGCCCATCGACCGCGGCGGACAGTTCCATCGAGGACTCCCCCTCGGCTGGCACAGACAGCGTGGATTGGGTGGACAATGCCATTTTCCCGGCTGTCTCGGAACCCCAGACGGCAATGTCGACGGTGGTCGGCTTGGTGGAGAGATTCGAGACGATGAGCTGCTGTGTGGTACCGGTCGTGCTGTCGGAGAGCAGGAACGACTGGCTGAGCGAGGTCGATACGCAGGATGCCGCCGATATGCCTCTCACATCGCCATCATCGGCCCATGATGCGATGGTGCCGACGGTGCCGGTGCCAGCTGCGGCCTGCAGCATACGGGTATTGATCAGACGAGCTCCCTGATTGATCTTCTGAGCACCGGTTTTCACCGAGGAATCGTCGGTCGAATCGGCGTCTTTCAAAGTTACGTCATCTGAACTGGACTTTTGCCCGATCGCCGAGACAGTGGCGCTGTAGACGGAGCCGAACGCCGCATAGCGCGCTTGTGTGCTCAGATTGCCGACAGTGGCCTGGAAGGCGCTGTCGCCGTACGTGCCGGTATCGGCCAATCCTATAGGTGCCGGGCAGTAGGTTTCGGACTGGGTCGGACTAACGGTCTGGTCGATGGCATTATCGGAAGCGGCCACCTTATCCACCCAGATATTGGGGATGGGGGCCATGACGAGAACGACGAACAGCGCAATCAACACCAGCATGGTGATCACACCGAGCACGATGCCGATCGCACGTTTGAAACCAGAAGTTTTGTTGCTCATGCCTGCTCCTCCAATCCGTAGGACGGTCGTCTGCGAGGCATGGCGACCAAGCAGTACAACGCCGTGATCACACCTAGGCATATCAGCCAGGCGTGCCTCCAGACACTATGCTGTGCACGTTGCTGCCATGAGGTATCCACCTGCTGTGAGGCGCTGCTACGCAGCGTCAGACGATAGTAGCTGCCGCTATCCGTGGAGACCAGGGACTGGGTGCCGTTCGATGCGGCGATATTCGCGCTCAACTGTTCATACGGCATGTCGTTCAAGGAATCGCCGGTCTCGGGAACCACGTAGATGCCGCCGAATCCAAGCGCGCTGATGGCCGCGATGGCCTCTTCGTCGGGATTGGACAGCAGCGAGGCACAGGCCTGGGCCAGTTGTTCGTCAACCGCATCATGCTTGCCGGACAGCAGGCGCGCCCGCTGGACCGGAGAGCTGTCGATCAAATCGCCGCGCGAGGTGCGCATCACCGCATAGTTGACGATGTTGCGGGTCTCCGCGCTCACGGCAAGCACACGATGATCGGCACCGGCCTCCAGATAATCGGTGGTGACCATGGGCAGGCCGTTTTCAGACACGCCCAGTCCCGCATCCTTATGACGTTCGATGCCATACATGCATTGGATGCCAATGCAGCACACCAGTATCAGAGCAAGCACCACACGGCCAGACACGATGAGCACATGCAGACGGTCCTTTTTCGATGCGGGATCACTGCCAGACGCATGCAACGGTTGGAATCGCTTCACCGCCCCACCAGCGACGAGACACACGCAGGCGAGGAAGCCCAATATCATCATCGCGATGCCCGGCTGCGCGGAACCGGCCACGACACCATCGGCATCCACGGTTATGGCCACACGGCTGGAGACCAGGGCGAGCGCGCCTCCGCAGACGATTACCACCCACATCAGTCGCGAGGTCCGCAACGCGAACGGCAGCACCAGCGAAGCAAGAGCAAGCAGCGTGATGACGCCAAACAGCACAGTGACCGCCAAATCGGCATAATCAGTCGACCCCATTCGCCATCCCAGCGCACGCTGTGCGGCCTCAAGCAGACTCAGCGACGCCGGCGACCCGTTGGCGGATGACGTTGGCACCGTGATGTCGCCGAACAGTTGACGCCACATGCCCAAATCGGCGTAACGCACCGCATTGACGAGCGTAGGAGCCACCGCAAAGGCGGCAGGAACCGGAATTAGCAACAGCATGGCGCGCTTGCGACGCACGAATAGCAGGAACATCAGGAACACGACGATCAGCGCGAACAGCAGCTGCGGTTCAGCGGCCACCACAGGGATGAAGCACAGTGCGGCGATGGCCGCGGCCTGAACGGATGTGCGCGGCTTGAGCGGGTCTTCGGTATGGTACATGCCCACGGCACGGAACACGAATGCGAACGCGGCCGGCAGGAACACCATTACGGTAAGCATCGGCATATTGGCCTGCGCATACCAGCCGAACATAATGCCGGTGGATGCCCACAGCAGTCCTCCCAGCACACGAACCACGTCCGAGCGGGTGAATACGCCCGCCAGCGCCCAGAACGACAATGCGCTCAGCGGCGCGGCCACAAACAGTATCATCGCCAAAGCGGCGGTCACATGGCCGAGCGTGACCAACGAGGCCAGCATCAGCACCAGCAGCCACGGCGTGGGCGGCGCAGGAATGCCGGTGCCGCTGCCAAACACCCACGGCGTGGTGGCGGACTGCACCAGTTGCGTGAAGCTGGCACCGGTGGGAAGCAACACATCGGAATACAACGATCCGCCGGAGAATATCGAACGGAACACCGGCCAATACATCACCGCGATGGCCGCAAAGCACACCAGCGCCATCACCACGGCCGCACTCCAGCGATATATGGTGCGTGTCCGCAGATGGGCACGTTCCAGCGGACTGAGCAGCACTCTGCCCTGCTGGGATTGGAATGCATCCCGACGATCATGGAACTGCTTGATCTGCTGGCTGTCTGCGAACAAGACATGCAGGGACGATGCGGCGACCTTCGATTGTCTGGCCACCAGACTGCGTGATTTCATGTTTCCCGCGATATCGGCCAAGGCCAGCCATGGCAGGCACAATTGCACCCATGCTTCATACGGCTTCTTGCCGAACATCATGGATATGGCCATGCCAAAACTGCGGAGCAGCCTCCACAGCCAGACGATAAACCAGGACGACATGGCCAGGTCCGTGTACAGATACCGCTGTTGGGAGCGATGCACCGTCATCGCATGATTGACCGTGTGATCGTCCTTAAGCGGTTCCCCGCCTCGCGTACGAATGCCCTCATACCGTGCGCGACGATGTGATATCTCCGCTTGCGGGACAACCACCACGCGTCCGCCGCTCAGGCAGACACGGCGGCAGAAATCAACCGATTCGCTGTAGGTGGTCAGCCAGGCATTGATGCCCCGCAGTCGCGTGAATTGCGACATGGACACCAGCGCGCCTGCCAGCGACACCGCAAACACATCCTGCCGCCCGTCATACTGCTCCTGATCGGGTTCTCCATCGACCACCAGGGAATGCACGGCGTGGTGACCCGCATACATACCGACATCATGCAGATGGGAGCCTTCCCAATCGCACTGTTTGCACCCGAGCACACTGGCGCCCGGCGTATTGCGCCACGCCTCAAGCAATCGTTCAAGGCATGAGTCATCCGAAGGGCGGGAATCATCATGGAGCAGCCACAATGCGCGGGGAGCGTCATCCAGATCGGCACGATCCAATGCCCGGCTGACCGCATCGCCGAAGGAGCGTGCGCCCTTGGCCGAGACGATGTGAATGGTCACATGCTTGGACTGCGGCACCTCCATCACCGGCCCCGATGGCGAGGGGATGACCTCGAACGAGGTGGTTATCCTCGAACTGGTGCGCCCGGTCGCGTCGGCGATGATGACGACCCCCGGAAGAACATTCTGCGTCAATACCGAACGCAATGTAGACCGGAGGAAACGCATATCCTCCTCAACGGTGATCACAGCCGTAATGCCGGTATCCACATCCTGCCTATGCGTATATGGTCGAGAAGACATGGCGTCGGCCAACGCCTCATGAATATCGCTATTACCTGTCGGACTCATAAACTCCCAGTGTACGCACCAGACTTGAAGGGGGTGTGTGGAGCTACGCCCGCTCCCGGTGCTCTCGCTTATATCGACGGCGTTCGCGCTCGCTCATGCCACCCCAAATACCGAATCGCTCATCATGGTCGATGGCCCATTTCAGGCATTGCTCACGCACTTCGCATTTTGCGCACACACGTTTGGCATCACGGGTCGAGCCCCCCTTTTCCGGGAAGAACGCCTCCGGATCGGTTTGCGCGCACAACGCCTTGTGCTGCCAAGATACATCGCCATCAGGTCGGAATAGTCCCCACAATTCGTGCCATGGCTCTTCGGCTGAATCGTCGACCACACCCCACATGCGATTCTCCTTGCCTATTGAGCTTTTCATACGGACTAAATTACACACATGCAATTTCGGTTTTGTCAAATTCTTTCTCGTGTCATTACATCATTTTTATGGAACTGTGTGCTATGGCGTGAACGCGATGCCCTGACGCCGTTGCACATGATATTGTGCCGTTCCTGCGCAGGAACACCATAGCGCAGGAACACCCGGCGGATGCTGTGTCAAAGTGTCATTCAGACAATCGACAGTTTCAGGAGGGGTTATGACGCAGGAATCAGGTGGGGCGGATCCGCATATCAACCCGCCAAGCTTCATTCCTGCGGGAAATCGACGCACCCGGCCTTCCGGGCAGGTGCCACGCTCCTTCGCCCCCGCCCGAACCTCGCGCCAGTCAGGTCAAGCTCCATCGGCCCGTCCGTCCGTCACGGGAAATGACATCGAAGAGCCTCAACTGAACGCCAACGCCACGGCAAGCGCCAACGTCGCGGACAACGGCAGGCGGACTCCGCCCAGTTTTTCTCCGAAAACCGGACGCGCCACTCGCAGCACGGCTCCGGATGCCGCCGCACCGCGCAGCATTCCGCCGTCGCGAGCGCGGATGTCTTCCGGCTCATCCCGCAACGCCGTGCGCAATCCGTCGGATATGCCGGTTTCCCGGCCCTCATCGCCAGCAGCAAACGTGTCCACGAAGTTCAGCCATCTTGGCCGGCCGGCGGCGGCAACGGCGAAAACGGTAACGGCACGCCGTCCGCGAGCCTTACGCATCACCCTATGCGCAATCGCGGTACTGGTGGCGGCGTTGGTTCTTTCCGTTTTCGGTGCCTGGCAATGGGTGGACAGCAAACTGAATCGGAGCGACTGGCTGACCGACACCCCCAACACGCCGGCCTCGACTTGGCTGATTCTTGGCTCCGATGAGCGTGACGGTTCCACCGATTACGGCGGCGTAGACAATATCTCTGGCTTCAGGACCGATACGATTCTGGTGCTGATCAAGCCCAAAAGCGGGCCGAGTTCGTTGGTTTCCATTCCCCGCGATTCGCTCATGAACGTCGATAACCAGTACATGAAAATCAATGCGGTGGCGCTGATTGCGGGCAAGAAGGCTTTGGTAAGCAACGTCGAGCAGATCACCGGCCAGAAAATCGATCATGTGGCACAGATCAAGTTCGGCGGTCTGCAGAACGTGGTGAACGCCTTGGGCGGTATCGAACTGTGCTATGACGAGGATGTTCAGGATTCCTATTCCGGACTGAACTGGAAGGCGGGATGCCATACGGCGGATGGTTCCACCGCATTGTCCTTCTCTCGTATGCGATATGCCGACGCGCGAGGAGACTTCGGACGCAACGAACGCCAGCGACAGGTCATCTCGGCCATCGTCAAGAAGGCTTCCAGCAGTGAGACCCTGACCAATCCGTCCAAAATCGTGGCAGTGTCCAATGCCGCGATGAGCGCACTCACCGTGGACGAGAAGACCAACCCTTACACGTTGCTCACCATGGCGTTGGCGTTCAAAAGCGCCACCGGCTCGAATGGCATCTCCGGCAGCGTGTACTGGTCCGACCCCGATTATTACGTTGATGGCGTTGGTTCCTCGGTGCTGCTTGACGACGCCAAGAACACCGAACTGTTCAATCAACTTGCCGACGGCACGTATAAGGCCGGCACCGTGGGCAATCTGGCGGAAGGCTGACCGACGCTTTCCCGGAGCCCATCGGCTTCATCATCGGCGCATGATCGTCACCGTTGCCTACACCGCCAATCATGCACGGGCAAAATGTCATGTGGATAACTCGGCAAGCTAGAACCACATACCTTGATTCGGCTTGCGCTTTCGGCATGCGTTCCCCCACGCTGGAAGCATGACATCACAGCAGAACGATTCGAAGCGACATTCCGTCCATACGGCATCCGCCGTATCCCGGGCGAAGCACCGTTTGGGCGCGCCGCCATTGCGCGCCCGCCTGACCATGTTTGCCGCGGCATGCCCGATGATCGCGCAGGCATTGATGATGGTCATACTGCTGTTGCACGGGCAATGGCTGTTCGCCGCCATGATCGCACCGGGCATATTCGCCTGTCTCGTGTCCCTGCTGCTGACGCTCCCCTCGCCTCCAGGCCCGGAGAAGGCTCCCGATCCGCAACAGGCAACGATCGATGTCGGTATCACGGGCGACGCCGATGACCGCGCCGCAGACCTCCGTCATGCGCCGTCGCAGCCGATAGAATCGCTGCTGCACTTCGCACGCCTGCCATGGCGCGCCATTGTGGGCCGCTGGCTTGAACCCCTTGACCTTGCGGTGCCGATCGGCATGACCGGAAGCGAGCCGCTGATGCTCGATCTGAACCGTCAGGGGCCGCATGCTCTGGTGGCCGGCACCACTGGTTCCGGAAAATCCGTGTTGCTGCAAAGCTGGTGTCTGGCGCTCGCCTCGATGAACGGGCCTGAGCATCTGAATTTCGTGTTCTTGGATTTCAAAGGCGGTTCCGCGTTCCGCAAACTCGAACGGTTGCCGCATACCGTGGGCAGCGTATGCGATCTGGATCTGGCGCATGCCGTACGCGCGTTGCGTGCGCTGGAAGCCGAACTGACACGCCGTGAACAGCTGTCCGCCGCTGTCCATGCTTCCGATATCCGCGATATGGTCAATCCACCACCGCGCCTGATCGTGGTCATTGACGAATTCCATGCCCTGAAGGACCAGCTCCCGGATTATGTGAATCGTCTGGTGCGTATTGCCTCGCTCGGCAGGTCACTGGGCATGTATCTGATCGCCTGTACGCAGAATCCCATGGGTCAGGTCAGTGCCGATATGAAGGCGAATATGTCCGTCAGCATTTGTTTACGGGTTCGGGACCGTCTGCAATCATGCGAGCTGCTTGGCGATGGTCGTGCCGTCGACCTCAGTCCGGCAATGCCCGGTGCGGCGTTCTGCAACGATTCCGAACAGGTGACGGCATTCCGCTGTGCAACGGCACGCGATATCGATGCGGTGTGCCGCCAGATCGCGTTCGCATCGCGGTTCGTCGGAAGCCCGCCGCAACCGTCCCTGTTTACCGCGCCACTCCCCCGGCACGTAAAAGACCGGACTGTGGCCGACCACGCACCGCAACGCATTCGATTTGGACTTGCCGACGATGGCATCAACCTGCGAGAGGCGACGGTATCCCTCACCGGTGGCAATATCGGTGTCATCGGCCCGCAGGGGCGCGGCAAAACCACGTTGCTGAAAACATTGGCTCGACACGCCAGCATGGCTGATGGCTTGGCGGTACGTGTCAGTTCCCCGCATCGTCGGGTATGGAGCTCGCAATGGCTTCATGGCGGCCGCTGCACGCCGTATGCCAGCTCGGATGCACCACCGCCTCCGCATATCGTGTGGTTCGTCGACGACGCCGATGAGTTGTTCGACCCATTCCGCACCGACGAGCAGGCGCTGTCTTTCACACATGCGTTGGCCGATGAGTCCGTCAGCGTGGTATTCGCCGTCAGCACGATTCGCCCGATACGTATACCGGAGCATTGCAATACCAGAATCGTGTTCCCGTGCGGGGAGAGAACGTCCGATCTTATGGCCGGAGTCCCCGCTCGCCTATTGGATATGATGAGTCATATCGATGCCGACAACGCGGGCCGGGCCGTGCTCATCGAGGGCACATCGGCATGTCTGGTGCAGTGCGCTTCGTGAAAACTTCGGTTTTTTCTCGGCAAAACCTCTTGAAAATCACCACGGTTCGTGGTTACCTTGGTACTGGACTTAAGGAACAACACCAGCCACGGGGCTTTTAAGGGAGGCAAGCAATGAGCAGCGCTTTTGATTGGCGAGCCAAGGCCGCATGTCGTGACAAGGATCCGGAACTCTTCTTCCCGGTGGGCAACACCGGTGCAGCCTATCAGCAGATTGAGGAGGCCAAGGCCGTGTGCCGCACCTGCAAAGTGATTGACGCATGCCTGAAGTGCGCACTGGACACCAATCAGGATTACGGCGTGTGGGGCGGCTTGAGCGAAGATGAGCGTCGTGCGCTGAAGCGCCGCGCCATGCGCGCCCGCCGTTCTCAGGCCATGCAGATGCAAATCTGATGTTTTGATTATCGCTTCGTCATACTAGGAAACCCTCCCGCTTGGGAGGGTTTCCTCATTTCGGGCTTCGCATCACTCGTCCTGAGCAGCCCTGAGCTTCATATCAAGCACCACGCGGGTGCCGCCTTCGCGGCGCGGCTCCCAATGCACGGAACCACCGAAATCATTGGTCACAAAGGTGTTGATGATCTGCGTGCCCAAACCGGAACCGGAAGAACGAGCCAATCCACCCTGTTCTTCGGAGCCGAGACCGGAACCGTCATCCTCGACCACCACATTGAGGTTCGGGCCGGAGCGGCCCACGGAAATCGTGATATGGCCATCCTTGCGGCCTTCGAACCCATGCTCCACCGAATTGGTGATGAGCTCGGTCAGCACGAGGGACAGCGGCGTGGCATCCTGAGCGGGCATCATGCCGAACTTGCCCATGTAGTTGATATCGATGTGCTGGTCTTTCATCGTGGCTAGGTCCACGGCCATGCGCAGCAGGTTGGCGATCACCTTGTCGAAGTCGACGACCTCGTCGGCGGTCTGGCTCAATCCCTCATGCACCATGGCAATGGTCTGCACGCGGCGTTGCGCCTCCTGCAATTCCTTCTTGACCTCATCCGACTTGGTCTTACGAGCCTGAAGCCTCAGCAATGCGGAGACGGCCTGCAGGTTGTTCTTGACACGATGGTGAATCTCGGAAATCGTAGCGTCCTTGGTCTGCAGCTCCTGCTCACGACGGCGCAGCTCGGTGACGTCACGGCATAGCAGAATCGCTCCGATACGGCCGTTGTTGTCATACAAGGGCAACGAGCGCATCGAGACGGCGGAACGGTTGGCGTTGAGTTCGGAGTCGACCGCGGCTTTGCCTGTCAACACCAACGGCAGGGTTTCCGGAACAGGGTCGTTCTCCTTCAATAGCTGTGTGCCGAGTTCGCTGAGGTAATGGCCAGGCATGGTGGTCAGCAGACCGAGACGCCTAAAGCAGCTGATGGCGTTCGGGGCTGCGTATCGAACCACGCCGTCCATGGTCAGGATGATGAAGCCGTCCGCCACGCGAGCGATATGGCGTTGGCTCATCACCGAATCCTTGTAGGGGAATTGGCCTCGCGGAATCATCTCGTACAGATGCTTGCCGGCGTTGATGCTTTCCGACTCATATCGGCCGTTGGATTCTCGTGTGGCCATATTGGTCTCACGCACGACCAAGCCCAAGGTCTTGCCATTGTGCCGAACCGGCGCGTACACGTTGCAGACGGTCGCCTTGCCCACGGTTCTCAATACCGTGGAGCGGAACACCACGCTGGAGAGCATGGCGGCGTCCAATTCGCCGACCATGTCGTCCGGCATGACGTTTCCCACCACGTCTTCCGCCCGCAGCGTCATAACGGTGGATGGACGGCATTGCTCGGCCACCACGTATTTGCCATCGCCATCCTGTACCAGCAGCAGCAGATCGGCAAAGCTCAAATCGGCGATCACCTGCCAATCGGCGACAAGATGATGCAGCCACTCGCGGTCCTCGTCGTCGAAGTCGGGGCGCGTTGCAAGGATATGTGAAAAATCAGCCATATCCCTATCATACGCAGACGCACCGCCGCCGTCGCGGCAAGCCACACGGGCAAGTACGACGACTATGACGACATCGCATCTTCAATACCGCGCCAATCGCGTTGCACGGCTTCCCGCCCGTGGCCAAGGTGCCGGCATGTTGCTTATCGTACACGGCAAGCATCACGTACAGTTTGATATCCGAAGCCGCCACCATATTGCCGGCATTGCTGTGTCCATGGAACCCATCATCGCGTTTGCCTGCGCTTTGACGTTGTCATCGCCATTGTCCTGGGCCGCAAGATAGACCGGCAGATAGAAATCGGCAGCCACGAATTGCTTGCCGGACTGCGACGTGGTCGCGATGGTGGCGTCCTCTGAGGAGTCGGCGGATGTTCCATCGATGACCATGGCGGAGACGGCCACATCGGAGGACGAGTATGAATCCGCGATGTCAGACAACTGGCTGGATGTGATCACCGGAGTGGAAGGCTTCGACTTCTCCGTCGAGCTTTTCTTGGACGAATCGTCGCTGTTCTTGTCTTTGGCGCTATCAGACGTGTTCTTCTTGGCCTTGGACTTGGCGTCAGAAGAATCCGTCGTGCCATCATCGGCGGAATCCAACGCATCGGCCCCGGTCGACTGTGCCGATGTTTGCGCCTGCGGCTGAGCTCCCCACAATCCCATGCTATGGGTGATGAACAAGCCGATGACTAACGCCACGACACAAATCAGCGCGATGAGCACAATCACCACCGCTTTGGTGTGATCGACGCCAGGACGCCCGGCGGGAGGTTCAGGAGAAGCAGGGGCCGCCGGATTGGCCTCGGGCTGCTCCAATGGGCTTCCGCACTGCGAACAGAAGGCATTTCCTTGCTCGTTGGCAAACCCACACTCCGTGCAATACACCATCGCCGAGCCCTTTATTGCTGCGACGTTCTCATCTTCGGATTCCATAGTATCGCCGCCATTGGGTGATAGTGTTCGCGCGAGTCGGTATTGACAAGCATAAAAGTTACGCTAACGTAGGTTACGGCAGCGTAAGAAGCGTATCGTCAACTCGTGAAACGGGGGCATCACCATGGCATCAACAACCGGCGACTCGGAAAAGACGATGCATCACGACGCTCATAACAGCGCGACGATTGCAGAGGATGCCACCATCGCATCCAAGCGTCAGGCGGCTATCGAGGCGCGCGAACAGGCGTTGCAGGCCAAGGCTGATGCCGTACGGGCCAAGGCCCAGTTCAAGGCCGAGGCCATTCGAGCCAAAGCCGAGGAGAAGGCCCGGCACAAGCTCGCCAAAGCGGAGAACCGTGCGCTGAAAATCGAGGGCATTGCCCCTGCGGAAGTGGAACGCAAGATTCGTCTCGACGTGCACGGACGGCCAAAGCCGTTGATGCGCGGCTGGATTCACGCGATTGCCGCTCCCCTGTCATTGGCGGCAGGCATCGTGCTTATATGCTTGGCACATGGCGCGAGTCTGAAGTGGGCGTGTGCCGTGTTCATGACAGCGTCGCTGATTCTGTTCACCAATTCGGCCTGCTACCATCTGGGCGATTGGAGCCCGCGCGTCACCGATGTGCTGCGGCGTATCGATCATGTCAACATCTTCCTGCTCATTGCCGGCACGTATACCCCGGTTTCGTTTGCGCTGGAACCGTTCTGGCGCAATGTGATCATCATATCGATGTGGGCGTGCACGGCCATCGCCATCGTGATTCATGTGATCTGGATCAATGCACCACGCTGGCTGTATACGGTGGTGTACATCATCTTCGGCATCTACGGCCTGGCTTATATGGTGATGTTCTGGAATTCGCCGTATGCGGGGCCAGCCGTGGTGGTGCTGCTGTGCGCCGGCGGTGCCTGCTACATCCTCGGCGCCATCGTCTACGCCTTGCGCAAGCCCGACCCTTGGCCTCGCGTCTTCGGATTCCATGAGATTTTCCACTGCGGAACGGTGGCCGGATATGCCTGCCATATGGTGGCCATCTACATGGTGATCGTCTCGCTGTGGCAATAAGCGCTACGACATATAAGTATGCCCCCGCCTACGGGGGCATACCAGTCACTTAACTCAGGCCAGCGGCTTGGCGGCCTTGACAGTCACGGACAGCTCGCGGCCGTTCGGTGCGGTGTAGGAAACGACGTCGCCCACCTTGGCGCCCTCGATGGCCTTGCCAATCGGGGAATCCGGGGTCATGATGTCGTAGTCGGTGCCGGCCACGATGTCACGGCTGCCGAGCACGTAGGTCATCTCGTTGCCGTTGAGCTCGATGGTCACCACAGAGCCCTCGCCCACGGTGCCTTCCGGAGCATTCTCGATAATCTTGGAATCGCGCAGCTTGACGGTGAGCTCGGTGATGCGGCCCTCGTTCTTGCTCTGCGCCTCACGGGCGGCCTGGTAGCCGCCGTTCTCGGACAAGTCGCCCTCGGCACGCGCCACGGCGATCTTGTGCGCGATTTCCTCACGCAGCTCACCTTCACGATGGGCGAGCTCTTCCTTCATCTTGTTGTATGCTTCCTGCGTCAGCAGGTAGACCTTGTCCTCAGCCATATCGTCCTCCTGAACCGTTGTCGATGCTGAAACAATCTTCGTTATTTATGACAAAACGCCGGCTATGACCCCGGCGTTCGTCATGTGCTGACCTATGGTCAGCGGGTGGAAATGATGTCGATGACGAACACCAGCGTGTCCTCGCCGCCGATGCCGGCCTGCGGGATGCCGCGGGAACCGTAGCCGTATTCCGGCGGAATGGAAACCACCAGACGCGAACCCACGTTATGGCCCGGCACAGTCTGGTCCCAGCCCTTGATGACCTGTCCCACGCCGATGCCGAAACTGGCGGGCTGATGACGGTCGAAGCTGGAGTCGAATGGGGTGTCCTTACCCCACACCACGCCGTGGTAGTTCACGGTGACGGTGTCGCCGCGACGCACGATCGGGCCGTCTCCCTCGGTCAGCTCCACAACCTTGAGGCCCTTCGGGGCTTCGGGCGTCGGGAACTCGATAACGGGCGTGGTGCCAAATTCGGCGTTCACCTGAGGCATCTGATCTGTCATTAGTCCTCCTTCAAAGACACAATGCGCTCTACCTTAGCACCATCGGCGAATCGGCGGTAGTCCTTCATCCCTGTGCGATACGACACGCTGGCCGTATACGTCAATTCCGGTCATCATGCTGGTGAATACCGGACATGTCAATCAGCATTCGACGACATTGACGGCAAGTCCACCCTTGGAGGTCTCCTTGTATTTGGCCATCATGTCTTCACCGGTCTGCTTCATGGTTTCGATGGCCTGATCAAGGGTCACGATGTGTGAGCCGTCGCCGAGCATGGCCATACGCACGGCGTTGATGGCGGTGTTGGCGGCCATGGCATTGCGCTCGATGCATGGAATCTGCACCAATCCGCCCACCGGATCGCAAGTCAGACCCAAGTTGTGTTCGATGCCGATCTCAGCAGCATTTTCCACCTGTTCCGGCGTGCCGCCTACGACTGCGGCAAGTCCGGCCGCCGCCATCGAACAGGCCGAGCCGACTTCGCCCTGGCAACCGACTTCCGCACCGGAAATTGAGGCGTTGCGTTTGAACAGGTATCCGATGGCACCGGCGGTCAGCAGAAACGTGACCACGCCCTGTTCATTGGCGTTGTCCACGAAATGCCAGTAATAGTGAAGCACGGCGGGAATGATGCCGGCGGAACCGTTGGTCGGAGCGGTTACGATGCGCCCGCCTCCGGCATTCTCCTCAGAGACGGCCAAGGCGAAGAGATCCACCCATGCGGCGTCGGAAGACTCGAGCACGGCGTCTTTGCGCCGGCTGTCGCGGCGCAGCACATCGGAATTCGAGGCGAGACGCCGATACATTTTCGGCGCGCGGCGGGGTACGTCAAGGCCACCGGGCAATGTGGGTTCCGCCGAGGTGCATCCGTGGTCCACACAGGCGCGCATAACACGCCAGATGGCATCAATATCGGATCGGACCTGGATGCCCGAGCGTGAAGCGGTTTCGTTGGCCCATACAAGTTCGGCGATGCTGAGATGATGTTCCCGGCATAACGACACCAGTTCAGTGCATGATGAGAACGGGTAGGGTGCCTCGACGCCGAAATCAGTGGATGATGACTCGTCCGCATCGGCAAAGGAGGCGCCTTCCGGAGGGCGTTCATGAATGCCGATCATCGGGTCTTCGGGAGCGCCTTTGCGCACGAATCCGCCGCCGATGGAATACCAGACCTGTTCGTCGACCAAGCTTGCGGCGGCGTCGAACGCCTGGAATCGCATGCCATTGGGGTGCGCGGCCATGCGCTTCCATTGTTCGAACACCACGTCACGGTCGTAGTCGAAATGGATGCGTTTGAGGCCGGCGAGGTTCAGAGTATCATCCAACGCGCAGATCTCGCGGATGTGCATCATGTGGTCGGTATCCACGGTGGCCGGCAGATTGCCTTCGAGCCCAGCCATCGCAGCACGATCGGTGCCGTGGCCGAGACCGGTCAGCGCCAGAGAACCATAAAGCGTGATTTTGACACGTGCGGTGCGATCGACCAAATGGTCGGCCTGCAACGAGGAGGCGAAAGCATGTGCCGCGACCATCGGGCCTACGGTGTGCGAGGATGAAGGTCCGACGCCGATGGTGAACATGTCAAGCACACTGAACATTTGGCTCCTTCTCCCCTGCTGGTTCGGCATGCCGGTGTTACCAGGCGTCATACCATCACGATATCGTATCCCAGCCCAGCGCCCGGAATCGCTTTCGCCTTGTGCGATGATGGCCGCGCGCGTCATGCCGGCGAGCGATAAGTCAGTCAGTGAGACAGTGCGGAGAACATCATGACCAGTACGATGATACCGATGATGGCCAATACGATCTGCACCACCATCAGCCCGATGGTCAGTCCCTTCTTGGTGGCGATTTTGGGCGCGTACGCCTGTGCCAACAGGAAGGCGATGAAGCCGAACACCGCGTAGTTGACGGTCAGGGCCATCACATCGCCGTTCGACAACACCACGCCGTTCAGCGGCTGGTTCAGCGTGTTCATCATCGCGCTCATCACGAACATGCCCCACACGCCGTAGCCGATTAATCCGACGACGCCGTACAGCCATGGCTTGAGTTTGTCGTTGGCACGCAGGGTCAGGGCTTCGGCACACCACAACAGGGCGAAGCCGACGATGTAGGTGAACGCCACGGCGATCAGTATCACGATAGTCGCCCATGGCAGGAGTGCGGCCACATTGCCGATCATGGACAGATAGAATCCCGAGCAGGCGATGGCACCAACGGTGAGTGCAGTGCCCGCAATGACGGCTTGGGCAAGCATGGTGGGCAGTGCGCCTTGTTCGACTCGTTCGACATCGGTCCAGCGTGAAGCCATGTGGATTCCTCGTTTCATCAGGTACATCGTCACAACGCCACATAGCCTAACGGCCTTTTGTTTCGGCCTTATAAGCTCTCCACATAGTGAGCTGCGAGCCCCCTCTGACGAGGGGGGGCTGTCGGCGAAGCCGACTGGGGAGAGACCACGGCACAGCCGCAAAAACGGCATCGGCCACAGGCCGATTTCAAGGTGCCTCCGGTGGGACTCGAACCCTACGGAGAAAAGCCGCTTAGACTTACTCCCGTCTCGATTATGCGGCTCTCGAAACCTCATTTGCCCACATTTTGCCCACATTCTCACGCGCCAGCATCTCACCCATGCGCTCCGACAGCTCGTCCAGATCATCATCGAAAAGGTCGGCGTACACGTCCAACGTCATGGCCGCGCTCTTGTGCCCCAACTGCCGTTGCACGGCCTTCACGTTCGCGCCCGCTCTGACCATGAGACTCGCGGCCGTGTGCCTCAGGTCATGGATTGTGAGGTGGCCTGGTATGCCGGCACGCCGCAGGCCGACCGACAGCCAACCGTCATCGCGGCTCGCATTACCCCACTCGCGTATCATCATGCCCTCGCGTCCCGGCTGTTCAAATAACAGGTCGCCGGGTTTCCGGTCTGCGCACAGTCTGCGCATGATCGGGTCCAGCACGACCGGGTACATGATGGCGCGGGCCTTGTAGGTCTTGGTGTCATCGGGGATGATGACGCCGCCCACCATCGGCGCGCTCACTCCTATATATATACGATGCTTTTCAAGATCGACGTCCATCACCCTCAGGGGTATGAGTTCACCCCATCGCATGCCGCATAGTCCAAGCACGAGGACGAGGTCTCGTCTCCATGGGGTGACGCTGCCTGCCAGCCGGTCAAGCTGTTCGGCGGTGAGATACACGTGCTTCTTCCTGCGCTTGCGTGGCAGTTCGATGCCCCTCGCTGGATTGTCCGGAATACGCCGGTCTTTCTTCGCGTCGTCCAATATTCCGGCGAGCACGCCGTGGGCGCGGAGGACGACGCTGGCGCTTCGGGGTTTGGCGAGCACAATCTCGTTGCCCCGCTCGTCCTTGACGGTCTTGCCCTGGCTGATTCCGGTGACCCATTGTTGCGTCGTCTCGCGGGTGACTGCGGATACCGGGGTGTTGCCCCATTCCGGTTTCACCCACTTTTCCCATGCACCTTCGAGGGTACGGTAATGGCTGGGCTTGGTGCTGAGCTTCTTCTTGGCCAGCCAGGCGGGCCCCAGCTCCCCCACCGTCGCCTTGCCGGCCTGCGGGTCGATGTACGTGCCTTCGGCCTTGGCGACGGTGACTCGTTTCGCCGCCCAATTTTCCGCGTCTACCTTCCGTTTGAATCCACGCTTGTCGGTCTGGGTTCCGTCCGGCTTGCGATACCTCACACGGTATCTGGTTTCACCCTTACTGGTCTTGTATCTGGTGACGTTCGCCATTGGTCAGTCCTCCCCCATCTTAGAATTAAAGGCATGGGAGCTATTCAGGATGAGCCGAAGATGGTCGGGGCCGGTCTCACGCCGACTACTGTAGCCAATAGCATTCTGCGCCGGGCATTCGGCACAGATGAGCACGTCACCCCCATGAAACTTCAGAAGCTCTTGTTTTTCGTCACGTGCCTGTATCAGAGGTACACTGGTCGGCGATTGCTTACCGAATCGTTCCAGCCATGGCAGTATGGGCCCGTTTGCCGCAGCGTCTACGACGAGTTCAAAGGATTCGGCGGCAAGCCGATTAATCGGTATGCTCAGGATGCTTTGGGTAAAGTCACTGCTGTGGATGAGTCCAGCAGTCCTTCCCTGCGTAAGGCCTTGAATCTTGTATGGGAGAATATGGGAGACTTGTCCGCCGTCAAGCTTTCCCGCGTCACGCATCGCCCTAATTCCGCATGGTCTCAGGCTGTGGCCGGGCATAAGACGTTCATCAGCAATCGTGCCATGGCGGGCGATCACACTTTTGATAATTTGCTGGGGATGTGACCGATGCCTGAGGACAATGAGAATGCATCCATCCCCGATGACGCGGAAGAGGATATTCCCTTTCCCGGAGGGCCTTCTTCCGAGGATGTCTCTGAAAGCGATGGCGATGGCCACAAGACCGTTGAGAACACGCCAAAAACTCAAGGAATAGATCCAGAGAAGCAGCACAATTGGTGGACTGAGAATCTGAAGAACATCGCCGCTCTTGCCATAGTGGCTTTTTGTCTCATAATGATTGCGGCCTTTGCTGGCATACAGTTCGGCTGGCCGGGTGCTGATGGTGGTGATGCGGTAGCCAAGGCTTCTGACGTGTTCAAGCTGATTGCCACGACCGCGTTGGGTTTCCTGTTCGGTCGTAATTCCAAATAGCATTTTCGGGTATGCTTCGCCCCGTGTAGGATGGGAAGCGAAGCATCCTCCTTTCCAATAAGCAAACTGGTCGATGTTTCATCGCCCTGTTGGCGCTGCAACGCCGGCAGGGCAATATTTTTATCTAAGCGATTAACGCATACGTCTCCCCGGCTCGTAGAATCAAGGTATGGGTAAACATGGGACGAAGAAGACCACAGCGCAATCTGTCATAATGACAGTTCTGTCCGTTCTGTGCTATACGGCGGGCGCGTTCTGCGCGCTGTTCGTTTTTGTCGGCGCTTGGCCCATGCTCATCTTCACAGCGTTCTTCATCTTTATCGGCATGTTCGCCTGGAAACATCGATTCGACAGCAACGGTGATAAACCAACTTCCTCTCGAAACACTATTGACGAAGCCGCGGTATGGTGGAAACCGACAAATACGATTCCGGTTCACGCTAAGCAGCATGTTTCCGGAGCGATCGAATACCTCGTCTACAACTACAACGAGCCGGTTGTGGCGAATATTCCGCGAGACAGGATATTCACCGCTGAAATCATTCGACGCAGGATGAACGTGCCTTTCCACGGAAACAGGGATCTCGGCTATGTCCTCGGAGGCGGTAACGGCAACGGCTATGTGCTTTCCTACAACGGCGCACCGTTCGGCGTGATTCCGAATGACAGGCTCTGCGCCTATCTTGATGACGTCCACGCACGCACCATCAGCTGCGTCTGGCATGAATGGTACGAACCGACCATCAAATCGATCAAGGCTCTCGCTCCCTCCACGCGAAGAAGCCGCAGCGAACAAACCATAGCGTCTATGATCGGTGCCGGCAAATGGGATAGCGTGGACAATGTCGATTCTATCAAGGTCAACGATTACAAGCAGCCTAATGCGATGGCGGACAGCCTGCTGTCCGGAAGGAGCTTCATGGACGTCGAGGTGTCCTTGGATATGATTCCGACGCCCAAGGGCTCTTCCGCCAAACCGCATGTCGGGATATTCCATGGCGATGTGGTTCTGTTCGAGTTCGACGCGAGGAAGATGGTCTATGGAGAGCTGGTGCGCCACGCCGGCCGGAACGCACTGGCCCGAGTCGAAAAGAAACTGTTCAGCGAGGGGAACGACAGCCCTTATTACTCCATCATGCTTGTGTTCCAATCAGACACCTCCTCTCAGGCGCGATTACTGCAAAGTCATGTAGGCATTGCTGATAATCGGTGATGGTTTGTATGGTCAGGTCGAGCTCCGAGGCTATGAGCCAAGGCGCTCCTTCGTATGTTTGTTCTGCTTGACGGTATTTTTGCGAATCTACTAGGAGCCGCGCGGCCTCCAATCTGGTACGTTGCTCGTGCATTCCGCATTGGTAGTCGGCGTGCAGCCAATGGACGAGTTCGTGTATGAGCACGCATTTTTTTGCGGTGTATGTAAGTCTTCTGTCTATGAGAATGACGCGGTTTGCTTCTGAGTAGCAACCCCACATATTGTCTAAGATGTCGCTTTCTACGGTGACATCTATTCCGCTCGAATAAATCGCCATGCGCATGGGGCCATAGTTCATGTGCGTGTCGAACGGAATAAGGCGTTTCATGCCGATGCTTCTCCATCGTGGTTCATGTAATAGTCCTTTCCCTCTGCTCCGTAAGCCGCAAGGCTGACATCGCTCTTGTGTGCCAGACGTTTTGTCTCCGCTATCCGCGATGCCGTTTGCGCTTTCTCGTAGGCGATGCGGGTCATGTCGGCGGCGTTTGCTCCGAGCGCTTTGCATAGATCTCCAAACACATCGATGGGAATTTGTCTTTGTCCTTTTAGATAGCGAAGAACGGTGACGGGACTCAGCCCGACTTCTTCTGCAATGTCATCGTTGGTTTTCCCCATGCGGGCTTTTTGGGCTCGAAGCTCTTCTGCGATGGCTTCGGCAAATTGATCTCCATATTCGGTCACGGATAAATAATAACACATATCGGGGAGAAAATTAACCATATAGATTAAAAACTAACTTGACTAACTATCCAAATGGTGCTTACATTAACCATATGGTTAATCAAGAAAGCACCACAAAACAGGTGGCAAATAAAATCGCAGCCGCGCTGGAAGCCGCGAAGCGCTCCGTTAAGTGGCTTTCCGACCAATCAGGGACACCCTATGTGACCCTTCGTCGACAGCTCAGCGGGAAAGCCTCCATTTCCATTGGTCAGATTGCCGTTTATGCGGATTGTCTGCGTGTTGAACCGATGACAATGCTCCCTGACTCATTCATAGCGCTCGCTGGCAAGGAGGAGGCGTGATGGCCATTCTTTCCAGCAACGACTGTCGTGAGTTCCGTGTGGCGCGCACCCCAGAGTTGGAGTCCCGTGGATACCCGTGCCTCTTCTCCGTCGCTCTTGACGGACACACGATCCAGAGGGTCACCAAGAGCGGCCTGAAGGCCATGAAAGCGGAAATCAAACCAAGCACTCAAGGACTCGAAATGAACGCCAAGGATTACGGCCATCACTTCAGCGGTTACCGGAAGCCGGAGGCCACCGAACCTTCCCATGGTTTCATGAGTCGCCTCATCTTCTGGGCCATCGTGTTCGCGGTCTGCATCGGATGGGTGATGACCCACACGGGTTGCGCGCATCCCATCGGCAACGGTTTGGCCGCGCTCATGGGCTTCGGGCTCGTTCCCCTGCGGCTCCTGTTCCTCGTTTTGAGCGAGGCGGGCATCGAATAACAGTCTTGCCGGACGGCGTGGAAAACCGGCCGGCCAAGCGGAAGGAAAACCGGTAACCCACGTGATAACTGAAAAAACAACTGACAGATACGGTGTCAGTTTTCTTGAACCGGCGGGATGTCGGCTTTGGTCTATTCTCCGATATCCCGCCCAGGGCGGTGCAGGTTGCCCCCAGTCGAGATCGCGTAGGTCATGTGTGCGCGGCAAAGACCGGAACCACGGTTCGACTCCGTGGCCGTCCACGAACGCAAGTTCAAAAAAAAGAAAGCCCCCGCTGGCACGGGGGCGAGAAGAAAAACTCTCAACAGAAAGGATAACCCCATGAGCGCGGAAACACCGAATCTCATGAGTGTGGCCCAGCTCGCCGAACACTACGGGCGGGCGAAGAAAACCATCCAGAACAAGCTCACCCGAGGCTGGGGGCCCGTGCCGGTATTGGACCCGGACACGGGACAGGTGCTCGGCTTCCGCGTCGAGGAGGTGAACCGTTTTGACCAGCGCAACCAACGAACCCACAAGCAATACCTGTATGACTGATCTGCCGAACGACATGTGGCTGGCGGTCGCCGGGAAGCTGCTCAAGAATCTGGACATCCTGACCGCCCACCCCACGCGCCAGAGCCTCGCGAGCCTCATTGGCCTGAGCATCCACGAGGCCGGGCTGCGGCTCGTCGGACTACGAGAGGATATGGATGATGACGACGGACACGGACACGGTGGAACTGTGGAGCCCGATCACGGACGAGGGCATGAGCATGACGCCGGGCGAACTCATCGACGAGTTCTACAAGCGGCTCGCCGATCTGAACACGGACATGCGTAACCCCCGCATCTATCTGGTGCCGAAGCCGGGTGTCATCACGGTCGACCGGCAGGCGCGCAGGGTCTCGGCGGTCGTGGAATACGCGAATAAGAAACATTTCAGGAGGAGCAGGTGATGGCCGGAGAGACGACGCTCACCATCGTGGGCAACCTGACTGCGGATCCGGAGATTCGCACGATAGGTAGCGGCGCGACGGTCGCGAATTTCACGGTGGCTTCCACGCCGCGCGTGTGGAACCGTCAGACGAACCAGTACGAGGACGGTCAGGCTTTGTTCATGCGCTGCAGTGCCTGGCGTGACATGGCCGACCATATCGCGCAGTCGTTGAAGAAGGGCACGCGCGTGATCGTGATGGGCCGTCTGCAGCAACGTTCCTATCAGGCGCAGGACGGGTCGAACCGCACGATCGTGGAATTGCAGGTCGACGAGATAGGTCCGAGCCTGCGGTATGCGGTCGCGGCCGTGGCCAGGCAATCCAAGTCCAACGGCGTCCGGCAGGGCCAGTCGTATTCGGGTGGATCCACTTACGGCAATCCGCAACAGTCGGGCTGGCAGCAGGCCGCGCCGCAACCACCCGCCACCGACCCATTCAACCAGCAACAGCAGTCGCAGGAACCGGACCCGTGGGCCTCGCGGCAACCGGCGCCACCGTCCGACGGTTTCGACGCGGACCCCGAATTCTAGGCAAGGAGAAATATCATGGCCATCACCATCGTGGACATTCCGGTATCGCAATTGATGCCGAACCCTCATAACCCGCGCAGGGACGTGGGCGACGTGACGGAGCTGGCGGACAGCATCAGGGCGCAGGGCATCAAACAGGAGCTGCTGGTCACCCCGGCCGGCGACAGGGACGGCGTGCCGCAGTATCGCGTGGTCATCGGGCATCGCAGGCTCCAGGCCGCCAGGCTCGCCGGCCGGGACATGGTGCCGTGCCGTATCGAGGAGCTTACGCCGCGCGAGGAACGCGAGCTGATGCTTGTGGAGAACACGCAGCGTGTGGACCTGACCCCGTTGGAGGAGGCTGACGGCTATCGGAGACTTTTGGACTTGGGCGTGAAGGTCAAGGAGATGGCCGTACGCACCGGGCGCAGCATGAGACTGGTGCGCGGCCGGCTGAAGATCGCCTCCATCCCCCGATCGGTGCGCGAGGCGTCGCCCTCGTTCGCACAACTGTCGTTGAGGGAGTTGGAGGACATCGCGGAGTTCGACGGCGACGAAAAGGCGCAGGCGCGGCTCGCAAGCAAGGCCGGCTGTAATGATTTCGAATGGCAGCTCAACCAGCTGCGCCGTGAGCGCGACCGCCGCAAATGGGTGGAGGCCGCGCTCCTGTGGGCCGAATCCAATGATCTGCCCATGCTGCCCGACAACCTCAAAACGGAGGACGCATGGGCGAACCCGACCGGCTACGAGTATCAGAAGCGTTTCGGCCAGGATTATCCGGGCCCGTTCTCCAAGCAGTGGAAGGACTGGATGGCAGAGGGATCGCATCCCGGAGTGGTCATCAGCATCTTAGAGGACGCGGGAAGCGTGGTCGCCTACACGCCGGCCAGGAAGACAGTGACGAAACCCGACGAGCAGGCCGAGGCGAAACGCCGGATGGAGCGAGAACGCCGGCATGGGATCAGGGAGCTCGCCCAGGCGTCGGCCGAACTGCGCCGCGAATGGATCCGAACAACCGTTCCCGTATTGAAGGCGGACGTATTGCGCGACATGACGGAACGTCTGACCCTGTTGGAGCTGATGGGTGCCGGCGATTACATGGACGGCACGAGCCTGGACTCGAACGGCTGGACTCGCGTGGTCAAGGCATACTCCTCGTTCGCGAAACCGTTGCCGGTAGTGGACAAGGACCCGGAGCATGGCGTGTACACGCTCAACGTCGCCGAAAACGCGGCGGAACTGCGCCGCCGCCAGTCGGTGCCCTCCCGCCGGAGCGTGGAGCTTCTGCTGCTCCTGCTGGCCCGCAGGGAGGGCGCGATAGACGCGGACACGTGGGACCGTGAGGCCTACCAGTGCGACCTCAAGGGTTTGAACGCCTACTACGAGGTGCTGGAATCGGCCGGCTACGCGGTGTCGGACGCGGAGAGGAAGGGGCTGGAGCAGTGAACACGAAAGTGGTTATCAGGGTGCGCAACGGCGATGACGCGCCGGTGAGCGTGGAGCGTCTCGTGGCGGATTCACGCGCCGAGGTGGGTGCGGGGGTCACGCCGATGCTGCTCTCGGACATGCTGGCCCTGTTGGACGATTCGTGCCATGTGACCGATGTGGAGATCAGGAGGGCGGAGCCGTGAGCATCGAACTGGTGGCGAAGGCCAAGAAGACCCGATTGCATGGGGACAGCACGGCGAAACTGCTGCTTATCGTGCTCGCGGATTACGCGAACGACGAGGGCATGGCGTGGCCGAGCGTGAAGACCATGGCGGAGGAGACGGAGAAAAGCGAACGCAGCATCCAACTGCTGTTGAGGAAGCTCGAACAGATGCGTCTGATCCGCAAGGGCGACCAGAAACTCGTGGCCAAATACGCGAGGGGACGCCGACCGGTCGTCTACAAGCTGTTCCCGAAGACCAAAAAGGGCGAAACCCCAGTGAACGCAACGGTTGAGAGGGGTGAAACCCACTTCACCCCTGAAACCGGCTGCACCGGTGAAACAGGCTTCACCCCACGGGTGCAACCCACTTCACCCCACGGGTGCAACCCGCTTCACCCCACGGGTGAAACCCACTTCGTTTCAGGGGTGAAACCCACTTCACCCAAACCGTCACAGGAACCGTCAATAGAACCGTCAAGAGAGAGTACGCGCGCCAGCAAAACCGAAAAACCCGACACCACACGATTCCAAGCGCTCGCCAACCTCACCCCCGACCAGTCGCACCGGCAGCTCGCCGACGAAATCGGACTCGACCTGGACGCCGAACTCGCCAAGTTCCGCGACCATGCGATAGCCGGAGGCCATCTGCCGGCCGACCCGGCGGCGGCGTTCCGCAACTGGCTGAGACGCGGCAGGGAACTCGGCCTCGGCAACACCAATCGAACCGAGCCGGCGCTCGCAGGCGGCTTCGCCCATCCCACGCCGCCACCCCGGAAACCCCACCGGCACAGCTTCGGCTGCACGCACGTGCTCAACCTGCTGGGCCGTGACACACCAGACAACGATCCGCTCGCGATGCGCGCGGCGGAACTGCTCAACCAAGGAAAAACCGAAACCGAAGCGCTCGCCGCCTTGGGACTCATGAAGGACGATTTGGAGGAAATCGCATGACCAGGAAAACCGAAGCCCTCTTGTGGGTTGACATCGAGACCACGGGCACGGATCCGCGCCACGACCTGATGCTGGAAATCGGCTTGAGGTGCACGAGCATGGACGCGAAAACCGAGTACGGGCGCTACGAGTCGATAATCAAACCCGGCGTATTGCCCACGGACCAGAGCTTCGCCTACGCGCATCGGATGCATGAGGCGAACGGGCTCATCAACGAGGTCATCGACGCAAGCCCCGAACTATGCTCCACGGCGCGTGTGGCGCTCGCCGTCATCGTTTTCACCCAGTCGATGGCGGAAACGCATGTGCTGCATCCGGCGGGCACGAACATGATGGGCTTCGACCTGCCGTTCCTGGAGCATTACCTGTTCGCCGAGGACCAGTGGGGACGCTTCCACAAGCTGCTCTCCTACCGCGCGTTGGACATGACCGCCATCCGGTTGACCCAAACCGCGTTGGGAGCAGACCCGTACGAGCATTACACGCAGACGAAACCGCATCGTGTGACGGACTGCCTGGACACGGACATCAGCGAATACATCGAATGGCTGGACCTCGTCAAATGAGCCGCACCAACCCCACAAGGGAAACACACAGGCTGACCGCCAGACGAGACCACTACCGGTGCCTGCGATGCGGCAACGAATTGGACCACATCTGGAGCGGCCACAGCCTCCACCACCGACACATGAGAAGCCACCCGTTCCCCGGACTGCATCTGCCAGCCAACCTCATCCATTTATGCGGCTCCGGCACCACAGGCTGCCACGGATGGGTACACAACCATCCCAAAACGGCGATGGAATACGGGTGGATAGTCAGCATGGGCGAAGACCACCCCGAAAACATCCCCGTATGGGACGCGCACCAAGGCTGGCTGCTCCTCGACAACCAAGGCGGATACACGCTCTGCGACAGGGACGGCAACCCCAGATAACACACGCAAGCAAACCGACACGGAAACAAGCCGGCGCTCGCCGGCTAAGGGAAGGGAAGCATGACGTTCGAACAGACGAACGAGAAGCAACGCCAACGCATGAAGGCGGACGCCAGGTCGCACATGGAAGCGGCCCGGATGATACTGGCCAGCCCGCTCTACGCGAGGCTCAAGGGCGGCGAGGACCTGTACACGGCCGTCTGGGCGTTGTGGGAATCACTCGCCGGCACGGGATTGTCGAACATGACGGCGGGCGTGGTATGCCACGCATGCAAGACCCATGACCTCGACCAATTGGATTGGGCGCTCACATCGATAGCCAAAACCGGGTCGATACGACCATACTCCACACCCACCAAACACCCATTGCACTGCACCAACTGCGGCAAGGAATGCAGGCCGCACGCCGGCACCGCGATCATGTGCAAACAATGCAAGGAAAACCTCCGAAGAAGAAAAACAAAACCATGAACAACCTGGACAAGTACATCCACCGATGCCGGTTGAACCTCGAACCCCACCACCTCCAACCCGCAGACGAAACCGACGACAAACATTGCATCATCTGCGACATCAGCGGCGCTCGCCGGCATATCCGCATGGACGGTTTATGCATCAACTGCTGGCTCAAATGGAGACGCAAACACGATCCCGCATACCGCAAGCGGATCAACGCCTACCAGCATCGATGGCAGCAGGAGCATCCCAACGAATTCCGCGAAATGAAACGCCGCTACGAGCAGAGGAAACGAGCAAAGGAACACCAATGAGCGTCAAAACCTACACAGACTCCACCACACGAATCATCACCAAAACCATCGAAGAACACGTCTGGGAAATCCACTGCGACGCCATCGGCTGCAACGCCAGCCTCGAATTCCGGGAAAACCAGGACACCGGAGACATCACAGCAGACGGCGACTACACCGGCGACATGGACAACGAATGGCTCAACATCCACGACACCAACACCGCCATCCAAACCGCACTCCAACACGGCTGGCAAGAAGGCAACAAAGGCATCCAACGAGGCCACCTCTACTGCCCCACACACAACGAAAACCAATAAAACACCAACAACCATTGTCATCATGAGAACCGGAGAAAGACAATGATGTGTTTTCACAGGATTAGCCCGTGTCCCAAATGCGGGGACAAGCGATTCAAGCTGATTTACGAGAGTCTGGAGGCAGACGATGAGTGAACCGTTTGACGTGCAGAAGACCATTCACGACCGCATTGTGATGCGCGCTAAGTATGGCATTCAGGGCGCTTGGAATGACGGGTATATCGCGGGCTTGTCGGCCGCATTGTGGGCCGTGGTAACGGCTGACGGAGTGAACCGTACCGGCTGCAAGCATTTCGATCTGCACAATCCCGGACAAAAGGAGATGGACCTTGAGCGTTGAGACGGAATCGTTCGACTTGACCTTTGGCAGCATCCACTATGCCGGCACGAGGCTCACTATCCCGATTGACGATGACGAATACATGGTTTATCGGGTAGAGATCGCCAATCATCGGCGTGGCTCTTCCAGCTTGGTGACGTTTCACCTCGACCGGGACGACTCCCGCCCGGAGCACAAGACCGTTGGCCAATCTGCAAGCGCTTATCTGAGCGTGGACGAGGCGAAACAAATCATGCAGGCACTGCAACAGGCAATCAAGGAGGCGGACGATGAGTGACAAGGCGATGCCGTTGGGCAGGAAGTTCAAGGTTCGGTTGACCATCACGCCGGAGGAAACCGGAACGCCCGTGGACATGCTGGGATTCACATTCACCAGCGGCC
>OLNH01000201.1_pt1 | contig 60822 bp, 42 predicted proteins | sample 1643101 | NCBI WGS metagenome assembly OLNH01 (sample SAMEA3136758, study PRJEB25190) | human gut metagenome | biome: human gut; feature: human-associated habitat; material: faeces | place: Austria | collected 2013 | reverse complement strand
GGGGTATGACGCCGCGCTGATATGGGGTCTGGAGGTGCCGAATGATCTGCTCGGGCCGCGTTACTTGGTCAAGACGGGTTGTTCGGTGGCGTTGAGTACGGGATATAGGCTGCTGCGTCCGCAGGCGTCGGGTGCGCTTGAGCGCGTCGACGGCGTGCGAGTGACGCCGTTTTGGCGCACGGTGGAGGATTGTCTGCTGCGTGCGCCGTTTTCATATGGTCTGGCGATTGCCGATTCTGCGCTGCGGGCGAAGGGCATATCGCGCGACGACCTCTGCGAACGGCTCCAGGCCGATTGCGAGGGCAGACGCGGGTATCGCAGAGCTCAGGTGATTGCGTCGCATGCGGACGGGCTGTCCGAAAATGGTGGCGAGTCTCGGTTCCGAGCGTTCTTTATTGCATACGGTTTTCCGGTGCCAGAGTTGCAGGTGGAGTTTTGCGATCCGCTCGATTCGAGCCAGGTGTTTCGGGTCGATTATTTCTGGAGGCTCGAGGACGGGACGTGCGTGATTGGCGAGCTCGACGGAAGAGGAAAGTATACCCTGCAGGATGGTGGGGACCGGGAGTCGGTCGACCCGTTCGTAGCAGAGCGTCAGCGAGAATCTCATCTGACATTGCTCGGGCACAAGGTGCTGAGGTTCACGTTTGATGAACTTAAGAACCCGGGGAAGCTGGCTGAAAAGATGAGGCTGGCGGGTATTTCGCAGCGGGCCGATTTGGCTGAGGGATGGAAGCGTCAGTGGTATGGGCGCTGAGGGGTACGACTAACGCGGATGTGGTTGTTCCTGTCGAGTTTGTCTCGATCTGTAACAACAAGGGGCCGTTTGGCCTCGTAACTGTTACAGATCGAGACAGAAGGTTGGCTGCCGCTAAAAGATCTAAATCTGTAACATCTAGAGGCCGAAAACCTGTCTACATGTTACAGATTTAGATGTTTGACGACAGGGCTGGAGAATATCTCGATCTGTAACATCTAACGGCCAAAATTCGACCCAACTGTTACAGATTGAGACAAAGGCTGGACGCGGTGCCGAAAGATCTCGATCTGTAACATCTGGCTGCTAAAACCTGGTCTACCTGTTACAAATCAAGACGTTTTGCTGGAACGGCCGGAGCATTGCCGCGCTGTCTCCGTTTGCCCTCATATCTCTCTCGTCCCTCCGCTAACCGATATGTTCGACTTTAGTTTGCTGCATTAGGTGATAATGGACAAATGTTCAAGTTAATCGTGAGGGAGGAGCTCGATATGGCGTCTGCCGATCGTTCCACGTTGTTTATCAATGCGACCGTCCTGGATGGTTCGGATCATATGGAGCCGCAGCCCGACATGGCCGTGGCCGTTGAGCGCGGTGTCATCACGTGGATGGGGCCGAGCGCTGTTGCGCAGGCGCCTGCAGGTGCCGAGGTCCTCGACCTGGCCGGGGCGTATCTCATGCCGGGCCTCATCAATATGCATGTGCATCTGTGCGGCTCGGGCAAGCCGGTTTCGGCGGGCGATGCGGGCGCGCTGATGAAGAAGCTCGATAATCCCGTGGGGCGCGCTATCGTGCGCCATATTCTTAAGGGCAGCGCCCAACAGCAGCTGGCAAGCGGCGTGACCACGGTGCGCGGCGCGGGCGACCCGCTGTTTGCCGATCTGGCCGTGCGCGATGCTATCGACGCCGGCAAGTATCAGGGTCCGCGTTTGGTGGCGCCGGGAACGGGCGTCACGGTGCCGGGTGGCCACGGCGCGGGCTTGTTCGCCCAGGTGGCCAACAGTCCCTCCGAGGCGGCCGAACAGGTGCGCGACCTGTATGCGCGCGGTGCCGACGTCATTAAGCTGTTCGTAACGGGCGGTGTGTTCGACGCGACCGAGGTAGGCGAGCCGGGCGTGCTGCGTATGCCGGTGGAGGTTGCCGCGGCGGCGTGCAAGGCAGCGCACGATATGGGCCTTCCGGTTATGGCTCATGTCGAGAGCACCGAGGGCGTGAAGGCCGCGCTCGAGGCCGGCGTCGATACGATCGAGCACGGCGCTCCGTTGACGCCCGAGATCCTGGAGCTGTACCGCGGCGCCGCGGGAACTCAGCTCGAGGGACGCGCGCCGAGTGTGACCTGCACGATCAGCCCGGCACTGCCGTTTGTGCTGCTCGACCCGGAAAAGACTCATTCGACTGACACGCAAAAGAAGAACGGCGATATCGTGTGCTCGGGCATTATCGAGAGCGCTCGTGCGGCGCTGGAAACCGGTATCAAGGTAGGCCTGGGTACGGATTCGAGCTGCCCGTTCGTGACCCAGTACGACATGTGGCGCGAGGTGGCCTATTTTGCCAAGTACGTGGGCGTGAGCAATGCGTTTGCGCTGCATACGGCTACGCAGGTCAATGCTGAGCTGCTGGGGCTGGGCGGCGAGACCGGTGCGATCGAGTGCGGCAAGGCTGCCGATATCCTGGTGACGCGCGAGAACCCGCTCGATGACCTGTGCGCTCTGCGCGAGCCGATGCACGTGATGTGTCGTGGCGATCTGGTGCGCAAACTCAAGGTGAAGCGTATTCCCGAGGTGGACGCCGAGCTCGACACGATTATGGCCATGCCAGCCGAGGCGCTTGCCGAGGAGCTTGCCCGCGACGGCGTGGCGTAGGCGTGACGGGGGCGAGCCCTTTGTCGCATTCAAAAAAGCCGAGGCCCCAGCGCGAGACCTCGGCTTTTATTTTGTCTTGCGGTATGGCGGCTACGAGCGCGTCTCCATCTTGGCGTGGCACTTGGGGCAGGTGACGCGGATTTTGCCTTTGCCCTTGGGAACGGAGAGCATCTGGCCGCAGTTGGGGCACTTGAGGTATGCCGTGGTCTTGCGACCCTTCCACATCTTCTTGGCCGTGCGCTTGGCACGCTCAAAGTCTTCCTTACTGGTGCCGGCCGCGCGTGAGGTGCTGGCCGCTGCAGCGCCGCCACCCAAGCTGGCGACAAACTTGCCCAAGCCGGGGACCTTAGCCGAGCCGGCGACAAAGGCCTCGTTCTCCTTGCGACGTGCGTCGATGTTTTTGGACAGGCCGCGCAGTACGCCGATCACGATGACGGCGATGGCGATCCAACTGAGCCACTGGACGCGGGCCATCGATCCGATCATCGCGATGACGATGCCCGCAAAACCCATCACGATGGTGAGCTCGTCGGCGCCATTGCGGCCCTTCATAAAGTCATTCATGCAAATTGCCTTTCATTCGATATGCCGCACGCCTTTATACCCGATTTAGAGCAAGGGGGACAGGTTAATCTGCACCAATGTGGTGCAAACATACCCGTCCTCGGAACATCAAGACGGTGCAAAGTGGTTTGTCCCCAATGCGCCGATTACTTAGAGAGCTTGTCGACGACGCGTTCGATCTCGGCGAGCTTCGCGGCTTTGAGGTCTTCGTCGCCCGATTCGATTGCCGAAGTCACGCAGCCCTCGATATGCGCCTTGAGCACGTCGGCGTTAATGCGCGCGAGGAGTGCCTGTGTGGCCATGAGCTGCGTGGAAATATCGACGCAGTAGCGGTCCTCCTCGACCATCCGCAGGATGCCGTCGATCTGGCCGCGCGCCGTCTTGAGCATACGGTTCACCGATTTGTGGTCTGCCATCATGGCGGGTCCTCGTTTCTGGTCGATGGGGTCGAATGCTTCTGGTAGCTGCTAGGCTGCGGTCACGGACAGGGCGTGGAACTTCTCGCCGGCGCTCTCGACGGCGGCAGCGAGCTGCTCAGCGGCCACGGTGTCGGCGCACTCCACCTGTACCGTCTGAGTCTCGTGATCGGCATCGGCGTCGGTCACGCCGGCAACGTTGAGCAGTGCCGTCTCGACAGTAGCGTCGCAGTGGCCACACATAAGGCCGGAAGTCTTAATTGTGTAACGCATGGGTATTCCTCTCTGTTATGTCGGCTTTCCCAGGCACCCGACCTTGACCTTCAAGCCGTCGCTCGCGTATCAAAGTACGCGTCGCTCCTCTTTCAGGTCAATCTCGGGCACCTGGAAAACCTGTTCTAAACGGACGTAATGGTGAGCCTATTTTGCCACTTTAGGCTTAAAGGATTTCAGGCGCAGGGCATTGGACACGACGCACACGCTCGACAGGCTCATCGCCGCGGCGCCAAACATCGGCGAGAGCTGCCAGCCGGTGAGGGGGAAGAACACGCCCGCAGCGAGCGGAATGCCGATGCCGTTGTAGAACAGCGCCCAGAACAGGTCTTGCTTGATGTTGCGAATCGTGGCGCGCGAAAGCTCGATAGCGCGGGCGACGTCCATGAGGTCGCTGCGCATGAGTACCACATCTGCCCCTTCCTTGGCGATGTCGGCGCCGGTGCCGATAGCAAGGCCCACGTCGGCGCGCGCCAGGGCAGGGGAGTCGTTGATGCCGTCGCCCACCATGGCGACCTTGCCGCCCGCATTCTGCAGTTCGCGCACGTGGCGTTCCTTGTCGGCGGGAAGCACGTCGGCAATGACCTGCTTGCTGCTCAGTCCTACGCGGCGGGCGATTGCTTCGGCCGTCACACGGTTGTCGCCGGTGAGCATGTGCACGTCGACGCCGAGCGAACGCATCGCAGCGATGGCCTCGGCGCTCGTCTCCTTGACCTCGTCAGCTACGGCAATGGTGCCGACAAGCTCGCCGTTCTTGGCAAAGAACAACGGTGTCTTGCCCTCGACGGCGAATCGCTCGGCAAGACCGGCGGGCACCTCCGCGCCCAGCTCGTTCATCAGACGCACGTTGCCGGCTGCGATGATATTCTGCCCCTCGCGCGCCGTAACGCCTCGTCCAGGCACGGCGGCAAAGTCCTCGACCATGCGCGCCACGATTCCGCGTGTCTCGCACTCGGTCATAATCGCCTCGGCCAGCGGATGCTCGCTCGAGCGCTCCAGCGCGGCAGCGAGCTTCAGTAACGCCTTTTCACTCATGGCGGGCGAGCCGTCGGCGCGCGTGGCTACCGCGATATCGGTCACGGCAGGTTTGCCGCGGGTGACCGTACCCGTCTTATCGAGCACCACGGTACCCACGCTGCGCAGGTTCTCCAGCGCCTCGGCGCTCTTAAACAGAATGCCCATCTCGGCGCCCTTGCCGGTGCCTACCATAATGGCGACGGGCGTGGCTAGGCCGAGCGCGCAGGGACAACTGATCACCAGCACGGCCACGGCGGAGGTGAGTGCCTCGTTTATGCTGCCGGTCAGTGCCATCCACACCGCAAAGGTCACGGCCGAGATCACGAACACCACGGGCACGAACACGCCGGCGACCTTGTCGGCCATGCGGGCGATGGGCGCCTTGGTGGCGTTGGCGTCCTCGACGAGCTGGACGATCTTGGCGAGTGATGTCTCGGCACCAACCCGCGTGGCGCGGAAGGTAAACGAGCCGGTGCGGTTGACGGTGGCGGCGTTGACGGTGTCGCCGGCGGTCTTTTCCACGGGGATTGACTCGCCGGTGAGCGCGCTCTCGTCCACGGCCGAGCTACCCTCGAGCACCACGCCATCGACGGGGATTGACTCGCCGGGGCGCACGCGCAGGACCTGGCCGGGAAGGATGCTGTCGACGTCCACGGTGGTTTCGGTACCGTCGTCGGCAACGACGGTCGCGGTCTTGGGTGCCAGGTCGATGAGCGCCTCGATAGCGCCGCCGGTTTTGGACTTGCTGCGCGTCTCGAGGTATTTGCCCACGGTGACGAGCGATAGGATCGTGCCGGCGCTCTCAAAATACAGGTTGTCCATGCTCGTCATCATGGCCTCGTGGACCTGCCCGGCGGCCAGCTGGTCGGCCATGATGAACATAGCGTAGAGCGACCAGGCGATCGACGCGGTGGCACCGACGGCGATGAGGGCGTCCATGGTGGGCGCGCCGTGCACGAGTGACTTGAAGCCGTTGATAAAGTATGTGTCGTTGACGTAGACGATGGGGATGAGCAAGACGAGCTCGGTGAGGGCGAGCGTCATGCTGTGGATGTGGTCCGTGAAGATGCCGGGCAGCGGCCAGCCGAGCATGTGCCCCATGCCTATGTAGAACAGTGGGATGAGGAAGACAATCGAGACGATGAGGCGGGTGCGCATGGCAGAGGCGGCGGCCTCCAGCTTTTTGGTGGGCGACTCCATATGGGCGGCGCCGGACCTGGCTTGCGCGCTGCCGTTTGAGCCGGCGGCACCGGTGCCCGTGCTGACGGGTGAGGCCGAGTAGCCCGCGCGGTCGACGGCGGTGCAGATATCGTCGGGGGAGACCTGCGCGGGGTCGTAGTCGACCATCATGGAACCGGCGAGTAGGTTGACCGCGACGTTCTCGACGCCGTCGAGCTTGCTCACGGCACGGTCCACGTGCGCCTGGCAGGCGGCGCATGTCATGCCGCCCACGTCGAACTTATCTTGAGCCATGGCTTCTCCTTTCTGTGGTTCGGTGTTGGAATTGTTAACATGCCGATACTATACACCCATACCCCCTGGGGGTGTATGGCAAAAGTTGAAATGTATGACATTCCGATACGGGGTCGACTGCCAAGTTAGCGCACCATCCTCGCCCTTCGTCTCAATCTGTAACATCTAGTTCCGTTTTTGCCGAGTTACTGTTACAGATTGAGACAAACAATTCGGCGGTTGCTTAACATCTCGATCTGTAACATCTGGCAGGGAAAATGACCTCTATCTGTTACAGATCGAGATGTTGTTTTGCGAGGTTTTGGTTTGTCTCGATTCGTAACGTGTAGACCTGGTTTTGCCTCGTAACTGTTACAGATTGAGACAATTGGCCCAGACCCACCCCGTCCGCCCCGTCATCTGTGGTTTACGTGGGGGCATACGGAGTACGGGTATACTAACCCGCGGCGAATCTGCTCCATCGCTTAGAGCTGCTGCGTCTGGACGGCGCGTGATATGGCTGCCAAAGCGATCGCCAGCGTGCTGAGCAACGTCCTCTCTGTGCGCACCCGTTTTTGTATGTACTAGCGCACTACCAAGCACGCCCGCGCGGCCGCATGCCGTGCCCCTTGCGCGTGCAGATAAGGAACAACAACATATGCGTAATTCTGTATCCGACGTCACTGACGCCGAGATCCTGGACGAGACCCGCGAGGCCATGGCCCAGGCTGCCTTCGATGCGGCCGACGAGGCCAGCGCCGCCGAGACCGTCGAGTCCGCTACCGAGAACCTGCCCGCCTTTGACGAGCTGGGTCTTTCGGACGAGATACTTCGTGCCATCGAGAACCTGGGTTACACGGCGCCGACGCCCGTGCAAGCCGGCTCGATCCCCGTGGTGCTCGAGGGCCGCGACCTGCTTGCCGCCGCTCAGACCGGCACCGGCAAGACGGCCGCCTTTTTGTTGCCGACCATGAACAATCTGGAGCACATCGCTCCTCCCAAACCTGTGCGCGAGCGCGGCGGCCGTAACCGTCGTCGCGGTGCTAAAAAGCCCGAGGGCAACGGCCGCGGCCCCGTGATGCTCGTCATCACCCCTACGCGCGAGCTCGCCCAGCAAATCGACGAGGTCGCGAGCAAGATCGCCGACGTCACCGGCCATGTTGCCGTGACCGTTGTGGGCGGCGTGAGCTACAAGCCGCAGACCGCTGCCCTCAAGTACGGCTGCGACATCCTGGTCGCAACGCCGGGCCGTCTGGTCGATCTGATCGAGCAGGGCGCTTGCCACCTGGACGAGGTCAAGGTGCTGGTGCTCGACGAAGCCGACCGCATGCTCGACATGGGCTTTTTGCCCGCCGTTCGCCGTATTGTGCGCGAGACGCCGGCCGAGCGCCAGACGCTGCTGTTCTCGGCGACCCTCGACGAGGAGGCCGTGGGCGAGATCACCGACCTAGTGAGCGACCCGGCCCGCGTGGAGATCGCGCCCGCCACATCGACCGCCGACACCGTCGACCAGTTTGTGTTCCCGGTGTCCATCGAGGCCAAGAACAACCTGCTGCCCGAGTTCCTCAAGAAGGAAGGCCCGGAGCGCACCATCGTCTTTATGCGCACCAAGCACCGTGCCGACAGCTGCTGCCGTCGTCTGGAGCGCAAGGGCATCAAGGCTGCCGCGATTCATGGCAACCGCAGCCAGGCCCAGCGCGAGCGCGCACTTTCGGCCTTCCGCGACGGTACCGTCGACGTGCTGGTGGCAACCGACGTGCTCGCCCGCGGCATCGACATCAGCGACGTGCGCTACGTCGTGAACTTTGACGTGCCGGCCGAGCCGACCGACTACATCCACCGTATTGGCCGTACGGGCCGCGCCGGCGAGCTGGGCTGGGCCATCACGTTTGTGACCGAGCAGGACGTGGATGAGTTCTACGAGATCGAGAAGCTCATGGACAAGACTGCCGACATCTACGAGGCCGGCGACTTGCACGTGGGCCCCAATCCGCCCGCGGTTGATCCCGAGCGCGACCCTGCGGCCTTTAAGGTGAAGAAGAAGACCAAGCGCGGTAAGTCCAAGAGCAAGAAGAAGCTTGAGCAGGCGCGTCGCGACGGCAAGCGCAACGGCGACGATTACGGCGATGTGGCCGGTCGTTCCAACCGTGGTCGCGATGAGCGTCGCGGCGACAGCGAGCGCCCGAGCCGTCCCAAGCGCGGCGGCAAGACCCGCGTGCGCGAGGGCGTTCAGGCTCGCGTGGACGAGGCCGTGGAGAGCGTGGCCCGCGAGGTGGCTGCCGAGGAGCGTGCCGGTGCTGGTGCCGTCGAGCCGGCCCCGCGCGGCAACCGTGCCGAGCGCCGTGCCAAGCAGTTCCAGGGCGAGGCACATCGCCGTCGCCGCGAGGACGAGGACCGCGGCGGTCGTCGCCGTGTTGAGCGCGAGGACGAGGGCCGTGGCTCGCGCGGCGGCGAGTCCCGTGGCAGCAAGCGCTTTGAAGAGCGCGGCGGCCGCGGCGGTGAGCGTCGCGAGGATGCTCGCGGCAATGGCGGCCGCAGAGGCGCCGGCCGTTCTGGCGAGTCGCGCGATCGTCGCGACCCGCGTGCCAGTCGAGATCGTCGCGATGATTGGCGCAACTACGACGATACCCGCGAAGAGCGTCGCGGCGGCCACCGTGGCGGTCGCGGCGGCAATCAGGCCGGCTCCCGTGGTGGCCGTGCCGGCGGTCGCGATAACCGTGGCAGCTATGGCAACAGCCGTGGCGGCAAGCGCGGCGCCAGCTCCCGTCGCCCCGGTGACGGCGGCGGCAAGCGCAAGTAACATACGCGTCGCGCGGTAAGGCGACACGAGTTTGGGCCTCGAGCAGACTATGCTCGGGGCCCTTTTAGTGGGCTCAGTATTAGGTGGGGCGAGTCTTCTTCGTGGAAACGCGCGGAGACGGTCGCGGCAAGAGATACGGGCTATCGACCTAGTTGGAGATTCGCGTATGCGGGGGCCGACATCGACGCATGGCATGAGGTTTTCTGCTGACGCGCGGCGGCTGCGGTGCCCGGGAGGACACGCCGGGGATTTCGCCCGCTGCTTGGCGCCCTTGCTGTCATCCGGCTTTCGCGCTCGCATTCTTCTGGATGCGGGCGTGTTTTTTCACGGCACGCACGGGTCCCCTAGGGCGCGCCGTGCATTTTCGGGAGTTTTCAGCAAGCCGGGGTGGCTGCATACGCGCCGGAATCGTCTTTTTGAGCCAGCGGGATCCTTCGGCAGCCGATTTGGGTTGGCTGACGGCGTCCGGCGCGGCGATAACGCGCGTTTCGCGTCGCGCCGTGCCCCAAAACGACGCCAATCGCGTGGCGTCCACGATTTGCGGCACCGCCTGCGGGGGCCGCGATGCTGAAAACTCCGGTTTTTGCACGGTACAGGCGGGGGTACGTTGGGACGAGAAGGGGTGCCCCCGTCTTTTTATGCATGGCATAAGCGAAATTATGCAAGACAATAGGGCGCCATGCGTCGGATACCCAGCCTGGGCGCGCCATACGCCGACGCTTAGGCCCTCGATATCTCGGACATCATCACGCTCTAAATACTAACCCAGCAACAAAATAATCCGTCTTTTCTCCGTCCCCATGGGACCGGGTGTGGTATTCTATCTGCCGGGTATAACTTAGGAATACCAAGTAATACCAACGCCGCAGAAACAAACTCCAGATGCGGGCCAATCGGGTTGCCTTCACAGCCCGTCGCCCAGCCGCGTGGCCCGCATCTATCCGCACTACCGTTGTTTCAAAAAAGGAAGCGCCATGGCAGAACACATGACCCCGGTTGTCGCGAAGGTCTTGCCCGAGGAAAAGGCGGCCTTCGCGGCGGCAACCCAGCTCGTGGGCACCACGCCGTCCAACGCCATCCGCATGTTTATCGCCGCGTTCAATCGCTGTGGCACCTTCCCGTTCGACATCTCGCCCAACGGGGCCTTTGGCACTGCACCCGATTCTCATCAACAATGACTGTCCCAAACTGCCGGTACTTGGGGACGTTCATTTTCTGCCGGCAGTTAAGGAACGTCCCCAAGTACCGGGTTTTGAGGAGGTTGGCATGCTCAATGCGATAGCGTGGGCGCTCGCCTGTTTTGGCGTTGTTGCTGCCGATATAGCCCTGAGCGTGGTTCTGTTTTCTGTTCTCGATGCCGTGTCGGTGCTGACGGGCTATCCGATTGACAATCTCGATATTCAATGGTTCCAAGCCGCCGCTCAGACGGCGTCGTTTTTGATGGCGCTGCTGTGGTGGCGTTATCTGTGGCCGCGCTCGTTTATGGCGCGCTCGCAAAGCGAGCATCCGCTCAGCGGGGGAGCGCGTGGGGCGTGGAAACGCATCGCCTGCGTTATCGTGATCGGTCTTGCCCTGCAGGTGGTCGTTAGCTACGTGACCGACGCCGTGCTGTCGCTGTTGCCCGATGCCGCGGCCGACTACAGCGAGCTTGTCGAGGAAACGGGCATGGGCGATACCAGTCCTCTTGCCGTCCTGACCACGGTGCTCGGCGCGCCGTTTTGCGAAGAGCTCCTGGTGCGCGGTGTTATCTTTGAGTTTTCGCTGCGTGCGTTTAATCCCCAGTGCCGTCCGCTCTGGAAGCGCCGGCGTCGTGCGAGTGCGCAAGACGGTGCCATAGTGCCCTGGGCGGCCCCAAGCACGTGGGGTGTCGCCGCGGCGATTGTGCTGCAGGCGGCAATCTTCGGTTTTATGCACATGAATTGGGTGCAGGGTTGCTACGCGGGTGCCGCCGCCCTCATCTTTGGTTGGGTGCTCGTGACGACCGGAAAGCTCCGCTACACGATCCTGCTGCACTTTGCCTTTAATGCCGGGTCGTATCTCATGGGCCTGCTGTGGTTTGTGAACACGCCGGTCGACGTGGTGGTCACGGTCGCCATCGCCGGCGTCATCCACGTTGAGGCAATGCGCTCGCTGCGCCACGCGTGTGGGATGGACGCAGCGAGCGCACTGCTGCCTTAGTTTCGGCGACCGCCTCCGTTGGCGCCCTGACGTCCCTGGGCCGCACGGTTGCGGCCGGCGGTGTTCTGCGCGCGCGACATGCCGCCGTGGCCCTTGCTGCCTTTGGGCCCCTTGGCTCCAGTGCCGCCAGCGCCACCGTGGCCCTTGCCGCCCTTCTTGCCGGTGCCATGTCCGCCGCCGGCAGATGTCTCGCCCGGGCGTGGCGGCACGGGGCGGATCAGGCAATGCTTGGTGTAGCCGATCAAATCGCGACGCCCGGCTTTCTCTAGCGCCTCGCGCACGAGCTTGTAGTTCTCGGGCTTGCGATACTGGATGAGCGCGCGCTGCATGGCCTTTTCGTGCGGGTCGCGCGCCACATAGATCGGCTCCATGGTGCGCGGGTCCACGCCGGTGTAGTACATGCACGTCGACATGGTGGACGGCGTGGGGTAGAAGTCCTGCACCTGCTCGGGCATGTAGCCCATGTCTCGCACGGCCTCGGCAAGGTCCACGGCTTCCTTCATCGTCGATCCGGGATGGCTCGAGATCAGATACGGCACCACGTACTGCTTGAGTCCGTACTCGCGGTTCAAGCGTTCAAATTTACGGCAGAATGCGTCGTAGACGGCTCGGCTCGGTTTGCCCATCACGGAAAGCACCGCGTCGCTCACGTGCTCGGGTGCTACGCGTAGCTGGCCCGAGACGTGGTGCTCCAGCAGCTCGCGCAAAAACTCGTCCGAGGCATCGGCCATGGTGTAGTCGAAGCGGATGCCGCTGCGGACAAAGACCTTCTTGACGCCCGGCAGCTGGCGCAGGTCGCGCAGCAGCTGCGTGTAGCCGCTCTCGTCGACCACCATGTTCTTGCACACGCTCGGCCACAGGCATCGCTTGTTCTTGCATACGCCGTGCTTGAGCTGCTTGTCGCAGGCGGGACGGCTAAAGTTGGCCGTCGGCCCGCCCACGTCGTTGATATAGCCCTTAAACTCGGGATCGCGCGTGAGCAGCTCGGCCTCGCGCATGATCGAGTCGTGGCTGCGCATCTGCAGCACGCGACCCTGGTGGAAGGTGAGCGCGCAAAACGAGCACTCGCCAAAACAGCCGCGGTTGGAGCTAATGGAAAACTTGATCTCGGCAAAGGCCGGCACGCCGCCCGCTGCGTCGTAATCGGGATGCCAATCGCGTGCGTAGGGGAGCTCGGCCACCTCGTCCATCTCGTCGGTGGTGAGCGTCGCCGACGGCGGGTTCTGCACCACATAGATGCTGTTGGGGTAGGGCTCTACCAGGCGATGTCCGGTGATGGGGTCCATATTCTGCTGCTGCACGTTAAAGCTGCGCGCGTAGTTGAGCTTGTCGGCGGTAAGGTCGTCCCAACTGGGCAGCAGGTCATAGTCGTAGACCTCGTCGAGCGAACCCGTGCGGTAGACGGTGCCGTTGATATAGGTAATCTGATCGACGGGCAGTCCCGCGTCGAGCGCGTCGGCGATCTCGACAATCGCGTGCTCGCCCATGCCGTAGATGAGGATGTCGGCGCCCGAGTCGAGCAGTACCGAGCGCTTGAGCTTGTCCTGCCAGTAGTCGTAGTGGGCCAAGCGACGCAGGCTTGCCTCGATGCCGCCGATGATGATGGGGGCGTCCTTGAATGTCTGGCGGATGAGGTTGCCGTAGACCGTGACGGCACGGTTGGGGCGGTGCCCCTCCTCGCCACCGGGGGTATAGGCGTCGGTGTGGCGGCGGTGCTTGGTCACCGAATAGTGGTTGACCATGGAGTCCATGTTGCCGGCGCTGACGAGAAAGCCCAGGCGCGGCTCGCCGAGCACGGTGATGCTGGCGGGGTCGGTCCAGTCGGGTTGGCAGATGATGCCCACCTTGTAGCCGTGCGCGTCGAGGACGCGGCTGATGATGGCCATGCCAAAGCTGGGATGGTCCACGTAGGCGTCGCCGCAGATGTAGACAAAGTCGCACTGGTCCCAGCCGCGCGCATCCATGTCGGCGCGGCTGACGGGGAGGAACTTATCGCGGCCCGGGCGCCAGGGGCGGACAGGCGCTGCCGGGGCATGCGCGGGGCGCGAGCCCTGGGCTTTGCTTCCACGCTTTTGCTGCTGGCCGCGTTGGGCATGCTTGCCGTGCTGGTTGTGCTGAGCGTCCTGGGGCTTTTTTGCCACGATTCCTCCCGGTGTTTGTATGCTGCACGTAATTGTAACCAGTCTTTTTGGGACGGGGCTAAAAAGACTGGTGGAGTACACGAGGTGTCGGGTGTGGATGCCGCGCCCGCCGTTTGTTTCCAGACGGTGTATCTGCGCGTTGGGGAGTCCGTCTCGCGGGCGCGCCATGTTGTCAATGGGTTACAGTATGAACGGCGGCTATGTTTCCGCCAACGCACGAGAGGGTCGTCAACAAGGAGGGCGCACGACGATGCAGCGTGCCAAACAGATATCGGAGTCTATTGAGCTGGGCATCATCTTGGCGCTCGCCGGTGGCTTTATGGACGTTTATTCGTACATTGGGCGCGACCATGTTTTCGCCAACGCGCAGACGGGCAACATCTTGCTGGTGGGCGTGAGCATCTCGGAGGGCAATTGGGCGCTCGCGGGGCGCTATTTCTTTCCTGTGGTGTCGTTTGCCGTGGGCATTATGCTTGCCGACCTGGTACACGAACGGTTTGGCAGCGTGATTCACTGGCGCCAGGTGACGGTGTTCTTTGAAGCCGTCATCTTGCTGGGCGTGAGCTTTATCCCCGGTGGCGGCTACAACTTGCTCGCCAACTGCCTCATCTCGTTTGCCTGCGGTATGCAGGTCGAGAGCTTCCGCAAGATCCACGGTCGCGGCATTGCCACGACCATGTGCATCGGTAACCTGCGCAACGCGCTGCAAAACGTGGACGACTACATCATCACCCACAAGCGCGGCTTTTTGGAAAACGGCCTGCTGTACTTTGGCGTGATCTTTACCTTTGTGTTTGGTGCTGTGCTGGGAAACTGGTGCATTGGGCGCATGGGGCTGCACGCTATTGCGGTGGCGAGCGTGCTGCTGTTCGTGGCGTTTGCCATCATGTTTATCGACCGCGAGCGCGACCTGCGTTTTCGCTGGAAGCGCGCCTGCGAAGATTGGAAAGAGGCCTGCCAAAAATAGCGGCAGGATGTGGCAAGGGGCTGACCCCTTGCCACACTGATCAATAATGGGGAGGGGACGGTCATCTCGGCCGCCCCTTTTTTTGTTTAGTGGTCAGGCGGTGATGATACCCGTTGTTGAAACGCTTTAAATAATCTGACATTCTCACGCGTTTTTCGCTTCAAAAGCGTTAGGATGGGAGCCATAGCGTGGGGCGTAATGGGTGCCCCGCACACGATGGGAGGCTATCAATGGCTAATCGTTTCGTTCTCAACACCATTTCTTATCATGGTTCCGGCGCCATCAAGGAGATCCCCGGCGAGCTCCAGCGTCGCGGCTACAAGAAGATTTTCGTCTGCTCCGACCCCGATCTGGTCAAGTTTGGCGTTACCGCTAAGGTGACCGACGAGCTCGATGCCGCCGGCATCGCTTGGAGCCTCTACTCTGAGATCAAGCCCAACCCCACTATCCAGAACGTCAAGGACGGCGTCGAGGCCTTCAAGGCCGCCGAGGCTGATGCTATCGTGACCGTCGGTGGCGGCTCCTCTATGGACACTGCCAAGGCCATCGGCATCATCATCAACAACCCCGAGTTCGCCGATGTCCGCAGCCTCGAGGGCGTTGCTCCCACTAAGAACCACGCCGTGTTCACCATCGCCGTGCCGACGACCGCCGGTACCGCTGCTGAGGTGACCATCAACTACGTCATCACCGACCCCGAGAAGATCCGCAAGTTCGTGTGCGTCGACACCAACGACGCCCCCGAGGTCGCCGTCGTCGACCCCGACATGATGGCTTCCATGCCCGCCGGCCTGACCGCTTCCACCGGCATGGACGCTCTGACCCACGCCATCGAGGGCTACACCACCAAGGGCGCTTGGGAGCTCTCCGACATGTTCCACTTTGAGGCCATCAAGCTGATCAGCGAGAACCTGCGCGACTCCGTTGCCGAGGCCAAGTCCGGCCAGCCCGGCTCCGGCCGCGAGGGCATGGCTCTTGGTCAGTATGTTGCCGGCATGGGCTTCTCTAACGTTGGCCTGGGCATCGATCACGCCATGGCTCACACTCTGTCCGCTCACTACGACACCCCGCACGGCGTCGCTTGCGCCATGCTGCTGCCGATTGCCATGGAGTTCAACAAGCCGGTTTGCGCCGAGCGCCTGGCCAAGGTCGCCGTCGCCATGGGCGTTGACACCACGGGCATGAGCACCGATGAGGCTGCCGACGCCGCTATCGCCGCCGTTAAGCAGCTCTCCGCTGATGTGAACATCCCGCACGTCTGCGAGGCCATGAAGGCTGACGAGATCGAGGTCCTGGCCAAGGACGCCATGGCCGACGCTTGCTTCCCGGGCAACCCGCGTGAGGCGACGCTCGACGACGTCATCGAGCTCTTCAAGAAGATCTGCCCGGCTGCCTAACATGGTTCGGCGGGCCCCTGCCCGTTAGCCCCACAATCGTCCTCTGACATGTCGGAGGCCCCGCTGCACACTACGTGCGGCGGGGCTTCCTTCTGTCCTGCGGAAAGATTCTGGGGCCAACGGGCGGGGCCCGCCGGCGTTATCGTGGTGGGCGCTGCTCTGAGAAGCCCGATGGGTTGTCTCGCTAGGTAAAAAGATGGTTCGCGGTGGTATCGTTGCTGTGGGTTTAATTCGATATGAAAGGGTGACTTTGGTGTCCAAGATGGATTCTATGCTCTCCTATATTACTGACCAGTTGAAGGCGCTGACTTCTATTGCTTCGCCTACGGGCTATACCCGTGCGGCGACTGATTATCTAATGGAAACGTTGCGCGATATGGGCTTTGGCCCCGAGCGTTCCAATAAGGGCAACGTGCTGGTTGAGCTTGGCGGCGAGGGCGAGCCGCTTGTGTTGGCGAGCCATGTCGATACCCTGGGCGCCATGGTGCGCTCCATTAAGGACAATGGTCGCCTGCGTCCCACGACGATCGGCGGGCATCAGTGGTCTACGGCCGATGGCGAGAACTGCACCGTCTACACGCGCGATGGCAATGTGTACACGGGTGTGGTCCTCAATACCGAGCCTTCGGCGCACGTGGCCGACGAGCCGGTCAAGACCATCGAGAAGAACATGGAAATCCTGCTCGATGAGAATGTCGACAGCAAGGATGATGTGCTTGAGCTGGGCATTCAGACGGGCGACATCATCGCTATGGATCCGCGCACCACGGTGACGGAGAGCGGCTATATTAAGAGCCGCTTCTTGGACGACAAGCTGTCGGCCTCCATTTTGCTGGGCTTGGCGCGTGCCGTCGCCGCTGGCGAGGTGACGCTTTCGCGCAAGGTGTCGCTGCTCTTTACGGTGTACGAGGAGGTCGGCCACGGCGGCGCTTTCGTGCCGGCCGACACGCGCGAGATGATCAGCGTGGACATGGGCTGCGTGGGCGACGATCTGGGCTGCACCGAGCGCATGGTGTCGATTTGCGCCAAGGATTCGGGCGGCCCCTACAACTACGATCTGGTGACCGCGCTGTCCAATATCGCGCGCGAGCTGGAGCTCGATTACGCCATCGACGTGTACCCGCACTACGGCTCGGACGTCGAGGCCACGCTCTCGGCCGGCTACGACATCCGTCACGGCCTGATCGGCCCTGGCGTGTACGCGAGCCACAACTACGAGCGCAGCCACATCGACGGCGTGCGCAATACCTACGAGCTGGTTCGCGCCTACGTTCAGCGCTAGGGGAGCAGCTTGCGACTCGGCTGACCAATCGCTAAAGCCCGATTTCTCGGGCTTTTTTTCGCTTTTGGTCGTTTAGTATTATGATATATGTAATCTATTAACTAAACGTATAAATTACTTAACGAGGTGATGCGGTGTATGGATACGTCTGAGTACTTGTCTATGGGTGATGCTGCCCGCCTGCTGGGCGTTACGAAAGCCCGCATATCTCAACTTGCCGCATCGGGAACGCTCGCGTGCGATATTGTGGGCGGACGGAAGATGGTCGAGTACAATTCCGCGGTCGCTTATCAAAAGGTCCGCAAACGTGGACGCCGTCCTGCGGCCGATGTGGGGCGCAAGTTTACGCTGATGTCGGCCGACCATGAGGTCGCGCATGTCTCATTTGATCCGTCGCGCGAATTTCCCTTTGAAATCGCGGAGGTCCTCGATGCACAACGAATGCCGTTTGGCACGTGCTCGAGCTCTTCTCCTACGGTGAATAAGCGGGAGCTCAACGTGTGGTGGAGCCATCGGTCGGTGCCTGACGTCCGCCCCGGACTCGTCTCGCGCTATCGCGAACTGGGAATTGCCAGTGGCATCGAGGTCCCGGTTCAGTGCCTGGGCCTCTCGCTTTCGGATTGCTATTGGCTGCGGCCGGCAGAATGCGACGGGCTCAAATGGCGAAACCTCAATTACTTCGAGAATGATTTTGAGCGATCGGCGCCCGAGGGACGTTCGGGTTGGCTGGAGGGCATCGGTCTTAAAAATCCGGATAACACGTCCGAGGGCGAGCTCCCTAAATCGTGGATGATCCGAAACGGCATTCGCGTTTTGGCTAAAGGGTGCGGCATGGACGACCAGCGTCCCTTTAACGAGGCGGTTGCAACGGCTCTACATCGTCGCTTGCTGTCGGAGGGCGAGTTTGTTCCTTATACGGTTGAGCGGATGTTCGATGGCCCTGTGTGTCTGTGCGACGACTTTCTTGACGGCCGCGAGGAATACGTTCCGGCTGTTTACGTTAAGGGCGCACTTGGTAGCCAGCGGGGAAACTCGACATACGACCGGTACTGCCGCTTCCTTGGTAAGCATGGAGCAGACGAGGCTGCCGTGAGAAGGTCTATGTCGCAGATGATTGTCTGCGATGCCCTTTTGGCCAACAGCGATCGCCATTGGCGAAACTTCGGCATCATCCGCAATGTCGACACCCTGGAGATAAGGCCTGCTCCGCTGTTCGATAGCGGCAACTGCCTGTGGTACAACGTACCAACTTCCGTGCTCGCAGCTGGGGAGTTTGGGTTTTCTGCTAAGCCGTTTGGGCCCGACCCTTCCGTCCAGCTGGCGCTTGCGGACTCACTCGATTGGTTCGATTCATCGCGGCTCAACGGATTTGTTGATGAGGCGATCGAGATTCTTTCGCAGAGCGAATGGGCCACAGCGGAGGGCCGGCTCGAGTCCATTTGCCGCGGCCTCGAGCGTCGCGTTATCGAGGTGAATGCTGCTGTTGAAGTGCTTCGACACGTGCGGCGATAATCCTGCGGCTACTTGATGGCGGCAGTTACCGTGCCGCCGCCCAGGACGACGTCGCCGCGGTAGACTACAACGGCCTGTCCGGGGGCGATGGCTCGCTGCGGCTCGTCAAAGGTCAGAAGCATCTGTCCGTCGGCGCCACGTGTAAGGGTCGCTGCCTGGTCCTTTTGACGGTAGCGGTACTTGGTGCCCACGCGAATGTCGCCGGACGTGAGCTCTGCCTCCATGCGGTCGGCAGGGGCACTCCAAATCCAGTCGTTGGCCGTGAGTGCTGTCGCCGTCAGGTCCTCAGCCTCGCCCAGATGCACAATGTTGTTGGCGGCATCGACGCCCGTTACATACACGGGGCGCGCCATCGCGACGCCCAGGCCCTTGCGCTGGCCGACGGTATAGCGCAGTGCGCCGTTGTGGCGTCCGACCACGCTGCCGTCGCGCCATACAATATCGCCCGGCTCGGCGGCATGCCCACAGCGGCGCTCGATATAGCCCGCGTAGTCGCCGTCCGCGATAAAGCAGATATCCTCGCTCTCGGCCTTCTTGGCGTTGATGAAGCCCTGCTCGGCGGCAATGCGGCGCACGTTGCGCTCTTTGTCCAACCCTGCCAGCGGAAAGATTGTGCGTGCCAGGCGCTCTTGCGTGAGCGAATACAAAAAGTAACTCTGGTCCTTCTTGGAGTCTTCGCCGCGGTGCAGCTGCCAGGTGCCATCGGGCGCTTGGCTCGTTTTGGCGTAGTGACCCGTGGCAATGTAGTCGCAGCCCATATCGAGTGCCGCGTCGAGCAGCGCGCCAAACTTAATATGGCGGTTGCAGATGATGCACGGGTTGGGCGTCAGCCCCTCCTGATAGGCAGTCACGAAGCGCTCGATAACGTTGCGGTCGAAGGCCTGCTGCAGGTCGAGCACATGGTGAGGTATCCCCAGGCGATCGGCGACGGCCTTTGCATCGGCGATGTCACGGTCGACCTTGCTCATGCCCGTGACGGGATCGGGCGCAGGGCAGGTGAGGCGCATAGTGGCTCCGACGCATTCGTAGCCTTGGCACTTGAGCAGATAGGCAGTCACGCTGGAATCGACGCCGCCGCTCATGGCGACGAGCACGCGCTTGTTGTGCATGGGGAGGTTCTCCTTGGTGGCATGTGGCCAAAAAAGAAAAGCGGCGCGGGAGGCTGGTTCCGCGCCGCAGACATTGTAGCAAGTTCGGGCGTCTCGTGGGACACCCTGACGGAATGGGCTCAGACCGCCGGGAGAGAGGAGGCAGGTTCGTCCCTGAGCTCAACCTATGGGAAAAAGGCTCTAGTCCTGGAACAGTGCCGTGGACAGGTAGCGCTCACCGGTATCGGCGAGCAGTGCGACGATGGTCTTGCCCTCGTTCTCGGGGCGCTTGGCTAGCTGCAGCGCGGCCCACACGGCGGCACCGGACGAAATGCCCACGAGCACGCCCTCCTTGTGGCCCACGGCGCGGCCGGTGGCAAAGGCGTCGTCGTTCTCGACGGGGATGATCTCGTCATAGACCTGGGTGTCGAGGACGTCGGGCACAAAGCCGGCACCGATGCCCTGGATCTTGTGCGGACCGGCCTGGCCCTTGGAGAGTACCGGGGAGGTGGCGGGCTCGACGGCGACAACCTGAATCTCGGGGTTCTGCTCCTTGAGGAACTCGCCCACACCGGTCACGGTGCCGCCGGTGCCAACGCCGGCGACGAAGATGTCGACCTTGCCGTCGGTGTCGTCCCAGATTTCGGGGCCGGTCGTGGCCTTATGGATGGCGGGGTTGGCGGGGTTCACAAACTGGCCGGCGATGATGCTGTTGGGGGTCTCCCTCTGCAGCTCCTCGGCCCTGGCGATGGCGCCCTTCATGCCCTTGGAGCCGTCGGTGAGCACGAGCTGTGCGCCGTATGCCTGCATAAGCTTGCGGCGCTCGACGGACATGGTTTCGGGCATGGTGATGATCACCTTGTAGCCGCGAGCCGCCGCCACCGAGGCGATGCCGACGCCGGTGTTGCCGCTCGTGGGCTCGATGATGGTATAGTCGCCGCCGCGCACGAGCTTGCCGGCCTTCTCGGCCTCGTCAATCATGTTCTTGGCGACGCGGTCTTTGACGGACCCGGCGGGGTTGAAGTATTCCAATTTGACGAGCACGCGGGCCTTAAGGTCCTCATCGGCCTCAAAGTGAGTGAGCTCCAAAAGCGGGGTGTGGCCGATAAGCTGATCGATGGACGTATAAACCTTGCTCATGGTGAACCTCCAAGTGTTCAAACGACTGGATACCGTGTAGTTTTACGGTGGCCTAGTAGCTAAACCTATAAACCTTATAGGTTGTTCGTTTAGCTGTTGGCAAGCATAGTAGACACTAAAGCCTAGTAATGCAATAGGAAATAGGAGATTATTACGAGCCGATTAACCACCTTGACTGGAATGGGTATTTTCAAAGCCAATTTTTCGGCTAGAATTTCAACGGATTAAAAGACCGAAAGGCAGCACTATATATGTTGGTTTCTACTAAGGGCAGGTACGCCCTGCGCGTTATGGTCGACCTGGCCGAGCACCAGGCGGCCGGTCGCATCCCGCTCAAAGAGATCGCGGCGCGACAGGGAATTTCCGAGAAATATCTCGAGAACATCTTGGCTACGCTCGTGCGCGCCAACATGCTTTCGGGCATGCGTGGCAAGGGCGGCGGCTACGTGCTCACGCGCCCGCCCGAGCAGTACACGGTGGGAGAGATCTTGCGCCTGACCGAGGGCAGCCTGGCGCCGGTCGCCTGCCTGGATGGCGACTGCAAGGGCTGCTCGCGATCTGATGAGTGCCCCACGCTCGACGTGTGGAAGAACCTGGACAAGCTCATCAACGACTACCTCGACGGTGTGACGCTCGATGCGCTCGTCGCCCCCAACGGGGGCTACGACTACGTCATCTAGCCCCACCAGCCATTTGGGGACGGGGTAGAAATGGTAGATTTTCTTGTCCTCTGAGGCTTGACAAAGGCGAAGGCCGTCCATCGTTGCGATGGACGGCCTTCGTTTTGGCGTGTTGTGGCGGTCCGTATCCGGTTGCTTTAGTTCCTGGCGACGCTGTCGAAGATGCTTCGAGTGATGGACACCAAAATGCTACCCATAAAGGCCGACCCAAAGCCGGCAATGGAGATGCCCGCGCCCAGCAGATTTACCGATAGGTAGCTGGCAAGCTCGAGCATAAAGCTGTTGACTACAAGCTGAAAAATACCAAGCGTGATAATGGTGAGCGGCAGCGAGATGACCGTCAGGAGCGGCTTGACGAGCGAGTCGACGATGTTGAGGAACAGTCCCACAAAGGCAAAGCAGACCCAGGCGTCGGCCATGCCGAAGGGCTGAATACCGGGGACGAGAAACGTGGCGATCGCGATAGCGATTGAGGTCAAAAGCCAGTTGAGCAAGAAGCGCATGGTGGGTTCCTTTCCGGTGCGCGTGACGTGTTGGTGGCGCGTAAGCTCGTTTGCCGCGGCGAATCGGATGGTTGCCTTGGCGTGCGCCTCTGCGTTGGGCGCCCATTGTCTCAGATATTCGTGGAGCTTGCGTGCGCATTCGGTTTCAAACCGGCGTTCGTCCTAAAAAACGCGCCGCTGACAGAGAGTCTTGTCACTTTAGTTTGGTGGTGTGCTAAACTGCTACGGGCAAAAGCCACATGCGTTGCCCTATTGCATAGAGTGGGCGAACGATGCCCGGTACCAGTATCAACTTCGATGCCTTTTGGCGGGTTTGGCGGTGATCGATGAATATCGAGAACATGTTTGACAAGCCTGATGTCAAGCAGCTAGTCCACGCATTTAGTCTTTTGGACGACGAGAAAGATATCCAAGCGTTTTTGACCGATATCTGCACGCCGCGCGAGATTTGCGATCTATCGCAGCGTCTGCAGGTCGCGCGCTACCTGGACGAGGGCGAGCCCTATGTCGAGGTTCAGGTCCGTACCGGCGCTTCGTCCACCACGGTGAGCCGTGTATCCAAGGCGCTCAACGGCGAGTACGGTGGCTACCGCAAGATCCTCATTAAGCTGGAGGATGGCGAATAGGCCGCGGCAAAACGAATTGTGAAAAACCGCTCCTCCGGGGGCGGTTTTTATATGCCGAATAATTGGTGCAAGGGGGCCAGGTTCGCTTGCACCAACGGACGAGTCCGCCCCCTTGGCACCAATGCGGTGCAAAGCGACTTGTCTCCAAAGCGCCAAAAGATGATGCCGCGGTGGCAATGTGTCCGCTTGGGCGGGTAGGATGGATGCATTGATTATTGCGAACAGTTTGAGTGGAGGACCATGCCTGTTCGAATCTATACCACTAATGCCGGCACGGATTTGAGCGATGCCGAGTCGGCGCTGCTTGCCGACCTTATTGCCCGCCACGGGCGTGCCGTGCTGCTGGCGCCAACGTTTGCCGAGCTCGACCTGTGCCGTCATGATGCGGCGGAAGCCGGCGTTTCGCTGGGCATCGATTACAAGACGCCCGCGTCGTGGCTTCGCTCGCTTTGGGAGCTTTTGGGCGACGGGCGCGGTTTCGTCGACAACCTGCAGCGCCAGATGCTGTTTTCGGACATGGTCACGCGTCTCGATGATGTCGACCTGCAGCCGCTTTCGCGCAGCCAGGGCACGGTGCGCATGCTTGCGCGCATGGCCCGCGATGTGCTGCCAGGTGTGGCGGGGACAGCTGCCGAGCGATGCCGTGGCAACAATTGCCGGCCTGAGCCAAAAAGCGATGCCGAGGCTCGTGTGTTCGAGCTTTTGCGTGCCTACGCGGGCGGTTTGGACCGTCGAGATATGGTCGAGCCCTGCGAGGCGGCTGACATTATGGCCAGCGCTCTGGCCGATAATCTGCCGGCGTGCGCCCGTGCCGTCTGTGTACGCGGCGTCACGTCGTTTACGCACGGTCTGCTCGAGCTGCTGTCTGCTGTGGCGAACAGTGGGGGAGAGGTCGTCGTGCTGCTTGCTCGCGAGCAGGCGGCGATGCGCGAGGAACTTGCCGCGGCATTTGATGCCAGCGGTGTGCTGTTTGAGGTCGCGCCGTTGGGGGAGGACGCCGTCGCGTCTGATGCCGCTTGTGGAGCTACCGCTCAGCCTGCCTTTATTGAGGTCGCTGGCCCCCACGCCCGCGCTCATGCTTATGCGGACGCAATTGATGATCTGGTAAAAGCGCGCCAGGGTTTCGGGGCCGACGATACCGCCGGCCTCTCCGCCGACCCCGTACGCGTGCTCGTTGTTTCTGCCCGGGCACCCCAGCTGTTCGGTGAGCTTGCCTCTCGTCTGGCAGCTCGTCATATCGCTGCCGAGACAACTGAATTCACGGCGTTTTCCCAATCCATTGCGGGCAGGCAGTTTGCGGCGCTTGCCAGCTTGATCGAGCGCATGAAGGCGGCCGATGAGGGTGTGGCGTCAAAGACCGAGTGGTGGCCCGCGCCGGAGCTTACCGACTGGATCTACAGTCCGCTTTCGGGCGCTGATGCCGCCAATGCCCGTATCTTCGATAAGAATATGCGTCTCTCGCGTAGCAAGACTACCGCGGGCGTTAAGAGCCTGCTGCAGAGCGTGCAAGGCCAGGTGAGGGGCGCACGCAAGGCGGCGAGCGACGAAAACTGGTTTAAGAACGTACCGTGTGTGGTCTCGGACGTGTTCCAGGCACTGTGGCGCGACAAGCCCGTGACGGCGCTCAAGGCCATGCTTGCCGTTGCCGAGGCGTTGCCCGATCGCTCGCTGGGCAGCTTGGATGGCCAAGCTCGTCGCCAAGCGGAGGCGGCCCTGCTGCACCACGCCATCGACATCCTTATGAATGGCGCCCGCGCGCTCGACGTGTCACAGACCGCGACCGTGCCCGTGCTCGATGGCATTCGCACCAAGGTGGACAAGCGTAGCGCCGCCTACGATTACGAGACCTACGAGGTTGACCGTGCGCCACGTGCCCAGGTTCGCTTTGCATCGCTTGCCGATGCGGCGGCTCTGCGCCCCGGCAGCTATGATGCCGTGCTGTTTGCCGATGTCGATCTGGACAGCTATCCGCTCTCACACGAGGAAGGACCGCTGGCCACGTTGGCTGTGAGCCTTGGTCGCGAGGGCGTGACGCTTGAGCCTGCGGCCTTGTTGCGCGTGCGCTTTGGCCACGCGATGGAGGCGGCACGTGGCCCGGTTGCGCTTGCGCGCGTGACGCACGATCGCCAGGCGCGCGAGTGCTATCCGGCTGCCGTGTGGACCGAGTTGCGGGCGCATGCCGAGGCCACCGGTGCCGCTCAGGTGACATGCGTGGGCGAGGGCGATATCGTAGGTGATTTTGACCCTGCAGCCGGCAAGGGCCTCAAGCGCGAGCGCGTGGCATGCGAGGCTCCTCAGCATTTGAGCGAGGCGGCCGTGCCATATCTGGTCTTGCGCCGTCGGGACGGCGAGGGCGAGGACGCGCCGCTTGTACCGCGTCTGACGTCTGCCTCGCAGATCGAGGCCTATTCCACCTGCCCGCTATGCTGGTTCGTCTCGTATCGCGTTAAGCCCCAGTCTATCGACGCGGGTTTTGGCAACATGGAGAAGGGCAACTTTGTCCACGACGTGCTGGAACATCTGCATGCCCGCTTGCCCCAAGAGGGCATGGAGCGTGTGACGCCCGAAAACCTGCCGCGTGCGCAGGAGCTGCTGCACGAGGTCTTTGCCGAGACCTTGGCCGAGCACGCCGGCAAGCGTGGCAACGAGGGCCCGCTGGTGCCGCTCTCGCCGGTGGAGGAGCGTCAGGTGGCCGAGATCTTGCCGCAGCTGGAGGGCGTGCTTGCCTACGAGTCCGAGGCGCTTGCCCCCTTCGCTCCGCGCTACCTGGAGTTTGCGTTCAACGAGCTCCAGGTCGAGTATGCCGGCTGGCCGCTCGGCGGGCGCATCGACCGTGTGGATGTGGATGCCGAGAATCGCGCTGTGGTGATTGACTACAAGCATCGCACGGGCGTTGAGGAGTTTAAGCTCGCCGATCCTACGGTGCGCGACGAGGAATCGGGCACGGCGACCATCGACGATCCGCGCTGGTTGCCGCCACATACCCAAACGCTCATCTACGCCCAGGCCATGCGCCGGGCGCTGGATTTGGATACCCGTGCGGCACTCTATTTTTCGACCAAGGGCGGCAAGCCGGCGTTGCGCGGTGCCGCGAGCGCCGAGCTGCTCGAGGAAGAGCGTGGCGACGGTCGCATCCCGGGCCTTAAGAAAGGTTTCCCCGGCGAGGGTGGCAGCATGGACTTCGACGCCCTGCTCGATCGCGTGGAGGCCGGCATCGCCGAGCGCTTGCGCGAACTCGAGGCGGGCAACGTCACTGCTGTCGACCCGGCGTCGACGCAGGCCGCGCATGCCCGCTGCTCGTATAACCACGAAGGAACGTTTGTAAGGAGGGACGTGTAGACCATGGATCTTTCGACCTTGATGCCGCAACAGCTGCAGATCGTCAAGACGCTCGACCGTCCGCTGTTTGTCTCGGCGGGCGCCGGTTCGGGCAAGACCTTTACCCTCACGCGCCGCATCGTCTACGCGCTCTCGCCCGAATCCGGTCCGTTCGTCGAGCATCTGGACCAGGTGCTCGCCATTACCTTTACCAAGGATGCCGCGGCCGAGATTCGCGATCGCGTGCGCCGTGCGCTTATCGACGAGGGCATGGACGAGGAAGCACTGACCGTCGACGACGCGTGGATCTCGACCATTCACGGCATGTGCTCGCGTATCCTGCGCGCACACGCGCTGGAGTTGGGCATCGACCCCGAGTTCACGGTGCTCACCGATACCGACGAGCTCATGGATCAGGCTGTTGAGCATGTGCTGGGTCGCGCGACGGCACCCGATGCCGCCCCCGAGCTCGCGGCATCGCTCAAGGCCCTCTACGCCTGGTATCCCATGGCGGGCGAGGGCGGCCCCTTTGGTGCCGGCACGACCATCAAGGGCCTGGTACGCGACCTGCTGGAGCTCTCGAGTCAGTTGCCGGGCGGCATGGACGACGTGTGCGTGGCGCGCGGCCAGGCCGATACCTCGGCGCTCGCCGATGCCTATCGCGCGGCGCTGGGCGCAAGCAAGGCCGCGACCGAGAAGGCGCAGACGGCGCTCGATGCCATCGACGCGTTCGAGGCGAGCGACAAGACTATGGCCGATGCGGCGCGACTCATGATGTCGTGCGCCATGCCGCGCGCGAGCAAGGCATTCCCCAAGGAGCAGGTCGAGCTGCTCAAGGCCGAGGCCGCCGATGCATTTATCAATATCGTGCTTGCCTGCGGTGGCCCCGCGCTCGATGCACTGGTGGGCTTGGCCCGCTCTGTAGAGGCCGAGTATCGCGCACTGAAGGCTGCCCAGTCCGCCCTCGATAATAACGACCTGCTGCGCATGGCCTACGAGGCCCTGCGCGATTACCCTGCCATTCGTGCTGCGTACGAGGGCCGCTTTAAGATGGTCATGATCGACGAGTTTCAGGATACCGACCAGATGCAGGTCGACCTGATCCGTTACCTGACCGGCGCGGGGGAGCGCGCGCTGTGCACCGTGGGCGATGCGCAGCAGTCGATCTATCGCTTCCGCGGCGCCGAGGTCGAGGTGTTCCGTCGCCAGGAGCGCAAGGTGGAATCGACGGCGGCGTCGGAGACGGTTGCCACGTCCGACGCCCCCGCCGGCGAGCTCGTCAAGCTCGTGCGCAACTTCCGCAGCCACGACGAGGTGCTGCGCTATGTGGCCCGCGTCTTCGACGGCGACGACGGCGGCCTGATGCAGGGCTTTTTGGATCTTGAGGCGAGCGACGGCCGCAAGGACACGCTGGTGGCGGATGCCTCGCGCCGCCAGGCCCTCTTTGTTGCCGGCGGCAGTACGCGGGAGCGCACACAGGCCAAGGCCCGCGCGATCGCGGAGCGATTCCGCGCGCTTGCCGATGCCGGCCAGCCCCAGGGCGGCATGGTGCTGCTGCTGGGCCGCATGACCAACGCAGACGTCTACGCACAGGCCTTCCGTGACCAGGGGCTCGACTGCGTCATCGCGGGCGGCTCGGTCTTTGCCCAAGCTGCCGAGGTGCAGACGGTGCGCGCCCTGGTTTGTGCCCTCGCCAATCCGGCCGATACGGCGCAGGGTCTTATGCCACTGCTGGCCTCGCCGATGTTTGCACTCGGCGCCCAGGAGTTCCTGGCGCTGGCGACCAAACTCGACGATCAGACGGGCGAGACGTCGCGCCGCAACATCGATGCGGGCATCATGAGCGATTCCGATGTGCCGGGCTTGCAGGGCTTGCCGCTCGTGACGCGTGCCCGCGAGGTGCTGCGCTACGCACTGCGTCGCGTGGGGCGTGATTCGTTTGCCGCCATCGCGCGCGACGCGGTCAATGCCTCCGGCTGGTTCGTGCGCCTGGCGCAGCGCGGCCCCGAGGGCAAGGCCATCGCCGCCAACGTGCTCAAGGCGCTCGATGCCGTGGCCGAGGCGGAGGCCGAGTTCGGTAACTCGCCGCGCTCCATTGCGCTTGCCTTCGATCGCTTCCTGGCGGGCAAGGAGGCCCCGGGCGCCCTCAACGAGGAGGGCGACGGCGCGGTGCGCATCATGACGGTTCATGCCTCCAAGGGTCTGGAATATCCGGTCGTGGCGGTCGCCGAGTGCTTTGGCGTGCGTAAGTCCTCGGGTTCGGCACAGATGGGTCGCGTCGAGGGCGGAGCGCAGGTCGTGGCGCTGCCGGCACGCTTCGACGGCGTTAAACTCGCGGACGGCACGTTCGTAAAGGGCGATGATGTCAAAAAGCAGTTTGAGCATGCGTTTAAGGGCAAGGGCACGTCGCTGTGGCTACCGCCGGAGCTCATGGAGGACGTCTGTGCGACGGGTTCTCCCGCCGAGGCATTTGCCCGCCTGCGCAACGACGACCTGCAGCTTTCGCTCGAGGAGCGGGCCCGTTTGCTCTATGTTGCCATGACCCGTGCGCGCGAGCTGGTGATCTTGGCGATGGATGCCGGCGTGAGCCGTGGCAAGGTGACGGCGCCGACCTTCGATGTCGAGACCGATCTGACCTACGACGTGCTGCGCCGCATTCTGCCGACCGACGCTTTGGACATGCCGCAGCTCGATGCCGACCGCCTGGTATTCGACAACTCCCAGCCGGGCGACTACGAGCTCATTTCGCTTTCGGACTTTACCTTTGGCGAGCAGGCGTTTGAGGCCAACGCTTCGCTGGATGCCGAGGGCAGGCTCGTTCGTGGCGATACCGATGTCGCCGATAATGCTGCGCACTCAACCGTGCCCGGTCCTGCCGACCCCAAGCCCGATTCGTTTGAACTCGTATATCCCCAGGCGGCGGGCGTGCGCATGGGCACGTGTCCGTTCCCGGCGCGTGATTCGTACAGCTATTCGTCGATCGCCGCGGCGCTCCATGCCGAGACGGAAGACCGTGCCGCCGAGGCGCGTGTTCCCATGGACGAGGCAGGCGACGATGCCGAGTCGGATGGCTCGGAGATGGCCGATGCAGACGTGCCGGCCGTCGAGCCCGCCGGCAACCCCATGGCGCTGGGCTCGGCGTTCCATGCCGCCTGCCAGTGGCTCATCGAGATGGGTGCCGATGCGCTGCCCGCTGAGCGTGCCGATGCGCTGACGCGCCTGTGGTGCCTGACGCCGGAGCAGCGCGAGCGTTTTGATGTTGCCCTGAATCGCTGGCTCAGGTCGTCGGTCCGTGCCGAGCTTCTTGCCTGGCCGTGCGTCCGTGCCGAAGTGCCGTTCTTCTCGCTGGGCTGCGAGGACAAGGACATTGCCCGCTACGGTGCATATGCCGAGGGCGCCATCGATGCGCTGGCGACCGACCCGGCCGATCCGTCACGCGCACTGGTCATCGATTACAAGACGGGTGGCACGCCGGATGAGACACCCGACCAGCTGCTCGAGAAGCACGCCCTGCAGGCGCGCGTCTATTCGGATGTTCTGCATAAGGCGGGCTTTAAGACGGTGACCGTCAAGTTCGTCCGCGTGGAGCAGACGGCCCCAGCTGTCTTAGTCGAGCTCGCCGAGCCCCAGGTGGTCACCTACAACCTCTAACCCTCAATAACGTGCGGTGGGATCCCTCCCGATTCCACCGCGGCTCAGGGGTAGCTAATTTGGGACGGGGCTTTTTTAGCTACCCCCGTACATCGGTTGAGATGTATTCCGACCCCGACTCGTTCGCCGTCAGTCAAAGGGTAGCTAAAAAAGCCCCGTCCCAAATTAGCTACCCGTGTGGGTTTGGCTAGGTTCGGGCGCTGTCCGTGCCGTGGGGTAAAATCGTTCAGTCAGAACACGAACCCGCATCGGAGCTCATCACATGGCATTCGTCCATCTGCACAACCACACTGTTTTCTCCATGCTCGACGGCGCAACCCGTATCCAGGATATGGTCAACCGTGCCGTAGAGCTGGGCATGCCCGCCGTGGCCATTACCGACCACGGCTACATGTATGGCGTGCCCGATCTGGCGCTGGCCTGCGACGCCGTCAACCACAATACGCCCGAGTACAAAACGTGGAGCCACGACAAGGCCTTCTTGGAAAAGGACCGCCGCGACGAGCTGGTGGAGCCCGATCCCGAGGCAAACCCGCGCGAGCATGCCCAGTATGTGAAGGACATGGCCATGTGGGACGAGAAGGGCAATATCGACGAGCTCAAGCCGCCTCTGGTCATCAAGCCCATCTTTGGCTGCGAGGTCTACTTTACGCCGGACGAGACGCTCGCCCGCGACCACAAACCCGAGCTCTACCATATGATCCTTCTGGCCAAGGACCAGGAGGGCTACGTCAACCTGATGCAGACGGTCTCCGAGGCCGCCGTGCAGGGCTTTTACTACAAGCCGCGCGTGACGCTCGACAACCTGCGCCGCCACGCCAAGGGCATGATCTGCACCAGCGCCTGCATCGCGGGCATCATCCCCAAATACATCGACCGGGGTGACATGGAGGGCGCCATCAAGTGGGCCGAGACCTTCCGTGATACCTTCGAGCCTGGTGACTTCTACATCGAGATCCAGGAACACGGCATCACCACCGATAACGGCCTGACCGACGAGCAAATGGACCGCACACTCATTGATATCGCCAAACAGGTGGGCGTCAAGGTCATCGCCACCAACGACTTCCATTACCTGCGCCGCGAGGACGCGCCCGTGCAGGACGTCATCATGTGCATCGGCATGAACGCTAAGGTCGACGACCCCAACCGCATGCGCATGACCGGCTCGGAGTTTTACATGAAGACCGAGGAGGAGATGCGGGCGATGTTCCCGTATTGCCCCGAGGCCTGCGACAACACGCTCGAGATCGCCGACAAGTGCTACGTTGAGCTGGACTGGGACTCCATCATCCTGCCGCGCTTCCCGCTGCTCGATCCCGGCGAGACGCACGAGAGCCAGTTCCGCCGCGAGTGCGAGAAGGGCCTGCGCCAGCACTACGGTGACGACTGGGCCACGCGCGAGATCGGTGGCGTCAACATCAAAGAGCGCTTTGAGTACGAATACAAGGTCATTTGCGACAAGGGCTTTGCCGCCTACTTTTTGATCGTCGCCGAGTACGTGCAATGGGCCAAGGACAACGGCATCGGCGTCGGCCCCGGCCGTGGCTCGGCCGCCGGCGCTATCGTCGCCTACGCCATGAACATCACCGCGTTCGACCCGCTCGAGAACGGTCTGATGTTCGAGAGGTTCCTGTCCCCGCAGCGTACCGAGATGCCCGATATCGATATGGACTTCGACGATGAGCGGCGTCTCGAGGTCGTGGAGCACGTTCGCCAGCTCTACGGTCCCGAGAAGGTCACCCACGTCATCACCTACTCGACCATTAAGGCCAAGCAGGCCATCAACGACGCCGCGCGCGTCCTGGACTACCCGGTCTACATGGGCCAGCGCCTGTCCAAGATGGTCTCGAGCGACCCCAAGGTCAAGCTCAAGCAGGTGCTCGAAAAACAACCCGGCAAAGAGGATCTGTTTAACCCCGACTTTGCCGAGGCCTATAAAAAGGACGACGATGCCCGCCGCATCATCGACACGGCGCTCTCGATCGAGGGCCTCACCCGTGGCGAGGGCGTTCATGCGTGCGCCGTTCTGATCTGCCGCGACCCCGTCAACGAGCACGTGCCCACCAAGCTCGACACCAAGGGCGGCGTCGAGATTACCCAGTACGAGGGCCATACCGTTGCCGACATGGGCCTGCTCAAGATGGACTTCTTGGGCCTGCGTACGCTGACGGTTATCTCCAAGGCCAAGGCAAACATCAAAAAGAACTTCGGCATCGACATCAAAGAGGAAGAGATTCCCTTTGACGATCCCGAGATCTTTAAGCTCATGGGCTCCGGCCACACTGCCGGCGTCTTCCAGGTTGAGTCCGCCGGCATGACGGCCACGATCAAGAACATGAAGCCCACCGAGTACAAGCACGTCGTGGCATTGATCGCCCTGTACCGCCCGGGCCCGCTGGGCGCCGGCATGGTTTCGTCCTACATCAACCGTATGAACGGCAAGGAGCCGGCCGTCTCCTACGACGACCGTCTGGACGACATCTTGGGCGAAACCTACGGCACCATGGTCTACCAGGAGCAGGTTATGCTCATCTCCGTCGAGATGTGCGGCTTCTCCAAGGGCGAATCGGACTCGCGTATCCGTAAGCCCGTGGCTAAGAAGAAGATCAAGCTGCTCACGTCGACGGTGCTCCACTGGGAGGATGGCTCGGACGAGACCACCTACGACCACTGGATGAACGGCGCCATCAAGAACAACTACACGCGCGAGGTCGCCCAGAAGATTTGGGACGATGTTCTCGAGTTCGCGTCCTACGCCTTTAACAAGTCGCACTCCGCCGGCTACGCCATCTTGGTTATGCAGACGGCGTGGCTCAAGGCGCACTATCCGCACGAGTACATGGCGGCCGTCCTGACGTCCTATACGGGCAAGACCGACAAGATCGTGCACTACGTCTCGGCATGCCGTCACGACGGCATCCCCGTGCTTTCGCCAGATGTCAACGAGTCCGGTACCGAGTTCACGGCTACCAAGGAAGGTGTGCGCTTTGGTCTGGCCGGCATCCGCGGCGTGGGCACCGGCGTGGCGCAGGCGATTATCGCCGAGCGCGAGGCGGGCGGTCCGTTTAAGACGCTGCATGATTTTGTCGAGCGCGTGGACTCGAGCCAGGCCAACCGTCGCGTGATCGAATCGCTCATCAAGGCAGGCGCCTTCGACTCCACGGGGTATCCGCGTCGTCAGATGATGCACTTTGTGGACAAGAACAACCCCGAGAACATCATCGATGCCGCGGCAAAGCGCCAGAAGGATCGCGCGAGCGGCCAGACGTCGTTCTTCGACATGTTTGGCGACGTTGAGGGCTCGGGCTTTGAGGTGAGCGTACCCGATCCGGATGGCCAGGAATGGGACCGCCACCTTAAGCTGAGCCAGGAGAAGGAGGTTCTGGGCATCTATGTCTCGGACCACCCGCTGCGCCCGTTTGAGTATGCGCTCAGCAAAGCGCGCGACTTCTCGTTCTCGCAGATCGACACCGGCTACGAGGTGCAAAACCCCACGGGCGGCACCATCAACCAGGAGATTCCCGAGGGCAAGGCGCTGTGGTGGGCCGGTATGGTCTCGAGCGTGTCCAAGCGCGTGACCAAAAACGGCGACCCCATGGGCATCGTGCAGCTCGAGGACATGGAAGGCGAGGCCACGGTCGTGGTGTTCCCCAAGACCTTCAAGGAGGCAGAGGGGTATCTGTACGGCGAGGTCGATCCCGAGACCGGCGCGCAGCTGTCCGATGCGTTTGTGCGCATTAAGGGCAAGCTCGAGCGCTCGGACCGCGGCGACCAGATCATCGCGCAGGAGATTGTGCCGCTTGAGCTCAACGAGGAGAACAACAAGCCCAAGGTGTTTGAGGTCATGGTGCCCAACAGCCGCTTTAGCCAGGGCAACATGGCGCGTCTTGCCACGGTGCTCACCGCCAACCCGGGCGGCGACCGCGTAGAGATCTTTATCGAGCAGGCGGACGGGCGCGTGCTGCGTGCCGAGGTACCTGCTAAGGTCAACGCACGCTCGATTCCGCTGTTGGCCGAGGCCAAGGCCATCGTGGGTAACCAAGGCAGAGTGACGGTGATCTAAGGACGCCGTTGGCGGGGTAGCTAATTTGGGACGGGGCTTTTTTAGCTACCCTTTGGCTGACGGCGAATGAGTCGGGGTCGGAACACATCTCAACCGACATATGGGGGTAGCTAAAATAGCCCCGTCCCAAATTAGCTACCCCGGGCGAGATTGGAGGAAGCGATGGCGCAGGGGACGTTTGTGCAGGCGCTTCGTAAGGAGGCGGCGCTCAGCAGTACCTTTATGAAGGGGCGTTCGCTCATGCTCAACGGCGCCGTGCTGTCGTTTGAGGACTCCGGCTCGCGCTTCTCCAAAAACGTGAATATCGAGGGTGCGGTGCGTGGTTCGCGCGGCGACCTGTATAAGACGCACGTGGCGCTCGATATGGACGAGCACGAGGTTGTCGACTACGACTGCGATTGCCCCGCCGCCTTCCGCTATTCCGGCATGTGCAAGCACGCCATCGCCACGGCGTTGGCGTATCTGGATGCCAGCGGCGCCGAGCCCGTCGAGGGTTTGCGCACGCCGGTCCGCACGTTTACGGTGTCGCCCGCACAGTCCAAGCAGCCCACACGCCCCGCACCCAGCGCATCTGCGGTCAACCCCAACTTTCCCTTCCCGGCGCCCGTGCCCACGAGCCCGAGCCTTGTGGCAGCGCTTTCCGATCTTTCGGACGCGCGCATGGATAAACTCGTGGCCATGCGCCGCAAGCTCGCTGGCACCATTGACCCCGATGCGCCCAAAGCAGTGCTGGAGCCCTCGCTGGTGCCGTACTACAATCCGCTGTTTGCCGATCGCTTTAGCTGGGCGCTTGAGTTTCGCATCCGCTGTGGCTCGGTGTCCTACGTGGTTAAGGATATCGACGGCATGGCCGATGCCTATGAGCGCGGCGGTACGTTCTCCTATGGCAAGAAGCTTACGTTCCTTCATGCGCCCGAGGCTTTCGATGATGTATCGGCAAAGCTGCTCGACTTTGTTGCAATGACGGTCGCCTACCTAGGCGATATTACGAGCTCGCGCTCGACATCGTACGACTTTACCCGCAGCGGTTTTGTCGCCGAGCGTCAGCTGCCGGTATCCGAGTATTCCATCGTGTCCGTGTTGGACCTGCTGCGTGGCAGGACCATGTCCTTTGAACCTGCTTGGTCGCGGGGGACGACGACGCACCGCGCCTACGAGGTGACAGTCGAGCCGTTGCCGGAAGGGGAGAACGAAGTCCCGGCTAAGCGCCCGCCGCTGATTGCTGCCAAGATTGTGCCGGCGGCGGGGGGCAGCTACGACTTGCGCCTTCCGGCCGATACATACTGCTTTGCCTCGGGCGACGTTGCCTATCTGGTCGATACGCGCCGCGCGCGCCGTACCGACACGGCGTTTGCCCAACATGCCGCGCCGTTCCTATCGCACTTGTTGCCCTGCCGCACACCGGTCCATATCGCCGCCGACCAGGTGGGTGAGTTTTGCCGCATGGCGCTGCCTATCTTGCGCGACTACACCGACCTTACCGCGCCCGCTGTGCTCGATACCGTGGCGCCCGAGCCAAGCTTTGCCATGGCGATCGGCGTCGACGATGGGCTCGTGACCTGCAAAATTACGGTTACCTACGGCGACTGGTCGGCAGATCTCTTTAGCATGGGCGCTCCGGGCAGCCCCTTCGAAGAGCAGCGCCCGGGCGTGCCGCCGCGCGACGAGGTGGCAGAGTTTCGCGTTATGGATACGGCGGCTCTGTATTTCGACTTTTACGAGGGTGGCCTGGCGTTTGAGGAACGCGATGACGAGAGCCTGTTCCACTTGCTGACTGAGGGCCTGTCTGCCCTGTCCGAGCTGGGCGAGGTCATGCTCAGCGACCGTCTGCGCCAGATCTCTGTCCGCCCTGCGCCCAAGCTTTCAGTGCGCGCCACCGTCAAGAGTAACCTGCTCGACGTCGAACTGGGCGCGAGCGGCCTTTCGGCGGCAGACCTTGCCATCTACCTCGATTCCTACAAGCGTCACCAGACGTTTGCTCGTCTCACGTCGGGCGACATCATTCGCCTGGACGAGGGAGCGCGCGCCGCGTTTGGCCTTGCCGAGGATCTGGGGGTCGATGCTGTCGACCTGCTCGACGGCGTGTCGCTTCCCGCGTCGAGTACCCTGTTCGTCGACAGCATGCTTGCGCGCACGCCCGCGCTCGAAGCCGATCGCGACGCTGCATTCCGTCGCACCGTCGAGCGCCTGGACACGCTCGGCAAGATGGACTTTACGGTGCCGGCCTCGCTCAAGGCCACGCTGCGTGGCTACCAGGTTGACGGCTACCAGTGGCTCGGTTCGCTCGAACACCTGGGCCTTGGCGGCATCTTGGCCGACGACATGGGCCTGGGCAAAACGCTCCAGATGATCGCGCATATCCTGGCGCGCGTGGAGGCGGGGGACACTAAGCCCACGCTCGTGGTATGTCCCGCATCGCTCGTGTACAACTGGACTGCCGAGCTGGAGCGCTTTGCCCCCTCGATTGATGTGTGCGCCATTGTGGGTGCCAAGGCCCAACGTCGCGTGCAGATAGCCGGCGTGGCCGAGCATAACGTGGTCGTAACGTCGTATGACCTCATGCGCCGCGACATCGACGAGTACGTCGAGCAGGACTTTGCCCGCGTGGTGCTGGATGAAGCCCAGTACATTAAAAACCCGCTCACGCAGGTGGCTCGCGCCGCCAAGCGTCTGCCGGCCGCTGTGCGCTTTGCCTTGACGGGCACGCCCATCGAAAACCGCTTGTCCGAGCTCTGGAGCATCTTCGACTTTTTGATGCCGGGCCTGCTCGGCACGCGCGAGTCGTTTGCCAAGCGCTTCGAAAGCCCGGTCGAGCACGCCGAGGGTGACAGCGCCGCTCGCCTGCAGGCTCTCGTGTCGCCGTTTGTGCTGCGCCGCGTCAAGGAAGACGTGGTGGCCGACCTGCCCGAGAAGATCGAGGATACGGTGATGGCGCAGCTCGCCGGCGAGCAGCGTAAGCTCTACCTGGCCAACCAGGACCGCATTGCCCAGCAAGTGCAGCACCGCGAGGCCGGGGAGTTCAAAAAAGATAAGCTCAAGGTACTTGCCGAGCTCACCAAGCTGCGCCAGATCTGCTGTGATCCTCATCTGCATTACGCGGACTACAAGGCGGGAAGCGCCAAGCTCGATACGTGTATGGAGCTCGTCCGCGGCGCGCTCGACGGCGGTCATCGCATCTTGCTGTTCAGCCAGTTTACGGGCATGCTCGATATCATCGGCAAGCGCCTGGCCAAGGAGGATATCGCCTTCCTTAAGCTTACGGGCGCATCGTCTAAAGAGAGCCGTGCCAAGATGGTTGCGCAGTTCCAAGCGGGCGAGGTGCCGGTGTTCTTGATTTCGCTCAAGGCGGGCGGCGTGGGCCTTAATTTGACGGCTGCCGACGTGGTCATCCACTACGACCCGTGGTGGAACGTGGCGGCGCAGGACCAGGCGACCGACCGCGCCCACCGCATTGGCCAGCAGCACACCGTGACCGTGTACAAGCTCATCGCCAAGGACACGATCGAGGAACGCATCATGCAGATGCAGGAGTCCAAGCGCGACCTGGTCAACAGTGTGCTCGGCGGTGACGGCATTTCGTCGGCGCTGTTCACGCGAGAGGACGTTCTGGCGCTGCTCGGTGGCGACGGTCGCTAGCTGCGCGCGGGATGGGGCTGCCGGGCTGGGCCAGGTCGCCGGTTCGTCCTGGCCCGACCGTTTGCCTCACCCGTTATGTGTTCATTTGCAATGCCATGGATGGTTCGGCGCTCTTTGGGCATAAGAACTAACGAGAACATTGGCACATCAGCAAAGGAGAACATCATGGCGAAATTCTTTAAAGACTCCGACGGCAAGCTCGTTGCCGCTCTTGGCGACGACGTTGCGACCCCTGCCGGCTGCACGGAGCTGACGGCAAACACCGAGGATGCGGCGCACGAGAAGCACGTGCCTGTTGTCGAGATCGAGCGCGACGGCCACGTCATTCGTGCGCGCGTGGGTTCGACGGAGCACCCCATGCTGCCCGAGCACTACATCGAGTGGATCGCGCTTGAGGCCGAGGGCCGCCTGGAGGTCCATTACCTTGAGCCCGGCATGAAGCCCGCGACGTTTTTCGCTGGCGGCTCCAAGACCGGTACCGTCTATGCCTACTGCAACCTGCATGGGCTGTGGTCCGCGACGTTCTAGGAGCGCGCCCCCGCTCGGGGTATCATAGCTAGCATATGCACATGCAAGCGCCGGCTGCATTATGCGGCCGGCGCTTTTACTACGGTTTCGATGGTTTACGACGGAAAGGGCTGGGCCATGAAGCTCGCGCTTGCACAGATCGATATGCGCCTGGGTGATATTGAGGGCATTTGCGGTCGCATCGAGGACCAGACTCGTCTGGCCCACGAGCGCGGGGCGCGCGTGCTGTGCGTCCCGGCTCCACTCTTTATGGGTGCTCTGCCCGGCGGTCTGGTGGGTACTGCCGACTTTGAGCACGACATGCTGACAGGCCTGACCGGTGTTGCCGAGCGTATCCAAGAGCTCGATATGATCTGCATCGTGCCCGCGGCGGTTTCGTTTGAGGGTCAGCCGCTGCTCGACTACATGATGCTCAAGGACGGTCATGTGGTGCCGGCGCGATCGAGCATTGCCCTGCAGCGTGGCGAGAACAACGACACGCGCTGGGCGCCGCCGGTGTTCGACGTGGACGGCGTGCGCATCGCCGTGATTTTTGACTTGGACCGCGAACTCGAGATGTTGCCGACCGGTGTTGACCTCATTGCGTATTTCCAATTCAACGCGTTTGACATGACCGACCGCGAGACTGCCGCCATCGCCGCCGTTCGCAGCGGTGCCTACCGCAAGATCGCATCTAAGCGCAGCGTGTGGTTTGCCTGCATGACGCCGGTCGGTGCGTACGACGAGTCGGTGTATACCGGCGGTTCGTTTGTGCTCGACGACTGCGGTCGCGTGGTGGCCCAGGCGCCGTGTTTTGAGGAGAGCCTGCTGGTTCAGGAGATTCAGCGCGGCGTGATGCTCGATGCCCTGGAAGATCACGAACTGCCCGAGTTTCGTTCCGAGGAGTGGCTGTGGCAGGCGCTGGTGCTCGCCGTGCGCGACAATGCCCGCGCTCGCGGCGCGTCGCGTGCTGTGGTGGCACTCGAGGGCGACTTGCCGTCGTCCCTGCTGGCGGCACTTGCCGTTGACGCTCTGGGCCCGCGTAATGTGATTGGCCTTGTGCTGGGGCGCAACCGTATCTTTACGCCGGCTCAGGAAGAGGCCGAGGCTGCCCGCTGTGCCGCCGTCCGCGCGATTGCCGAGCGCCTGCACATTCGCACCGTCGAGCGCGATGCACCGGATGCGGCGCGTGTGCTCGATCGCGACGTGTCGGCGGGCGATGCCGAGCGTCTGCGCTCGCGTACGCTGGGCCTGATGCTCGAGGATACGGCGCTCGAGCTGGGCGCCATGGCGTTGAGCCCGCTCTCCAAGACCGAGTACGCGCTAGCGGCGCCCGCACTGTCCGGCGGCTACCAGGGCGACTTTGCGCCCTTTGGCGATGTGTACCTGTCGACGCTTGAGTTTGTGGCGCGCGTACGCAACCGCACGTCTGCCGTGGTGCCCCAAGAGCTCGTGACGCTCAACGCGGTGGAAGATTGTATGGAGCGAGTGCTGGCGCAGGCGCTCTCGACGCTCGACGGTCCGGTCGATATGCTCGACCGCGCGGCACAGCTGCTCGGCGGGCTTGAGCCGGGTGAGGTCGATAGCGCGCTCGAGGCGCACGTGGACCGCAATCGATCTTTCGACGACATCCCGATGGCCGCTGGCAAGCCTGAGGCCTGCTCGCTGCTGCTGATGCTCGTTCGACAGGGTGAGGCTGCCCGTCGCATGTTGCCGACGGCGCCGATCGTTTCGGCCCGTTCGTTTGCCGAGCGCGCTTGGCCGTACATGCTTGCGTGGTCCGATTTGGGGCTCAACGGCAAGGAGCGCATGACGGTTGATTCACTGGCGCGCGCCGAAGTGCGCCGCTTTGCCGATAGCGATACGGGCGATCGCATGCGCGGTGAGATGATGGGTCTGTTGGGTGAGCTGTTGGGTATTTCGCCCGAGCAGATGGAGGAGCTGCGCTCTGAGGACGGTCAGCGTCGTTTGCACGAGGGAATGAAAAAGTTCGAGGGCGAGGTCCAGGACGCCATCGAAAGGATGATGGGCGGCCAGGGCGGACCGCAGGGCGGGCCCCAGGGCACGCCGATGCCGCGTCCGCCGGTGGATCCCCGTCAGTTTCCTTTTTTCTCGCAGAACTAAACTGGGGATAGGATTCGCTCCCAACCCCGATGCTTTAACTAAGCATCTTGGCCCCGTTGTGTTATTCTAGAACAGACGTTCGTGAATAGTGCGTGGGGCCTTGCCTTGCGCTGCGCTTGTGGCGAGGGGAGGTTGGCTTGGTTATCTTGGGTATCGACCCTGGTTTGGCCCATACGGGGTGGGGGATTATCGAGGAGCGACGTGGCGAGGTTCGCTGTCGTGCCTATGGCTGCATCGAGACCAGTGCTGGAAGTCCGCTCGCGGTGCGCCTGTCGCATATCGCCCGCGACCTCAAGGGCGTTGTCGAACGCTATCGTCCCGATACCGCTGCTATCGAGAGCATCTACTTTGGCGCTAACGTTCGTTCGGCCATCCCCACGGCGCATGCCCGCGGCGCTGCGCTTGTGGCGCTTTCGGAGTGCGCGCTCGAGATTGGCGAATACACGCCTATGCAGATTAAGCAGGCTGTTGTGGGCACCGGCGCCGCAGATAAGCGACAGGTCGCCTACATGGTGCGTACGCTCACGCAGCTCGATCACGACCCGCACCCCGACCATGCCGCCGATGCCCTGGCCTGCGCCATCTGCCACGTTAACCTCAGCCGCACCCGCGCGCTTACCGGCGGCGAGTTCTATCAACAGAGAGGAACCGGATACTGATGATCTCCCAGCTCCACGGAACGCTTGTCGAGGCCACGATGAGCTCTGCTGTCGTCGATGTGTCGGGCGTGGGCTTTGAGCTCGGCATCTCGGGCAGTACTGCGGCCACGTTGCCGACGCCCGGCGGCGAGGTTCGCCTCTACACGCGTATGCAGGTGCGCGAGGACGCCATGACACTTTTCGGATTTTCCTCAAAGGATGAGCGCACAATGTTCGACCGGCTCGTGTCCGTCTCGGGCGTTGGCCCGCGCTTGGCGCTCGCCGTGCTTTCCACCTATACCGTGGGGCAGCTGTATTCGCTGGTGATGGCCGAGGACGACAAGGGCATGGCTAAGGTGCCCGGTGTGGGTAAAAAGACAGCTCAGCGCCTCATTCTGGAGCTCAAGAGTACCTTTGCCAAGGATAAGGGCTTTGTGCCGGTCGACGTGATTCCCGGACAGGTTGCGATGCCCGTGCCCGCTGCCGCTCCCTCGGCCATCGATGATGCCCGCGCGGCACTCCTTTCCATGGGCTTTAGCCCGCAGGAGGCCGATGTCGCTCTGAGCGGGTATGATGGGCAGGATATGCGTGTCGAGGATCTGCTCGGCGCGGCGCTTAAGCGACTCGGAATGGATGCGTGATGTGGGAAGCCGATGACTCTCAGGACCTGTGGGCGACGCCCGGCAGCTCGCCGGCGGCATCCATGGCGCATGGCGAGCGCATGGTGGGCTCGGAGCTAACGCCCGAGGACCTCGATGTCGACCGTACCCTGCGCCCCCAGCGCCTGGACGACTACTGCGGTCAGGCGCATATCAAGCAGAGCCTTCGCGTGCTGATCGAGGCGGCGCAGAGCCGTGGCGAGACGCTCGACCACGTGATCTTCTCGGGCCCTCCGGGTCTGGGCAAGACCACGCTGGCTACCGTTATCGCCAACGAGCTGGGCGCTCAGATTAAGACGACGAGTGGCCCGGCCATCGCGCGCACCGGCGACCTGGCGGCCATCCTTACCAACTTGCAGCCGGGTGACGTGCTGTTTATCGACGAGATCCACCGTCTCAACCGTTCGGTCGAGGAAGTCCTGTATCCCGCGATGGAGGACTTTGCGCTCGATATCGTAATTGGCAAAGGTCCGGCGGCGCGCTCGATTCGCCTGGATATCCCCAAGTTTACGCTGGTGGCGGCAACGACCCGCTCGGGTATGCTGACCGGCCCGCTGCGCGACCGTTTTGGTATTTCGTATCGCCTGGACTACTACACGGTCGAGGAGCTTGCCCAGATCGTGACGCGCTCGGCAACCATTTTGGGCGTGACAATAGACCATCCGAGCGCGCTCGAGATCGGCTCACGCTCGCGCGGCACGCCACGTCTTGCCAACCGCTTGCTCAAGCGCGTGCGCGATTACGCCCAGGTGCGCGGCAACGGTCCTATTGAGCTTGATATCTGCCGTCAGGCGCTCGAGTTCTTTGAGATCGATGAGCTTGGTCTGGACTGGATGGACATTCGCATCTTGGAGACGCTTGCCAAGACGTTCTCCGGCCGTGCCGTGGGCCTGACGACCCTTGCCAGCGCGGTGGGCGAGGATCCGGGTACGCTCGAAGATGTCTACGAACCCTACCTGTTGCAGTGCGGCTTGATGATTCGTACGCCGCAGGGCCGTCAGGCAACCCTACGCACATTCGAGCATTTGGGTATCGAGCCGACCCTGTAGGAATGGGCTTGTTTTAGCGCATCTGTAGGCTATCGCTGGGCATTGGATAAACATATCGCCGTTCATCGGTTACGGGTGTTTTACTATTGCGCGCCCGTGCTATGCTGAATTGGTCTTTTTCTCATCCGGTAACGAAAGGACCGCCCATGCCTACTGACATCGAAATCGCACGTTCCGTCACGCCGCTGCCCATTACCGAGGTGGCCAAGAACGCCGGCGTCGACGTAAAGCACCTGATTCCGTACGGCTTCGACAAGGCTAAGGTCGACTATTCACTGCTCAACGAGCCGACCGATCACCAGGCCAAGCTTGTCCTCGTGACCGCTATCAATCCCACGCCTGCGGGCGAGGGCAAGACCACTACGACCATCGGTCTGGCCGACGGTCTGCGTCGTCGCGGCGTCAAGAGCGCCGTTGCCCTACGCGAACCTTCGCTCGGCCCCGTCTTTGGCGTCAAGGGCGGTGCCGCCGGCGGCGGCTGGGCCCAGGTCATCCCCATGGAGGACATCAACCTGCACTTTACCGGTGACTTCCATGCTATCGGTGCCGCCAACAACCTGCTGGCCGCCATGCTCGACAACCATATTCAGCAGGGCAACCAGCTCGGCATCGATGTTAAGCGCATCACCTGGAAGCGCGTCGTCGACATGAACGACCGTCAACTGCGCCATGTTATCGATGGCATTGGCGGCAAGGCCCAGGGCGTGCCGCGCGAGGACGGCTTCGATATCACTGTTGCCTCCGAGGTCATGGCAATCCTGTGCCTGTCCACGAGCATCAACGATCTTAAGGAGCGCCTGGGCGAGATCGTCGTCGGCTACAGCTATGCCGGCGAGCCCGTCCGCGCCCGCGACCTTAAGGCCCAGGGCGCCATGGCCGCGCTGCTCAAGGATGCGCTCAAGCCCAACCTGGTGCAGACGCTCGAGGGCACGCCCGCGTTTGTCCACGGCGGTCCCTTCGCCAATATCGCCCACGGCTGCAACTCCATCATGGCAACGCGTATGGCCATGCGTTTTGGCGACGTTGCGATTACCGAGGCCGGCTTTGGTGCCGACCTTGGTGCCGAGAAGTTCCTGGACATCAAGTGCCGCATGACGGGCGTTCGCCCCAGCGCTGTCGTGGTCGTCGCCACTGCCCGCGCGCTTAAGTACAACGGCGGCGTTGCCAAGGCCGACCTCAACGACGAGAACCTCGAGGCCCTTAAGGCCGGTATGCCCAACCTGCTGCGTCACGTCGACAACATCCAGAACGTCTATGGTCTTCCCTGCGTGGTCGCCATCAACCGCTTCCCGACGGACACCGAGGCCGAACTTGCGCTCATCGAGTCCGAGTGCCAGAAGCTCGGCGTCAACGTTAAGCTGTCCGAGGTTTGGGCCAAGGGCGGCGAGGGCGCACTCGATCTGGCTGATGAGGTCATGCGCCTGATTGAGCAGCCGAGCGAGCTCAAGTTTGCCTACGAGGACGGTGCCGATGTGGCCGACGCCCTGGAGGCCGTTGCCACCAAGGTCTACCGCGCCGATGGCGTCGACTTTACGCCGGCTGCCAAGCGCCAGCTCGCTGAGCTGCGCGAGAACGGCTTTGGTAACCTGCCGGTGTGCGTCGCCAAGACCCAGTACAGCTTTAGCGATAACGCCAAGGCTCTGGGCGCGCCCGAGGGCTTCCGCATCACCGTGCGCGAGCTCAAGGTTTCCGCCGGTGCCCACTTTGTGGTCGCGCTGACCGGCAGCGTTCTGACCATGCCGGGCCTGCCCAAGGTTCCCGCGGCCGAGAACATCGACGTCGACAACGACGGTAACATCACCGGCCTGTTCTAAGCCTGCTGCTCATAGCCGCTTGCTCGCCCCGCCGCGCCTACCAAGGCCCGGCGGGGCTTTTTGATCCTTAGGCCCGCACACGTCTTGTAGATACCGACGGGCTTAGCCTGTCATAGGCTTGTACGCGGGTAGAATGCATGGATAACTTGATGCTTACGGGCGACGGAAAGGAATCGTTGCATGGACCAGGATAAGACGACCGTGATGGGCGGATATGGCTCCGCACAGGCCGGCGGTAGCGCCGACACGACCCGTATCGTGCCGAATCCCGGCTACGCTGCCCCCGATACGACGCAGGTGCCGGCCGATCCCACGCGCGTTGTGAATTACGGAAACGCGGCGCAGGACCCGCATGGTGTCTCATCGCAGAACCCCTACGGCAACGCGGCGGTAGACCCTTATGATGACCTGCTGCAAAATCCCATTCCACAACCTCAGCAGACGACATATATGCCGCGCACGGCACAGCCGCGCTACGAGTCGCACGACCGATACGCGCGCGAGCCGTATCGTGAGTATCCCAAGTCCATCCCCCAGTATGGCGAGGACGAGGAGAAGAAGCCTTCGCGTTCGTCGAGCGTGATTAAGAAGATCCTCATCGTGCTGGCGATCTTCTTTGCCTTGTCGGTTGTGTTTGCCATCGTGTCGGGCATGCTCAACAAGCGGGGCGCCACGACTGATACCACGGCCGAGCAGACCGAGACTGCCCAGTCCGGCACCGTCGACCTGAGCGATATCCCGGGGCAATATTGGTCTAACGCCAAAAAGATTCTCAAGTCGCGCGGGGCCGATCTTTCGAATGCCGTGATTCTGACCGACGACGGCTCGACGCCCGTCGTCGATGCCAACTGGGTCGTCACATCTGCCTACTACAACGCTGACGGCAACCTTGAGGTCCAGCTTACGCGCAAGGACGGCTCGTCGGGCAATGCGTCCGGCGACCAGGGCACCACGGACAGCTCGAGCTCTAACACGCTGGAGGACCTGAGCAACAAGGCACAGGAGCTTGGGGATAAGGCGCAAGAGCTGGGCGACACAGCCCAGAACCTCGGTGATACTGCTCAGAATCTGGGTGATATGGCAACGAACGCCTGGGATGTCCTGCAAAATGGCATTTCGGGCGCGCAGGGAAACTAGCGGCCGAGCGGCTAGAGCCTTAGCGGTGCAAACAAAAACGGGACGTAGGATCGCGTGACCGGGCGCATATGCGCGTTGGTCGGCGGTCCTGCGTCCCGTTTTGCTGTCGATTACAGCTGTTCGGCCGGACGGTCGGGCGAGCTAAAGCCCGAGTCAAACGTGACAACGCATGATGCATCGGGCCTGCGCTCGTGCACGATATGCGTTACGCGCTCCAACAGCTCGTCGTCGGAGATGCGAAAGCCGTCGGGACGCACCAGGTCAAATGACACAAAGCCATCGTGCTCGTGCAGGTCATGGATGGAGAGCGCGGGATCGATCTGCATGACGCCACGCTTGACCCAGCCGCGCAGGTCGTCGCCGGTGGTGGCGATGGGGTCGCAGTGCAGCGTGATGTCGATGCCCATCTGGCGTTTGATGTCGTGTTCGATGGTGTCCAGGATCTCGTGGTGCTCAAAGGCATCGCCCTCGCCGGGCATTTCCACGTGTGCGCTGGCAAACTGACGGCCGGGGCCGTAGTCGTGCACCATGAGGTCGTGTGTGCCCAAGACCTGGGGGTACGACATGATCCTGTCGCGGATTTCCTGGACGAGCTTGGGGTCGGGCGCTTGTCCCAACAGCGGGCTGATGGCGTCGCGCACCAGGCCCATGCCGCTGATGCAGATGAAGATGCCCACACCCAGGCCTGCCCAGCCATCGAGGTCAAAGCCGGTCGTCTGCGAAATAAGCGCCGCCGCCAAGACCGAGCCCGAGGTGATGACGTCGTTTTTGGAGTCCTGCGCCGTGGCGATGAGCGTCTCCGAGTCGATGCGGTCGCCCAGCGCGCGGTTGAATGCGGCCATCCATAATTTGACGAGCATGGATAAGACGAGGGCGGCTAGGGAGACCAGCGTGTAGGCGGTGGGGGAGGGCTTGATGATCTTGGTAATGGACTCGAGCACCAGGTTGATGCCGACGGCACAAACGAGGACGGCGACAAACAAGCCGGCGAGGTATTCGTAACGGCCGTGGCCATAGGGGTGGCCTTCGTCTGCCGGGCGGCTGGCAAGGCGGAACCCGAGCAAGCTCACAATGTTGCTCGAGGCATCGGAGAGGTTGTTAAAGGCATCGGCGACAAGCGAGACAGAGCCGGCGAGCAGACCCGCGATGCCCTTGGCCAGGCACAGGGTAATGTTGAGGCCAATGCAGACGAGGCTTGCGGCAAAGCCCGCGTTGGTGCGGCAAGATGCATCGACCGGCTCGCCCTCGCTGCCGGGAACAAGTGTATGTACCAGCCGATTTACAAATAGCATGGCGGACCTCCTCGCATCCTCGTTTAAGGGGATAGTGTAGCTCGCATGGGCACGCCGTGCGCCGATGCTCAGAAAATGCAGTAATGGTCTGCTGGAGCTAACGAGCGGGGCTTTTTGTCCGACCGGGTGCTCCATTTTGGGCCACATGGGTATGGGCTTGTGCCTGCCTGCTCGACATACTTAATGTCGACAGCCCCTGCGTAAAGGAGGACGTTTCCATGGACGAGATGTTTGCCATCAAATGCCAAAACTGCGGCGGCCCCATGTACTCACACCAGGCTAAACGCAGCTTTGAGTGCGCCTATTGCGGCACGGTCGTTCCGTGGCAGGCCGATGCGGGGGAGCCCAGGAGCGCCCTGGGCATTCGCCATGCGCCGCTGACGGTTGTCGATGGGCTGCTTAAGCTCACCCATGTGTCGCAGCTCGAGCGCCCGGAGGACCCGGACTGGTATTTCTTTCATGCGCACTGGCGCAACCAGTCGGTTCTAGAGCATCTGCTGTGGGAGGACTGCGGCACGGCGCAGGAGTTCCAGGAGGCCACGCACGTGAGCATCCCGTGCCCCTTCTGTGGCGCATCCTTCGAAGGCGAGTCGACCCAGCGCGTGTTTGAATGCCCGTCCTGCGGCAATAAGATCGGCGTTGCAGACCTACTCAAGCCCGGTGCCTTTAGCAAGCGCCTGACCATGGGCGTTGGTGCGGAGTATGTACCCGATCAGGGTATTCCCTGCGAAATCTCGCCGCAGCAGGCACGTGCTAACGCACTTCAGCTGGTGCGCCAGTATGCGGAAGCCTTTGCCGGGCACGACGTGGAAGATGCGATTCAAAACGACATGATGCTCTTCTACTTTCCCATGGCGCTCGCGGATTTGCGCATGATGGCGTCCTTCCCGGGCAAGGGGCTGAGCAAGGAGACCTTGGTGTACTACGAGGTGCTCGACTGGGCATATCCGCGGGCAAACTACCTGGACGTTCGTCTTATGGGCATTTTGGAGCCGTGGGACTTTGCCAAGGTTGGGCCGTTCGATCCTGCCATGCAGGAAGGTGACTTTCGCGTTGTTTCCGTCGATGCGTCTACCAAGGACCAGGTGATCATTGATAAGCTGGCGCTCGACATTGCCGGCAACGATGCCGAGGCGGTGCTAGGGCTCAATAAAAAGAGCATCCGCACGTGGGCGCGCAAGGCCCGCAAGCACAAGGATGGTCTGGTGATGGTGCCGGTCTACTTTGTCGATCGTCCGGCGTCGGACAGCCGCGAAGGCGAGCAGGTGCGCATTGCCGTAAACGGCCAGACGGGTCGTGCGGCCGCGGTAGTGTTTAGCGACAAGCGCGAGACACATGTGGTGGCACCGCTCAATCCCAACGTGATGCTGTCGAGCGAAAGCACCGTGCATGCCACGCCCATCGAGGTCAAATACGTTAAATCGCCGTTCCTATACCAGATCGTACGCCATGGAGGCGGTGAACAGCCGCGGCAGGTGGCGGCGGTGGCCGAGGGCTCCTACCGAGAAGAGAAGCCCAAGCGCCGCGGTCTGCTGGGTGCGCTATTTGGGAAGTAGGGGAGCGGTGCCAGTTGTTGCTGTAGCGTGAAAGCCAGGAGAAGGGGCGGCTCGCATGAGTGCGGGCTGCCCTATTTTTGTGCGGCGACAAGGCATGTGGGCGCTCAATTAAACGCTCATGCTCACAGCACAAACGTTGAGCAACATTACGTCTGCCGATAGCTATTAAAAAATGTCCGCTTGCGGTAGTAGTCTAATCGCAAGGCGTTTCCCAGCCTCTCGGGTTCTAGGAAGAAGCGGACGGGAGAGCAATGCAAAAGACCATGATGGACTCTATTCCCATAAGCTCACGGGCCTGTACACTATGGGCAAAAACGGGCGGTGCGGAAGAGCGTAACCTGTGGTCGCCTCTTTATGTTCATATGGCCGATTCTGCGGGTGTTGCGTGCAAGCTTTGGAACGAATGGCTTGCGGAACCTGTCAAGCACCAAATCGCGAACGCATTTGGCTGTGGCGACTCTGTAACGGCGGCGCTCGTTACCTGGCTTGCTGGTATTCACGACATTGGCAAGGCGACGCCGGGCTTCCAGTACAAGGTCTCGGAGCGGGCAGAACTTGTTGAACAAGCGGGGCTTCAGGTTCCGAGCCCCCGCATCATGAACCGCCCTCCATCGCACGCCTTCATGAGTGAGGTGATCCTCGAAGATTGGCTTGATAGGCGCGGTTGGAGTTGCTCGTGGACATTCGGGTGCATTCTGGGAGCGCACCATGGAACCACGCCATCGTCCGATAGTGTGCTCAAAGGTATAGCGAGCGCATCGCGCAATTTTCCCAACGAGAACTTGGGTGATGACGATTGGTGCGCCGTCCAAGAGGAACTTCTTGACTGGATGTTTGAAGGGTCGGGGATGGCGAAGTTCGAGAGTATTTTTAGCTCGTCACCCGTTCCTCAGTCAGGACAAGCGCTCGTCTCTGCACTGGTCATCATGGCCGATTGGATTGCCTCAAATTCTGATTTGTTCCCTCTCGACTCTAGCATTGACTCATGCGACGAACTCATCAAGCGCACCGATGCCGCATGGGCTTCGCTGTCGTTGCCCCCGGCGTGGCAGGCGATGCCGGTAAAGGAAGAGGGACAAGAGCTGTTTCATCACCGCTTTAGTGGTCTTCCTAAGGATGCGAGCTTGCGACCCGCGCAGGAGCAGGCACTGCAGGCAGCATTCGACATGGACGGCCCAGGGCTGCTCATTATCGAAGCGCCCATGGGTAATGGCAAAACAGAGGCCGCGCTGATGTGCTCAGAGGTTATGGCTCCGAAAACCGGGGCAGGGGGAATTGCCTATCTTTTGCCAACAATGGCAACTTCTAACGCGATGTTCAAGCGCGTTAAAGATTGGCTCGAGGGCGTTCCCGATTCGCGGGGCCGCAGCATGCAGTCGATGCGACTTTTGCATAGCAAGGCGGCTTTGAACCCGGACTACGACAGCTTGCGAAGCTGGGGACGCACATGGATGGGCGACGATGCAAATAAGTGCTCTGAGGAAGACACGATCGCCCACCAATGGTTTAGCGGAAGGAAGCGCGGTCTCCTGTCGTCATTTGTTGTGGGCACGGTCGACCAGCTGCTTATGGCGGCGCTTAAGGCGCGCCACGTGCAGCTTAGGCACTTGGGCCTTGCCGGCAAGGTTGTCATAATCGATGAGGTTCATGCCTACGATGCCTACATGAATGTCTATCTTGACCGTGTGCTCACGTGGCTTGGCGCTTACGGCGTGCCGACCATACTGCTTTCGGCAACGCTTCCTGCTGAGCGCCGCAACGAGCTTATCCACGCCTATCGGGGTAGGGATAGAAAACCCACTCGTCGCGCATCGAAGCGGAAAGATATTCCGGAAGCTCCTCGTAAAGCACCGGGGGAGCCATCGTACCCGCTCGTTACAGCGGCAACCCGAAATGGAGCGCTAGACGATAGCATGTACCGAGTATGCGATGACCCTTCGACCGGAACAAACGTTATTATCGAACGATTGGAAGACGACGATGCTACGCTGGTTGCGCAACTGGAGGACTTATTGTCCGATGGCGGTTGCGCATGCGTGTTGCGAGACACGGTTTCCCGTGCCCAAAGCGCCTACGAGCAGTTGAAGACTGCCTTTGGCGATTCGTGCGTGAAGCTCGTCCATTCGCGCTTCATTGCCGTCGATCGCATGGAAAACGATGCGGAACTGCTGCGACTGCTTGGTCCCGATCCCGCCAATAGGCCCGGCAAGCTCATCGTTGTGGGCACGCAGGTGATCGAGCAATCCCTTGACATTGATTTCGATGTAATGATCACCGATGTAGCCCCTATCGACCTTTTGCTGCAGCGAATGGGACGCCTTCACCGCCATGAACGCGGGGAAAATCAGGGACAGCGTCCGGAGAAGCTCAGGCAAGCACGTTGCTTTATCACGGGCATCGAGGACTGGGCGACTGCTCCGCCTAAGGTGAATGGGGGTATAGAGAAGGTCTATCACCCTGCGATGCTTTTGCGCAGCTTGCTTTCGCTGAGGGCAAAGAGTACCGATGGGGGGACGGCTATGGTCAATCTGCCTCACGATATTGCTGACCTTGTCGAGCAGACGTATTCACGAAGCATTGCGGCGGAAGAGTTGTGCGATGCGGGCGCAGCACCGGAATGGGTTCATGCTTTGCAAAGCGCAGAAGAAGAGCTGGAGAAGACAAAAGAGAACAAGCAGTTCAAGGCAAATGCCTGGCTTCTGAGCAAGCCACAGAAGGGGACGCAAAGTCTTATTGGCTGGCTGAATGAAACCTTCTCGCTTTCAGACGAGACAAAAGCACGCGCTGCCGTTCGCGATTCTGGTGACACGGTTGAGGTTATTGCGGTCCAAGTAGGCAACGACGGTTTCACGCTGCTTCCCTGGGTCACCGACATAAAGGGGAGCCGTCCGTGTCATGGCTATTTAGGGGATGGAAGTGAAGCGCCTGACGATGAGGTTGCCCGCCTTGCGGCGAGTTGTACCGTGAGCCTGCCATTCTGGCTATCGTCTGAGCAGGTAATTGATGCCCTGGAGACAAAATCTCAGGCGCTCAGATGGCAAGAGTCAAGATGGCTTCAAGGTCAACTGGTCTTGGCGTTTGATTCAAACCTAGATACGGTAATAGAAACGAAAGATGCTATCTATCGCATGCACTATTCGCGTAAGGCCGGGCTTGAACTTGTTGAAACAGTGAGGAAGAAAGGAGATGCGCAATGAGCCAGAATGTGAGTTTTAACCTCGTGGACGAACCATGGATCTGCGTTCGCGATTTGGGCGGGGCGACGCGCGAGGTATCACTGCTCGAGCTATTTGAGCAAGCGTCAAGCATCAAGTGCTTGGCTAACGATCTACCCACACAGGATTTTGCGATTCTGCGCGTTTTGCTGGCAGTGCTGCAAAGGGCAATTTCTCCGACGCTCGACGATGACGACGTTCCAGCGGAGGTTTGGGGGCGCCTATGGCGTGCGCACGAACTGCCCATCGACCAGATTCACGAATACCTCGACGAGTGGCACCATCGTTTCGATTTGTTTGACGAGGAACAGCCTTTTATGCAGGTCGCTGGTTTGCGCTGGAAGGATAACGAGAAAAAAGAGAACAACCTGTACAGGATTATTGGAGATAGTTGGTCTCGAGAGGATAAGCGTCTATTTCTTCAAAGGGCAGGCTCTGGGCTCGCTAGATTGACGTTTGCCGAGGCAGCGAGATGGCTGGTTCATCTGCAAGCTTTTGCTCTTGGAATTCCTGGACAGCCAGTTTTGGGGGAGAAAGCGGAATCTATTAAAGGCGGGAAGGTATATCCTGGCGGTCCAGGCCCAGATGGCCTATTGGGCTGCATGTATCTAGAAGGCGATTCTTTGGCAGATACCCTTCTTTTAAATTTTTTGCCTACTGCCTCTCGTTCTGATGAGGACTGTCTGTTCCTCGAGGATGATAAGCCTTGTTGGGAGGTTAATCCGTTGCTGGTCTCAGACGGCCATGAGGAGTCTTTCCCCCGCGGGCGCGCGGAGCTATTCACATGGCAATCGAGATGGGTACGGCTGATTCCATGCGAGCGGAATGTGATCGATGCAATCGTAAGTGCCGGGCGAAAGATGGAAAAGAGCAATCAGAGGCTCCGCCAAATTGAAAGCATGACTGCCTGGAAAGAGAGGGTTGGGGCGTCCAGGACTTCCGGAATTGAGTTTTTGCCTCGTAAACATGAGAGAGATCAAGCTATGTGGCGGGGTATCATTTCTATATTCGGAGGGACCGCCGAACAAGAGTCTCGCATTGTTCCTCCTGAGGTTATCTCTTGGGTAAAAAGGATGAGTGGCAGAAGCTCAGGATCGCTGCTTCGTTGGAGCGATTATGTTAACGTCCACGCCGTAGGATTTGAATATGTTGATGCTAAGTGCGGAGCTGTTACCGTTGTTTTTGATGACAAGGTCGAATTAAGTGCATATCTGCTCTCTGACAAGGGAGAGGACCTGGTAAATCTTGCAAAGGAACTTGTGACATCGACATCAAAGGCGGTTTTTGCCTTGGGCTGTTTTGCCGCAAACCTCCGCATAGCGTCGGGAGGAAGCGCGGAAAGGGAGTATCAGAAAGCGAAGCCGGACGAAAAACCAAAAGAAACAGCGAAAGAGAAAGCGAGTGCTCGGGCTTTCTTTGAGATTGATTCGCCGTTTCGTCAGTGGCTTGCCGCTCTTAACGAGACCAGCAACGCGGAGGTAGAGAGGCGTCGATGGCGCCGTACCGCACGCGTGATTATCAAAGCGCATGCCGATGTCCTCCTTCGCGAAGCTGGTCCGGAGGCAATCGTTGGCGCTCCTGCTCAAAACGAGAAGGGAGAAACCGCAGATTGGATGACGGCCTCGAAAGCAGAGGCTAAGTTGAACGCCGCCCTTAAAAAGTATCTGCCGCTTGAAGAAGACGAGCCAAACGATAAAGAGGTTCAAGCATGACGAAAACCAAGGAGCAACGCCCAGAGCAGATGATTGGCGCATTCGTTCACGGGCGCATATGCTCTATCCAAAACGACTATCTGTCTGCCAGCGGAAAACCACGAGGAGCACGAAAGCTGGCAACATTGCGCCATGCGCTTCTTTTGCCCATAGGCTCAAACGCAGATGCATGGTCGCTTGTGTTTGAGGGCCTGCCTGCTGAGCTTGTGGGGAGAGGCGCCGAACCGTCGTGGGCCGAGACAGCGGTTCATGCCGCGCTTACACTCTATGCAGTTCATCAACAGGGCAAAACCAAGCCAATGTATGTGCCTGGTGATGAGCATTCGTTTGGCGCAGCCCTGCGGCAGCTCGTACGGAGTGATAAAGGGCGTTACTCGAATCTCGAAGAGGGCGAAATGCCTCGAAGGTTTAGGGCCTTTATAACGGCCGATTCCATGGAAGAGACACTTCACTATGCAAGGCAGCTTATACAGCAGTTGCGAGCGGCCGAGATTCCCGTTAATTACGCGCGTTTTGCAGCACAACTATACACACTGCAAAGCCCCTATACAGCAGATAAGGTGCGTCTTGCGTGGGGGCGTGAATATAGTCGAATACCAAAGGCCGAGTCCGACATCGATGCCAGCTCTTCGGAAGAGTAGTTGATGGGGAAATGACCAAGAAAGGACCTGCTATGAAAAAGCCTCAGTTCATCGATATCCACATCCTTCAGACTGTCCCCCCGAGCAACATCAATCGAGATGATACGGGTAGTCCAAAAACGGCATATTTCGGCGGAGTCAAGCGCTCGAGGGTCTCAAGCCAGGCTTGGAAGAAGGCCACGCGCGATAGTTTTTCCTATTTGTTGGATGAGTTCGGTCTTGGTTGGCGTACGAAGCACGCAGCAAACTTGATCGCGGAGGCCGTGACCGCCATTTTGCCGGACATTGAAGGCGATCAGGCCGAAGTTGCTGCCGAGAAGGCTTTGGCGGCAACGGGCGTCAAAGTCAAAGATGGCGAAACGGGCTACTTGCTGTTTCTTTCTTCAGGGCAGATCAAAGCCCTTGCATCGTTGGCGGCGCAGGCTTTTGAAGCGGGCGCGGATGTCGACAAGAGGCTTGCTAAGGAAATTCTTGATATCAAGAAGAAACCGACGCTTAACAGCATCGATGTGGCAATGTTCGGTCGTATGGTGGCGGATGCTCCTGATTTGAATGTCGACGCCTCCGTTCAGGTCGCCCATGCCATTGGCATTGGGAGGATGAATCCAGAGTTCGATTACTTCACTGCCCTTGACGATTGCTCGCCCGAAGACAATGCGGGCGCAGCAATGATTGAGACAACGGAGTTCACCTCATCGACGATGTATCGCTATGCAACTATTGATGTGCTGCATCTGTGCGAAAATCTCGGTTCGGCTGCGGTTGCTTGCCGCGGCATCGAGGCGTTTTTGAAGGCATTCATTACTTCCATGCCCACGGGAAAGCAGAATTCGTTTGCAAACCGCACGCTCCCCGGAGCGGTCATTCTTCAGCTGAGGGATACGCAACCGGTGAGCTTGGTGAATGCCTTTGAAAAACCTGTTGAGGCGTCGTATGGGAAAAGCCAGATTGAAATTGGTTGTGAGCGTTTGGCCAAACAGGAAGAGGCGATTGACAAGGCGTTTGGAACGACCCCGCAAAAGACGTTCGTTATAACTGCATCTCCGGATGCGCAGTCTCTTCCCAGTGCCATGGGTGTCGAAGGGGCATGTGATCTTGACGCCGCAATTGCGCAAATCTCGCAAGCGTGTGCTGCTTATCTGGCCGAAAATGGCCACCAAACCGAAGAGGTGGACTAGCTATGGCGGTCCTGCTGCTCAAATTGGCGGGTCCGCTACAATCGTGGGGGTCTTCGAGTAGGTTCACCGAGCGCGGAACAGAGCACGAGCCGACGAAGAGCGGCGTTGTGGGCCTGCTTGCCGCAGCCTTAGGCCGTTACCGAACAGATCCCGTTGATGATCTTGCGGCGCTACGCTTTGGCGTACGTATCGATCAGCCAGGAACATTTGTAAGCGACTTTCAAACCGAACATAAGCGAAAGTGGGACTCGCAAAGCGCTCGATGGATATTAAGCGCGAAAAAGGACGATACCCTGCCTTTAACGTATCGTCACTATCTTGCTGATGCTGTGTTTGTTGCGGCCCTTGAGGGCGATTTGGGACTCTTGCAAAGGTGCGCCGAGGCGCTTGACGCTCCGGCGTTTCCCCTGTTTCTAGGTCGCCGTTCCTGTCCACCCGCGTGCAGAGTACATATTGGGCTGTTTGAGGATGTGGCGTTGCTCCAAGCTTTGCGCAGTCACCCCTGGGAAGCAAGCGAGAGATATCAGGGAAACTGGAAGTTCCGCGGTAAAGAAAGCGTTGACCTGGAGATTCTCTACGATAAGCAGGGTTCTGACGAAGGCGAGGGCTACGATGTTCCGCTGCGCGACGTGCCCATCAGCTTTTCGCAGGAGCATCGCCAATACAGCTTTCGTACTGTTGCCCATACAACAGCAACGGTTAGGAACCCGAAATATGTTGGCACGCAGGCCGACCATGATCCTTGGTCTGCTCTAGGAAAGGAGGTATAGCCGATGTTCTTTACCCAGTTTCCCATCAATATGACGCGGAGGGAGTCGCGTGCGATGCTCGCCTCGCCCTATCGCATGCATGCGGCGATTGCAGGCAGCTTCCCCTTTTCTCAGACGAGCGGGGACGGCCGCGTGCTTTGGCGCGTGGATAGAATGCCTGATGGGGGTTCTCGCCTTTATATCGTGAGCCCTGGCAAGCCGAGCTTGGTAGGGCTTGATGAACAAATCGGGTGGCCCGACTGCGAACCGCAGTGGGGCACGCGCGGATACGATCCGTTTTTGGGGCGCATCTCGAACGGACAGACCTATTCGTTTCGCTTGGTAGCGAATCCGTCGCTCAACAGAAGCACGCGTGGCGGCAAAAGCGACCTGCTAAACAGCGAGGGCGAACCTAAGAGAAATAGAATTGGCCACCTGACCATTCTGGAGCAAACTGCCTGGCTCGTTGGAGCTCAAGCATATAAGGGCGCCGACAAGGAAGTGCCAAGCATTTTTGCGCCCGAGCGGGGATCACGTGCCCAAAGGAATGGTTTTGAGGTTTTGAGCGACGATGAGGGCTGCCCGAGCTTGATTGTTAGTAATTCCAACAGAATCTCGTTTACCAAGGGTGTCCAAGGAAACAAAGTCACCTTTACGCGCGCCCAGTACGATGGCGTGTTGCGCGTGACCGATGCTGATGCCTTGCGCCATGCGCTTGTGTGTGGCATCGGGCATGCCAAAGGATTCGGATGCGGCCTTCTCACGCTGGTTCCACTGGATAGGTGAGCGGCATGGGCGATAATCCTGGCATGATCAAGCCTGATTTGCGCGCACTGCCCACGATAAAGGAGCGAATGACGTTTCTTTATGTCGAGCGATGTCTTGTGAGCAGGCAAGATAGCGCAGTGAGCATAACCGATGCGCGCGGAACGGCGTATGTCCCCGCGGCTTCTCTTGGGGTGCTTATGCTGGGGCCTGGGACCAATATCTCTCATCGTGCGGTTGAGTTGCTCGGCGATTCGGGGACAAGCGTGATTTGGGTGGGCGAGCACGGCGTTCGCTACTATGCGCACGGCCGCCCGCTCACCCATTCTTCTCGGTTGGTTGTCGCGCAGGCTGAACTCGTGTCGAACACTCGAAGGCGTCTTGCCGTGGCACGAGCGATGTACGGCATGCGCTTTCCCGGCGAGGACGTATCGAATTACACGATGCAGCAGCTCCGTGGCCGCGAGGGAGCTCGGATTCGAACACTCTATCGGCGGCTGTCGAAGCAATACGACGTCCCATGGGAGGGGAGGGAATACAACCCCGATGATTTTCTTGATGCAAGCCCAATCAATCAGGCGCTGTCGGCTGCCCATGCATGCCTTTACGGAGTCGTTCACAGCGTGATTGTGGCGCTGGGGTGCTCTCCGGCATTGGGATTTGTCCACGTTGGCCATGAGCGCTCGTTTGTGTATGACATTGCCGATTTGTATAAAGCAGAGGTGACGATTCCCATCGCTTTCGAAGTGGCTTCCGATCCTCCAGAGGATATCGGGGCGGAAACGCGTCGGTGCACTCGTGATGCGTTTCTTGACGGGAAGATAATGGAGCGCTGTTCTCGCGATATCAGGGGTCTGCTGCTGGGCGACTTCGAGACAGAGGACGAGCCTGATATCGATACGATGTTCCTCTGGGATGAGAGGCGCCCTGCCGTTGCTTTTGGAGTTTCCTATGGCAAGGAAAACGACGTCCAGGTGGATGCCACCGAAGAGAATAACGGAGTGCTTGTGGAAGGATAACGGGTGATTGTTGTTGTTTTGGAAAAATGCCCTCTTGCACTTCGCGGCGACCTAACGAAATGGTTGCAGGAGATTAGCCTAGGCGTGTATGTCGGCAGGGTGAGCGCGCGTGTAAGGGACGAGCTTTGGAGCCGTATTTGCAAAGAATGCAAAACAGGGCGTGCCACGATGGTTTTTTCTGCACGCAACGAGCAACACCTCAACTATCGAGTGCACAACACCGCGTGGGAACCTATCGATTTTGATGGCATCAAGCTGATGATGCGGCCTTCGCCTTCGCGCATGAAGGCCCTTGGCACGAAGAGAGTGGGTTGGAGTTACGCGGCGATGCGATCGAAGGCGCGTCGCGGGAGCGTGGCAGCCGAAACGGACGAGCCGCGCGAATACGTTGTACTTGATGTTGAGACCACGGGGCTGGACCCAGACAAAGATGCGATTATCGAGATTGCCGCCATCAAAGTTGAGCAGGGTGTTGAGGCGGGCAGGCTCCATGAGCTTATTCGATACGAGAAAGGCATCCCTAAGAAGATAGTCGAGTTAACAGGTATTACCGATGAAATGCTTGCCGAAAAGGGGATCGAGCTTGAGCGAGCGGTGAGCGACCTGCTTTCCTTTGTCGGGAGCCGCATAGTGGTTGCGCATAATGCTTCGTTCGATACCGGCTTCGTGCAGGCAGCGTGCGAAGAATGCGACCTAGACGATTTTGACAATGAGTGCATCGACACCATTACACTGGCAAAGAAGAAGATGCCCGATGCGCCGAACTATCGCTTGAAGACCCTGCTCGGCCTTTTGAACCTTGACAATCAAATACCCCATCGTGCCGAGTCTGATTGTGAGGCGACCTTGAGCTTGTTTAGCAAACTGATTAAAATGGGGTCCACATCAAAGGGATAGGGTGTTTTGAGCTGGGATTTTTAAGTCTGCTCCCCGCACGCGCGGGGATGATCCCGGCTGCCTTGTGCGCGGACTTGGTGAAGTACGCTGCTCCCCGCACGCGCGGGGATGATCCCTGGTTGGAGAACGGCTCGATGATAGCCAGCGTCTGCTCCCCGCACGCGCGGGGATGATCCCGATACTCGTCGACGTAGCCGGAATAGTCCGGCCTGCTCCCCGCACGCGCGGGGATGATCCCGGCGTCGCCGCCTAGGAGTGATTCACGATGGCCTGCTCCCCGCACGCGCGGGGATGATCCCATGCGCGAGACGTGCCCCAACGTGTGCTCATGCTGCTCCCCGCACGCGCGGGGATGATCCCGGCAGGCGGGATACCAGCTCGTTGTAAAGGGCCTGCTCCCCGCACGCGCGGGGATGATCCCGACTTCGTTCGCATCGACAACGGCACCGCTTCCTGCTCCCCGCACGCGCGGGGATGATCCCGGGCATGTTGCGCATCGAGTAGGTCTTGCCAGCTGCTCCCCGCACGCGCGGGGATGATCCCGGTTGCCCATTGGTCATGAACTCATAGCTTTCCTGCTCCCCGCACGCGCGGGGATGATCCCTGCCGCTGCACGCTCATCGCGGCCGTCGATGGCTGCTCCCCGCACGCGCGGGGATGATCCCATGGCGTCGAATGCCGTGAGCGCCGGCTCACACTGCTCCCCGCACGCGCGGGGATGATCCCATGGAACGTCAAAGCAGCGGCGAGAGCAGAAACTGCTCCCCGCACGCGCGGGGATGATCCCGGCGTGCGCTATATCGTACGGCGTGGTATCTGCTGCTCCCCGCACGCGCGGGGATGATCCCTGCGTTTCGCACGCGCCGCACTGGCGAATCACCTGCTCCCCGCACGCGCGGGGATGATCCCGTCTATCCCGAGGGCTGCTATATCCTCATAGACTGCTCCCCGCACGCGCGGGGATGATCCCTCGACCTTGGGCGTTGACGTGCGCTGTGACGGCTGCTCCCCGCACGCGCGGGGATGATCCCGGTTATCAACGGATATCAAGTCATGCATAAAACTGCTCCCCGCACGCGCGGGGATGATCCCGGCATAGGCCGCGCCGGCGAGACGCAGTGGTTCTGCTCCCCGCACGCGCGGGGATGATCCCCACCCCCATAGAAGCGAAGAGAAGAACAGGAACTGCTCCCCGCACGCGCGGGGATGATCCCGCCCGAGGGCGTGCAGGGTTGGATTGATTCGTCTGCTTCCCGCACGCGCGGGGATGATCCCAGCATGGATGCGCACATACGCGCGTGGTGGAGCTGCTCCCCGCACGCGCGGGGATGATCCCACCCGCTCGACGCTCGAGCGCAACATCCTCGACTGCTCCCCGCACGCGCGGGGATGATCCGGAGCGCCCCGACGGCTCGATCTACGTGCTCTGCTGCTCCCCGCAGGCGCGGGGATGATCCCGCGATTGCGGCGTTCGCAACAAGCAGAAGTTCCTGCTCCCCGCACGCGCGGGGATGATTCCAAGACGATCCTGCGAAACGTGAAGCGCGACAGGGAGAAAGGGGCGAAGTTCGCCCGCGTGACGAGTGGGCGCAACACGTGCCCATTCTGCCTCATGCTCGCCGGGCGCGGTGCGGTCTACCATAGCCGGAAGACGGCAGGACAGTTCGACCACTGGCACAGGCACTGCACGTGCAAGGTCGTGCCGAGCTTCTCGGGAAACAGGTACGAGGTGCTCGTCGAGGGGCACGACCCGAAGAAGATAGAGGGCCGTCTGGCTGAAATCGAAAAGTTTAACGGCATCGAGCGCGGCACGGCGGCCTTCAACCGCGAGGTGAGCCTACGCGACCCCGACTGGCTGTACGGAGAAGACCCACCAGTTGTCGACAAGGAGCGAGGGGCAAAGCCCCTTCTAAAGGAGCGCGAAGCGGCTGAAGTTCTTTCAAAAAACGGTATTCCGGTCAAGTTTATCAAAGAGGCAAACGTGACCGGCGTGAAAAGCCCCGATGCATTCCTCGGGCCGGACAAATGGGAGTTCAAAATCCCGGAGGGCTGGTCTAAGCCAGACGCCAGGTCGCTTGCCGGCGAGCACACTGTCAGAAAACAGTTCTATAAGGCCCTCGCCAAAGGGACCTCGAAACTGCTCTTATCCAACGGCAGTTGCGACGCCTCGTTCTCAGAGATGGTGAGAGTAGCAAACAAGGTCCTGAAAAGCGGCGACTACGAGATCGACGAGGTCCTTGTCGTCTGCCCCGAGACCGGCGAGATCAGAAGGCTAAAAAAATAGAGGCGCCCAGACACCGGTGGACTGTCCCCCGGTAGGAATCGCCTCTAAAGAAATTATACCCCACATCGGGGCGTGGCGGAATAGGAAGACGCGCGTGCCTCAGGAGCACGTGGGCAACGCCCGTGCGGGTTCGAGTCCCGCCGCCCCGACCATCCACGGAAACACGGCCCCGCACGGGGCCTCTTTCACATCAAGCCCGCATGGGCGACCGCAACGCCCCGCACGGGGCAAAGACGCCCCGCATGGGGCGGGAAGGAGCCGGA
>OLNH01000197.1_pt1 | contig 61385 bp, 42 predicted proteins | sample 1643101 | NCBI WGS metagenome assembly OLNH01 (sample SAMEA3136758, study PRJEB25190) | human gut metagenome | biome: human gut; feature: human-associated habitat; material: faeces | place: Austria | collected 2013 | reverse complement strand
GTGTTAAGCACGCCGCCAGCGTTCATCCTGAGCCAGGATCAAACTCTCTGATAAAATGTTTGATTCACTCAAGATAACAACTAGCTATCTCTCGTTTTACTGTTTATAAAAAGTTCATTCTGTTGAATGATGATTCTTAAAGAATTTTCGAGAATCGTATGTGTTTCACTGTTTAGTTATCAAGGTTCTTTGTTTGTCTGTCTCTCAGACAGCTCATTTACTTTATCACATTCATCAGTGCCTGTCAAGTACTTTTTTAAGTTTTTTTCGAGGTATTTTGATGTTTGTGTGTCGCTCTCAAGCGACTTGTTTACTCTATCACATGTTCGTTTCTTTGTCAACAATTATTTTTGTTTTTTTCAAAACTTTTTAAATTGTTTATTCAGAAGAAACAATTCCTTGTGACAGCTTAGTTAGAATACCACTATCCAACCGAGCTGTCAACACTTTTTGAAACTTTTTTCATTTTTTTAATTTCGTACACTCTGCGTCCTGCAGCCTCCCAATATAGCAACTGTCACATTCAGTCCCAAAATTGCAATAAATACTTTTGCTCTGATCCGCGCTTTTTCTTCATATGCACCTCCTTTAACACAATCTTTAAATTCCTATCATTTCCCGATACTCTCTCGGCGTAACTCCATAGCGTTTTTTAAATTGACGATTAAAATTTGACAGATTCATAAATCCTGCATCCTGTGAGATTGTCAATATTTTATCATCAGTCTGGCGCAATGCCTCTGCGGCCTCCGCAAGTCTCCGCTCATTTACATAAGAAGTAAAGCTGTCTCCCGTCATCTTTTTGAACCAACGCATGAAGTGGCTGCTGCTCCAGCCACAAAATTTCGCCATGTCTGCTACTGAAAGATTCTCACTGCTTTTAACACTGATTTCCTGTAGTACTTCTTTCAACTGCTCCCTATCCGGAGAAGACACGATTTCTCTGGACGGATACATTTTTATAAGAAGAAATATGATCTGCAAAACTGCAGCTTTCACTCCTAGCTCATAAGCATTTTCTTTTGTTTCACACAATTCTTCCATCTGAATAAGACATCTTTTTAATGAATCATAATGCGCTTCCTCTGGCTTTATCTGTACCGGAGGAAACAACTTACCTGCTGCAAGCGGGACGAGAAATTCTCCTGCACAGAGATCTGCTGCTCCTTCTCCCAGAAAATCCATTTCAAAGATAATATTTTCGTATTCCATAGAATATCCTTTTATCCTATGAATTGCATGAAGGGTTCCAGGTGTTACTACAAAAATATCTCCCGGTTCTCCCTCAAAGCTTTTTGTTTCGAGCTGGATCAGCCCTTTTCCCTTTTTTATATAAATCAATTCCATCTCCTTATGCCAGTGCAAAGGAACCGCTGGAAAATCCAATGGAATCGTACATGGATAAATATTAAACGGAAACAACCGGCTGCCATGCTGTTTTGTTTCCTGATATTTTGTACCACTTTCTTTTTCTTTCATCTATTTCCGCCTCTATGATAGGATAGTATCATTTCTTGCTCGCTTTTGACAAGAAACGACGGACTATCTGTGATATAACTAAAGCAACTTAAGTTAACGAAACTACAACCATTTTATATATGAAAGGAGCAACTCCCATGAGTGAATCTATGAAAACAACACTAAATGAACTTTGCCAAAAGGATATTGCAACTGCTTCCGACGCAGAACTTTATACAGCCCTTCTGAAACTTGTGCAGGAACAGAGTCAGAAACAGATAAAACCAGTAACTGGCAGAAAACTGTATTATATTTCTGCCGAATTCCTGATTGGAAAATTGCTTTCCAACAACCTGATCAACCTTGGTCTGTATAATGAAGTTCGTGAAACACTTGCCAGTATCGGAAAATCTCTTGCAGATATCGAAGAGCAGGAACCGGAACCAAGTCTTGGAAATGGTGGTCTTGGACGACTTGCCGCATGCTTCCTTGACAGTCTTGCAACTTTGGATCTTCCTGGTGATGGTGTCGGTCTTCGTTATCACTGCGGACTTTTTCATCAGAATTTCAAAAACAACATCCAGAACGAAGCTCCTGATTTCTGGCTGACTGACCAGTGTGCTGCCAAAGCTACCGATACAGTATTTCCGGTTTCGCTTGCAGGAAACACCTATTCTGCAAGACTCTACAAACTTCCTGTTACCGGCTATGAAGGCAGAACCAATATGCTGAATCTGTTTGATCTGGATTCTGTAGATGAATCTGTGGTCGGTGACGGAATTTCTTTTGACAAAAAAGATATTGCCAGAAACCTTACATTATTCCTCTATCCAGACGACTCCGATGAAGACGGCCGACTGCTTCGTATCTATCAGCAGTATTTCATGGTTTCTGCCGGTGCTCAGCTTATTCTCAACGAATGTGCTGCACGTGGATGTAACTATCATGACCTTGCCGACTATGCAGCTATCCAAATCAATGATACACACCCAAGTATGGTAATCCCGGAGCTGATCCGCCTCCTTGAGGAACACGGAATCAGCTTTGATGAGGCAGTTCAGATTGTAACAGATACTTGTGCATATACCAATCATACGATTCTTGCAGAAGCTCTGGAAAAATGGCCACGTCATTATCTCGATACCGTTGTTCCTCAGCTTATGCCAATTATTGAAAAGCTGGATGACATTGCAAAAACACGTACAACTGATTCTTCACTTGCTATCATTGATCAGAATCAGGTCGTTCATATGGCACATATGGATATTCATTTTTCTCACTCCACAAACGGTGTTGCCGCACTGCATACACAGATTCTGAAAGAAAGCGAACTGGCAGGATTTTATCAGATGTATCCGAACAAATTTAATAATAAAACAAACGGCATCACCTTCCGCCGCTGGCTTCTGAAATGTAATCCGGCCCTGACTTCTGAAATTGAATCTCTGATCGGATCCGGTTTCAAAAAAGATGCTTCTGAACTGAAAAAGCTTCTGAATTATACAGACGATGCAGAAGTACTGAAAAAACTCAGTTGTATTAAAAAATCCAACAAAGAAGCACTTGCTTCCTGGTTAGAAGACAAACAGGGAATCAAATTGAACACCAATGCAATGTTTTCCATTCAGTCCAAACGACTTCATGAATACAAACGTCAGCAGCTGAACCTGCTTTTCCTGATTCATGAATACCTGGAGATCAAAGCAGGACATACTCCAGTAACTCCATTAGTAAGTATCTTCGGTGCAAAAGCAGCTCCTGCCTATATCATCGCCAAAGATATCATTCACGCTCTTCTTACCCTGTCACAGGTTATCAGTGCGGACTCTGAAGTTTCCAGATATCTGCAACTTGCATTTGTAGAAAACTACAATGTTTCTGCAGCAGAAAAAATGATTCCGGCATGTGATCTTTCTGAACAGATCAGCCTTGCTTCCAAAGAAGCATCCGGAACCGGAAACATGAAATTCATGCTGAACGGTGCACTGACTCTTGGAACCATGGATGGTGCAAATGTAGAAATTGCCGAAGCTGTCGGAAATAACAATATTTACATCTTTGGTCAGAGCAGCAAGCAGGTTATTCACCGCTATGCAGCCGGTGACTACTGTGCAAAAGACTGGTATGAAGCAGACTCGAACCTTCATCGTGCCATCGATTTCCTTACCAGTGAAGAAATGCTGAAATATGGAGATGAAGAACATCTGAAACGACTGCAGAACGAACTGATAAATAAAGACTGGTTCCAGACTCTTCCGGATTTCAATGCATACATTGTCCGCAAAGAACAGGCAATGAGTGATTATGCTGTAAATCCGGAAGCATGGAGCCGCAGAACTCTGATCAATATTGCAGAAGCCGGATTCTTCTCCTCAGACAGAACCATCAAAGAGTACGATGACGACATCTGGCATCTCGGAAAATAATCATTCTCCTGGATTAGAGCGGCGAATCTGCTCAGTCAGCTCTTCGCCGCCCTGTTCATACCATTCCTGCACAAAAGTGTCAAAGTAAGTAATTGGTTTTACACCCATGATAATCTGAATGAAAGTGTCTTTTTCAAGCTGCTGAAGAGACTTCGGTATTTCACCGTCTGCATCATCCAGGTATCTTTTGGCTGTTGACCGGTAGTTTCCTTCTATCAACCTTCCAACTGCTGCAAGTCTGGATTCATATGCTGCCCAGTCTTCCGCCGTTTCTGATTTTCCCTGAATAAATTTTTCTGCTGCATCGTAATAAGATTTCTCAATTGCACTTAAACTTTCTTCTTTTCGCATACCGCTCATTACACTCTGGATATCTTTTGTGATCTGAAATGTCGCCTCGTTATAATCAACATTGATAACCAGCGGTCTGGCTGTCGGTTCTACGTTAAGAGCAAAATAATCATTTACCTCATCCGCATCCTTGGCTTCATATCTGCTATAATCAAACAATACACTGATTATCTTCATTACAATTTCCGGATGCTCATATCCTTTGCGTACAACAACATATTTATTATCCTGAAAAGTATCATATACATTCTGCCAGTCTGTCGACTGTAGATAAAATGGCTGCCAGTTTGCCTCTTTGTCTGTCTCATAAACATCCATCAGTGGATTGTTCGGTGTCCACCACAGGCCAAAAAAAGCTCCACATTTTCCATTTATCACCAGATCTCTGAGGTTATTCTGCGCACGCAATGCAAAGTTCTTATCCAACACGCCACGTTCATAGAGTTCATGAAGATAACTCAGTGCATTTTTTGTTTCTTCTGTTACGGAACCATACACGATCTTACCATTTTGATTTACCCACCTTTGTGGACTGGCTCCAAATTTATCAAAAACAGAATCTACTGAATAATTAGAGCTGGTAGTTCCCACCAGATCTGTATCACAAGCGAGTCCGATCGGGTCTTCTCCATCCTCCGTGCCCATTTTATTCTGGACAAATTTTTCTACTATGTCAAATGCATCTTCCAGTGTTTTCGGATTTTCAAGGCCAAGCTTATCCATCCAGTCCTTACGCAGCCACATCAGACGTGGACCATGATCTGTAACGGTCTCCGGAATTGCCATCAGTTTTCCATTAAATCGCACAGAATCCAGAAGACCGCTTCCATAACTCTCAAACATCTTTTTGATTCTCTCTGAAGTGCAATTCTCATATACTTCGCTCAGATCTTCCACAAGATCATTATCAACCAGTTCTTTGAGTGTTTCTCTGTCCGAAACCACCAGTACATCCGGCAGCGTCTGGTCTTTTACAAGAATGTTCACAAATTCATCATATCGATCTTCCCGTTCCATGTAGACACTTTTATTCTGAATATTCAGTATTTTTCTGAGATAACGAGTGTAAGCATTGTCGTCATAGGTATTTCCATCCGGAAGATTTGAATTATTCGCACCACTCATTTGTCCTAAAGTATACGTTACAAGTTCAGGATAAGCGCCATAAGGAGTCTGTGCAGCTGTTTCCCAGGTACCGGTACGGACTGTCTCTGTAGATTCCGTATTTTCTTTTGCTGCCGATGATCTTTTCTGATTCAGCTCCTGTAAATCATTGCTGCATCCGCAGACAGCTATAGCTATGATTCCTATCAGAACAACAGGCAGTTTTTTCCATTTACTCTTCATTCTCTCTGCCCTCCTTCGGAAATTTCATAATAACAGTCGTGCCTTCATCCGGTGAACTGAAAATATGAATTCCGTAATTCTCTCCATAAAGAAGCCGGATACGGTCATTTACATTCTTAAGGCCATATCCTTTTGCCTGATAAGTTACCAGTGTTTCTGCTTTTTCCTGCTCCATACCAAGTCCATTGTCACGGACAGTGATCTCTACATCATCCCCCTTGCCTTTAAATGACAGGAAAATTTTTTTATCACCATCCTCTTTTTCATCAAGACCGTGTTCGATCGCATTTTCGACAACCGGCTGAAGAAGAAGCTTCGGCATTTTTTCATTTTTTATTGTCGGATCAATATCCCAGTCTACCGAAAAATTATGATCATGCATCGTAAGCTGGATTTCCAGATATGCTTCCATATTCTGAATACAGTTTTCTACCGTAACCACATCTTCACCTTTGCTTAATGCGGTTCTGTAAAAAGTAGAAAGTGCCAGGGTAACCTTACTGATCTCCATCTGGTTACTTCGAATCGCCATCCAGTTCATCATCGACAGTGTGTTATATAAGAAATGTGGATTGATCTGGGCCTGAAGGGCTTTCAGTTCATATTCTTTCAACGCGATCTTATTGACATATACTTCGTCGATCAGGCGGTTAATCTCATCCATCATATTACGGAAACTGTTAACAAGAATTCCTACTTCATCTCCCGAATCACTGTTGACTGTAACTTCACGGCTTCCATGATTTACCCTGTCCATATTTTTCGTCAGTTCTTCAATTTTTCTTGTAAAAATTCTTGAAAATGCCATAGCCAGAAACAGAATGATCAGACCACAGGCCGCAATCAGTGGAATCTCTTCCAGCAGCAGTCTTCGTACAGAACCTGATATCGCATCCTGACTCTTATAAAGATAAAATACCCAGTCATTTTCTTCACTCTTAGTCTTTGTATATGCACAGGACTGGCTGATTTTCTGAATCATGGAATCCATTTTTCCAGATTTATCAAATTCCAGATTTGTCAGACCAGTTTTGTTATAAAGAACTGTACCGTTTTTGTCTGCAACAATTCCACCATTTTCCTGCGTGAGAATATTGGTCAGTGGCTGGAAGATTTTATTATAATCCAGAGAAATGCACAGAACTGCATCCAGTTTCTGATCATTATAGATCATACGTACTGCTGCAACTTCTTTACGATCCTGATCAACTTTCCACTGAATACGCACATCATCTTTCAGCCCTTCACTCCACCACTCTTCTTTCATCTTATCAAGCGGAACAAGTGTATACTCATGCTCCACCTGGATACTGTCCGCAAAAAGCTGAATTCTGTTGATCGCGTCATGATATGATTTTGGTACAGATAAAAGTGGATCCGCTATTTCTGTATATTTTTCATACGCCGTATAATTATCGATATTTTTTTCCTTAATAATTTCCTCAATATCTGGTGAATAGGTCAGATAATTGAGAAGGCTGGCATAAACCGCCGTCTGGCTGTCAATGCTTTCTCTGGTCTGTTCCATGATCGACTGCATATCTTCCAGTTCGCTGCTGCGGACCATAGTACTCAGCCTGCTGTGACTGTACCAGGCAAGTACTGTCATCGGTACCAGGCTTGTAACTACAAGAAAGATCGTCAGTTTATGACGATACTTCATATTTTTGAATATCTTACGAAGTCTGTTCATCCTCTCCGGTTCCTTTCCTGTATGATTCCGGACTGCTTCCGTAATATTCCCGGAAACTTCTGCAGAAATAAGAAACATTTGCAAAACCAACACGTTCACTGACCTGTGCCACCTTCATATTGGTGCTGCAGAGAAGTTCTTTTGCCTTCTCCATCCGGAACACACGTATATATCGGTTCAAATTCATGCCGGTCTCTTTTTTGAAGATAAAACTGAGGTATCCGGAAGACAGATAGACTTTTTCTGCCAGCATTTCAAGATTCAGATCTTCCTCATAATGCTGATAGATATAATTTTTGACTGCTGCCACTTCATTTCTAGAACTACTCATAGAACGGTCAAGAAATGCCTCGTATTCCTTGATATTATCTTCAGTCACTTCAAGGATTTCCATGATATTTCTACAGTTATACAATCGTTCTATCTCATGCTCAAGACGCCGCTCTCCAGAAAACTGATTTTCCTGAAACAGTTCCTGAATGACATTCGAGAAAACAAACTTGATATACATTGCTGAATACTGTGTATTATCATGATATTTTTCTTTCAGGCATGCGAAATGCTTTCTCAGCTGATCTGTATCCTTCCGTGTGATGTCTTCTGAGATCATCTGCATGATCTGCGAATCCTGCACTTCTCCCACCGACAGTTTCAGTACATCATCTTCATTTGAAAAAACATGTTTTTCCGGATGATAAAATTTCTCTTCCATCTGCTGCTCCAGCTGCTCAAGGATTTCCGGCAGACACTCACAACCTTCAAATTTACGGCTGACTGCCAGATAAAAACTGTCTCTGTATTTTCGTTTCATAAAATTATAAAGATGATTTGCCACCAGCTGATAATCGCAATATACGTCCTGAAAAAGGAGAAGCGACTGTCTTGCATTCAAATTCAGATAAAAGCATACTCTTCTCAACTCTTTCTGAATTTCCTCTTCCAGAGTCTCTTCAGCCGTATCAAAAAAAGCGACATCGGATTCCAGCAAGATTCCACAATGCCAGCCATTCCATTTTTCCAGATTGATTATATCTTTTGCTTTTTCCAGTGTTTCTAGCTTGCCGGAGTAAAGATAATTTTGCAGAAAATACTGTTGCAGAAAATTTTTCCCTTTGATCTCACGACTTTCTTTTTTCTTTCTTTGTTCAATCACTTTCTCTGCCTTCTGAATTACTTTATGAAAATCTTCCGGATTCACCGGTTTCAGGATATACTCTGTCACACCATAGCGAATCGCTTCCTGCGCAAAAGTAAAATCACTGTATCCACTGAAAATTATGATCTGCAATGCCGGATTTTCTTCCTTGGCACGTCTTGATAATTCCAACCCGTCCATATGAGGCATTTTTATATCAGTCAAAACAAGTTGTATGTCCTCTGACCGAATAATCTGCAGAGCCTGTTTTCCGTTCGAAGCTTCAAAAACATTTCTTTCGCCTTCTTCTCTCGAAAGCAGATATTTCAGACCTTCGCGCTCTATTTTTTCATCATCTACAATAAGAACGTTTGTCATAATTCCCCCCTGTTTTGTTTCCTATAATACTTATGATTATAGCACAAAAAGTCTCTGGAAAAAATATTCTTCCAGAGACTTCCATTCTACATAACCAGAATCAGCCTTTTACGGCACCTGCAACAACGCCTTCAATAATATACTTCTGGCAAACCAGATATACAATGATGATCGGAATGATATCGATCATAATACTTGCCATCATTGGTCCCATCTGTACATGTCCGAAGCTGCCACGGAAATACTGGACTGCCATCGGAATAGTCTTATATTTTTTTATATCAAGAACCAGTGTTGGAAGAAGGTAATCGTTCCATACCCACATCAGTTCCAGGATCGCTGTTGAAATAATTGTTGGTTTTAATATCGGAATCAAAACTTTAAAAAACACCTGTAACGGACTACATCCATCAATCAGAGCTGCTTCCTCAATCTCAAGCGGAATACCTTTTACAAATCCTGTAAACATAAATACCGCCAGTCCTGCACCAAATCCAAGATAAATAATGCAGATATTGTATGGATTATTCAATTTTAAAGTATCTGCAGTTTTTGCCAGTGTAAACATAACCATCTGGAAAGGAACTACCATACTGAATACACAGAGATAGTAGAAGATTTTGGACAGTTTGCCATTTACACGAACGATATACCATGCTGCCATGGAGCAGCAGAGCATAATAAGTGCAACTGACATTACTGAGATAACAAGGCTGTACCAGAAAGATTTCAGGAAATCCATCTGCGTAACACTCGCTACAAAGTTTGCAACACCATTCCAAGTTTCACCTGTAGGAAGGCTGAACACTCCAGAAGTAGTAATCGCAGCTTCTTTTTTCAATGAGTTGATAAATATCAAAACAATCGGATACATCCAAAGGACACAGACAATTGTCAGTATGACCGTTGCAACGGAATTTCTTTTTTTATTTTCCATTACTGCTGCACCTCCTTAGATGATGTTGCACGAAGCTGGATCAATGCAATTACAACTACCAGAACAAAGAATACAACAGCTTTTGCCTGCCCAATACCCTTCCATTGAGGTCCGCTTCTTGCATAGAATGTATCATAAATATTTAACGCCAGTAACTGAGACTGTTTTCCAGGATCACCACCGGTCAGTGAGAGGTTCTGGTCGAACATCTTGAAACCATTAGTCAGAGTCAGGAATGTACAGATTGTTACAGATGGCATAATCATCGGAATTTTAATCTTAAACAGAATCTGTCTGCTTGTTGCACCATCGATCTGAGCTGCCTCGATCAGGTCAGGTGATACATTGTTCAGACCTGCAATGTAAATGATCATCATATATCCAATCTGCTGCCACATAAGCAGAATGAGCATACCGATAAAACCATTTTTTGCTGAAAGTGAAAGCAGTGGCTGTCCCCACTTGGAAAGCAGACCATTCAGCAATGTCTGCCAGATATAACCAAGTACAATACCACCGATCAGGTTCGGCATAAAGAATACCGTACGGAATGCATTTGTTCCTCTGTATCCTTTGGTCAGTGCCAGTGCGATAAAAAACGCAAGCACGTTGATCAGAATACTGGATACGAATGCAAATACAACTGTCAGCCAGAAAGAATGACTGAATGTACTATCAAGTAAAATCTTAGAATAATTTGAAAATCCAACAAATGTTACATCCTGCACTGTTGTAAATTTGCAGAATGAAAGATAGATGCCCCAGATAAAAGGCCACAGGAAACCGATTACAAATGCCGCAAAGGTTGGTAATACAAAAACCGGCCACCACTTTTTGATCGTTCTTCCTACCATGATTTTTCTCCTCTTCCCTACTGTTAACAGAAGCTTAAGTTCCTCTGTCTTTTAACTTATAGAAGGAGGCAAGAACCTCTGCCTCCTCCCATAAACAACATGTTATTTTCTATCCTGATTATTCAGAAAGAGCTTTTTCTGTAGCCCATCCGTCAACGAATGCACTAACTACTGCATCCCAGTCGCCTGTGCCTGCCGCATATGCTGTAAGAGCTGTACCAAGACCATTCTTCCACTCTTCAGATGGCATTGTTGTGAAGTTCCATGAAACAGGTGTAAGACCAGCTTCTGTATACTCAGCATCCTGTTTTACAAATACGTTTGTAGGAGCAACTGCTGTTTTGAAAGGAATTGTGAATCCCATGTCTTCAGACATAGATTTTGTTCCTGCTTCAGATGTTACACACCAGTTCATGAAATCCAGAGTTGCCTGAACATCTTCTTCAGATGCATTCTTATTTACACACCAGTAGTTTTCTGTACCAGTTGCAAGACCTTCGTTCTCATCGTCAACGCCGAAGTAGATCGGAATCATAGCAAGTTCATCATCGCTGTATGTCTTAGCGAGTTCTGCATATTCCCAGGAACCATTCTGATAAAATACTGCATCTCCATTTACAAATTCATTTCTGGAGTCATCAGCTGTTTTAGCTGAAAGTTCGCTTCCATCGCATGTAGAATCTGTAATGTACAGATCAAATACATTCTTATACTGATCAAGATATGTTCCTTTGATTGCTTCTGTATCATCGATTCCATCTGCTTTGTATTCATAGTAGATTGGAAGGTTTGCAAGATGTGTTTTGAATCTCCAGTCAGAGGATCCGTCCATACCTGCTGAGGTGAAAGCACCTTTTACACCAATTTCATCTTTACGTGCCTGAATGTCGTCTGCTACTTTTTTGAGGTCATCAAAGCTCTTGATATCATCCAGAGTATATCCTGCTTTTTCAAGTAATGTTTTGTTTGTGATAAGTCCGTAAGATTCAATTACATATGCGATACCAGCTACAGCATCTCCATCTTTCAGTTCATACGCATCAGATGTAAGTTCTTTTGTGATATCTGCATCTTTCAGATCGTAGCAGTAATCTTTCCAGTTTTTAAGGCCAACCGGTCCATTTACCTGGAACAGTGTCGGTGCATCGCTCTTTGCCATTTCTGACTGAAGAGTTGTCTCATACTGTCCGGATGCTGCTGTAACTACTGTAACATCTGTTCCTGTTTCTTCTGTGTAAGCTTTTGCCAGGTTCTGCCAGGCTTCATCCTGCTCTGGTTTGAAGTTGAGGTAGTAAACCTTTCCGCCTCCGTCTGCCATAACCGGTACTGACGGGATCATTGTAGCTGCCATTAAAACTGCCATGCTCATTGCTGTAACTTTTTTCATTTTCATAGTGATTGTCCTCTCCTTTACTTGTAAGATTTGTTCTTTCTTAAGCTGTCTTTATTATAGTTTTTGTTGATTTTTTATACCATGATAAAAAATCAAGAAATGTGTTCTTTTTTTTATATTTTCTTTTGGAAAATATAAATGTTTTCATTTATGAAATGAGGAAAGATTTTCTTTGGGAAGCATAAAAACCGCAGAAGGGACTTGTCAGTCCCCTCTGCACACCCCTGGCTGGGTGAGATGGGAAGAATTGTTCAAGACAGAAGGTGGTAAAAATGGACTTGGATATTCAAATAAGAAGGTGGTGGTACGGGTGTTTGGTTCTACGATATTGGCAAGGAGAAGGTTGTTCCGAATATACATAGATATAAAAAATCAAGTCATTTTTCAGGGAATTTTTAGATGACTCTGGTATGTATTACATATTGCCGGGTCATCGCCCATCAAAATGACTTGATTTTGTCAGTTTTCTTTTTTATTATGTTTGTGCTTGCGGGAGAACATTCCAAGAAGGCTTTCATCTTTGGTGTCGGAGAGATTATCATCTGTGATGGTTGGCTCGGATACAACATATGCGCCTCTGCCGGCCAGTGGGGTATCATTATCCTGTCCGGTTATTGTATCTGTCACCCCATCCACTGACGTATCATCTTCGTTTGCCTGTACATCATCCAGGGATTTTTCCATTTCAGAAACTTCTCTGTCAGCTTCTTCTGTGCCGAAATCTTCCTGGCCAGAAGTGGCATTATCTTCCTTTTCTTCTTCAGTAAATCCAGGAATATCCGTTTCTGTGGATTTTTCTTTCTTACGGGAACTCCATGGTGCATATTCCGGTTCCGGTGCAATCGGTTCTTCCAGCTGTACGGAAGCTTCTGTATCCAGATCATCTGTCTCACCGCTATCTTCACCAGAAATAATCTCGCCATCTGCATCCACTGCTTCCACATCCTGTTTGATTTCTTTCAGACCTTTTCTCAGAAGAATCAGATAGATCATATCAATCACACCATTACAGAGGAATATCCATCCGGCAAAGATTACCGTGTATTTCACCATTGTAAATGGGTTTACTACCAGCGAAATACCAAGTGCAATGAAAATAATGCTTCCCAGAAGAAGGAACTTCCAAGAGCCTGCACCACGTTTTTTGAGTTTCAGGCTTCCCTTCAGTGACCAGATGCTGTCCACCAGAATAAATGTGCCAAGCAAAATCGGGAGAAGCTTGACAACAATCTGCGGGTTCATAAACAGGAAGATTCCAAGTACCATCAGAACACCACCAGAAAACAGATCAAAAATCGTGGAATTCAGTTTTTCCGCCACATAGATCAGGATATGATACAAACCTACCAGAATCAGCAAAATTCCAAATACAAACTTACATATTACATTCACAGTACTGACCGGCATATATACCAGACATGCACCAAGGGCTATGTATATGATTGATGTTACAATCTGCCCTTTTAAAAAGTTATTGATTTTTTCCCACATTGGCATCTGCTCCTTTCGTCCCAATGGATTTCATAGAAACAGTATACCTTTTTTCGACCAGTCCGTCTATAGGACATTCTGTGCAAGATGTCCTTATTTCATGTACAATACCGGAATGTTTTATCAGTCAGTATCCTTGCAAAGATCAGTCCCAGGGGAAGGGCTGCTATGATCAGGATTGCTGCCGCAAACCAGGAAGCAGCAACAGAAAGTGACATAATCCCAAGATTATAAAATCCTCTATACAGATACAAACCCGGAACCATAATGACAATTGAAGGAACCGTCAGGGAGATTCTCGGGTATCCTACTTTGTTTTTAATCAGGGATGCAAGGATTCCTGCAGTTAATGCACCGATGAACGCTGCTGCAGCCGGCGGAATAGCTGACAGATCCACAAGTTCCAGTCTGAGTGTATTTGCAACAGCCCCGATCATCGCTGCCGTTGCTGCCAGCCTTACCGGACTGTTAAACATAACAGAAAAGCCAAATACCCCGCAGAAACTTGCTATCAGGTGAAGTACTATCCACATTCCTACTGGCATTGACATCTTAATAAAGTCTACCGGCTGCAGGTGAAGAAGCAATGCCATGATCCAGGCAGCCATTGTTGCCACCAGAACGACGATCAGTGCATACATCAAACGTTCTGTACCCGATCTCATATCCAGCTTGGCAAGGTCAATCCCACTGGTAATAAACGGAAATCCCGGAATGATAAACAACATGGCACATATATAACCAGCCTCATGCTGTACCGAAATGCCAAACAGCATTTCGCCAATCTTCAAAAATCCTGCATAAACAAGGCAGGCCAGAGAAACCGACGATACAATGCATAAAAACAGGGTAAAATGATGTTTTGTCAGTTTGCATCGGAGAAAATTGCCAAATCCGGCACCTACAAAAGCGCAGAACATTTCAATAAAACCACCGCCAAGTAAAAAAGTAAATCCACAGCACGCAAGCGCCGCAGCGAATCCAAGTGCAATCGGGGAGTAAAGTCCATGAATTCGTTCAATATCATCCAGCAGCGTATGCAGTTCTTCTCCTGACATGTCTTTTCCATCAATTTCAAATTCCCGGATAAAATGTTCCAGACGATTCAGTTTTGATGTGTTTACTCCTGTATTAGTGAGACAAAGGGACTGGGTAAAGCCCTCCTCACCATCAAAACAGGTATACTCAATCGACATCAAACCAATATCTGCGGTACAGGTAATTCCCATAATCTCAGCCAGGGTATTCATCGAACTTCTGACTCGCCATGCACCTGTTCCACAGGACAGAAACATAATCCCCACTCGTCCGATGATTGATGCTTTTTCTGTCAGACTCGCCTGCGTGACCGGAATATCAGCACCATTTTCATCCGTATATTCGTGCCAGGCAATGTCCATGTGATTTTTTCTGATCACCGGTTGCATCATATACACATCCCAACTGCTTTATTCTTTTTCAAAATCATTTTTCCAGCACCTTCATTTCTGACAGAATCGCTTCCCTGCATCCCAGTCCGATACCATTCGCAAGTTCAATATTCTTTTCCATTTCTCTTTCAAAATGACAGAATGGCAGGAAGATTCCCAGTTTGCTGGTGTGTTTTTCAATTCCATGCTCGTCACGTTTACCATAATACATCAATGCACGTGGCAGCTCCTCCTGTAATTTCATCAGATATTCCCAGACTATTGCATATATTTTTTCTTCATTGATTTCCAGATCTACAGACTGAGGGAATTCAAAGAGTAAAAGGATTCCTGTATGTTCCGCATTCCGTATTGTCTCAATCTCTCCGTTCTGAGTATATCCATGACTTTCACGAAATCCATCTGCCATATACATACGGTAGTCTGGAATCTCATCCTGCTCTTCAAAGAGTTTATGGAACATCTTATACTTCTTTTCATAGATATGATTTTTTGATTCATCCAGAAGGTTTCCGTTTTCATCTGTAAGGAATATTGGATTCTCCACCCCTTTGTCATTAAAACGGATTGGAATCAGAAAAGAATTCCGGAGAAGATCAAATACACTGTTATTGCAGACTGCCATCATAAATGCAGAAAGATCTTTATTTTCATAAGCGTTGAATAAAGCCGCAGCAAAGACCGTTCCCGGAATGTCCGTTCCTGCACCCTCACTCTCTTCTGCTGACGGAATCGCTGCAAAAAATGTATCTTTTAAACGTTCGCAGGCACGTGGATTCTTCAGGATCTCGTCAAAAATCTGTTCCGCTTTTTCTTCTCTTGGAAATATTGTGCTCATAATAAAGCCTCCTTTGTGCCTTATTATAGGAGCATCAATATGAAATGTAAATTTCATCTCTTCTATATTAAATATAACCAAATTGATTTGTTCTAAGTTTCTTCAAGTAACTTTATGAATTTTTAATTTTCTGTAGTAACCAAATCAGGCCAGAGTCACGGGGACTCCGGCCTGAACATTAAATCTCTTATTTTTTTAACAGATTCTTCAACTCTTCAACTTTATAGCCTGTATATTGGGCTATCTTTTCCAATGATTCTCCTGCATCAAACATTAAATGGATTATTTCACATTTTCCCTCCGTAAATCCATCCTGCTTTCCGCTATTATATCCATCCTGCTTCCCACTGTTATATCCATCCTGTTTTCCACTATTGTATCCGTCCTGCTTTCCACTATTATATCCGTCCTGCTTTCCACTATTATATCCGTCCTGCTTTCCACTATTGTATCCAGCTTCATACTCTGCTTCTCGCAGTTTTCGCTCTTCCTCTTCTTTGTCATACTCGAATATACTCATCGCTATTACCTCGGATTTGTGTTTTCGGAGGAATTCGGCAAGGACCCCATTCTGGATACAGTCATCAACTGCCTGTTCTACTGCTGTATCCAGATCGGATTCCCTTGCGTATTCCCGTACTTTCGCTACATATTGTGCATATTCTCTTAAACTCTGGCACTGCTCCATCAATTCGCGGTTATGACCTTCGTTGATGTTCAGAGTAAGTACTTTCAGCTCCAGATTCGGCTCGCCGCTCAGATTTTCGTATGATTCCGACAGATAATTGATCCAGTAGTCCTCTTCTCTTTCTGTTCCATTATAAAACACAATGAAATTTGGCGCAGGGATCTTCTGCAGTGCCGAGGAATACAGGGATTTGTGATTCACAAGTTTCTGGTATTCACCAGATATGTAAAACAGATCTCGCAGTGGCATATTTGGATTGTATGTTGACTGATGTTCGTACAGGAATAATCCCATATCCACGATAAATGCCAGATCATTCTTCATACCCATATAGACTGCATTCTCCAGTGTCACAATCTCCAGTGCATCCGAATTTTCGTAGTTACTTCCATTCACTGCGTTGTAAAGCGACAATAGATTTTCTCTGTCTGAAAACAGCATACGAAATACTGTATCCTTGTACTTTCGATTTGCCCTTATCTCTTTGCCTGCATAGCTCTTCAGATCTGCATTACGATCCATTTTTACATTGTTATTTCCTTTTGCAATTAGTTTTCTCTTCACAGCAGCATTGTGTTTTCTTCTCGCCATAGGCATACCTCCTGTCTGGCAGGAGTTTAAGAATACACCGTGCTGTTATTGTCATCACCTCGAACCCCTGCTTTTTATTTTAATTGGATTTAAAAGCATGGATTTCTGAAATGAATTAAGAAAATCAGACGGCAAAAATGCCCAGAACTTTGAGAAATATGCTTTTATTTATAGTATCATTTGTTCTAAGCTTCTTCAAGTAGCTTTATGAAATTTTAATTTTTTTATTAATGCAAAAGCAGACCGGAATCACGAGGACTCCGGCCTGAAAAATCATATTGCAGATTTTATTTTACTTTTACTTTGATCACATAGGATTTCTTTCCTGATTTCACTGTAATCTTGACAGTACCTTTTTTCTTTGCTGTAATGACACCTTTTTTGCTTACTGTTGCTACCTTCTTATTGGAAGAAGTGTAAGTAACTTTTTCCTGAGAAGTAAGCGGGCTGATTACCGGTCTGAGTGCCAGTTTCCGGCCTTTCTTCAGAGTTACATTCTTCTTAAGACCACTGATCTTAGTAGTTCTTACTCTTGATGTCTGAACTTTTACTTTCAGGGTTGCTTTCTTACCGCTCATAAGCGTTACTGTGATCTTAGCTGTTCCGGTCTTCTTACCTGCTTTGATCACGCCCTTACTATTAACAGTTGCAATCTTCTTATTGCTGGATCTCCAGGATCTGACAGAGTCTCCATTTGCCATAGCCACTCTGATCTTCTTGGTTGTCTGTTTTTTCTGAAGCTTGATAGAAGTTGCATTCAGTTTGATCGTTGCAGTAAGTTTCTTTCCATTATCTCTGTTTACAACTGCGCCACAAACAGAGCATGTTCCCTGCTGTTTCTCAGGTGCAAATACAGTTGCTTTGGACACTACTTTCCATGTGTACTTGTGGTCAGTTTTCGGAATTACCTCTGTCTTAGTCTCGCCACATTCTGTGCAGGTATAAAGTTTCATACCTTCTTCTTTGCAAGTTGCTTCTTTTGTGACTTTACCTTCATCCCAGCTGTGTACATGCAGCTCTTTCATACGAGCTTCTGCTGCTTCCAGTTTCTTCACAAGTTCTTCCGGAATCATTTCTTTCTGCTCATCTGTCAGGGCGTCATATGCTTTACGTGCTGCTTCTACGGCTGCTTTGTTATCCAGTGTAAGATCTGCTGTCTCAGGCAGATTTGTAAGTGCGCGTTTTGTAGATTTAACAGCTACCGGTATCTGATCTTCCTTGGTATAGTCATCTGTATAATGTAATACGATCACATCACCGTCATTCAGATACTGTTTTGCAACACCAACACCCGGATGCACATCATTTATAGTATCCATCCATCCGGAATTCTGTCCGTTATCAAATTCAGAAAGAGTTACATCTTTGTACTCAACCGCATAAATATAAGTTCCATACTGTGTTTCTCTGTCATAAATCTTGAATCCATATTTTTCTTCAAGACTCTTGATAACTTCGTATACGGTTTCATTAGCACCTACTTCGATCATGCCTGTCTCTACCCATGTAGTCAGGTTCTCGCCATCCAGTGTATGGCATTCCTCTGTATCAGCTCCATGTTTGGTATCACCAAGGAGTGTGAAAGATACATGAATCGGGTCACTGTCCGGAGCTGCCAGAACTTTAATAGTCTTGGAAGCTGTTGCTCCATCATAATTCAGGGTCAGAGTCTGCTCGCCTTTGACTGTATTGTCAAAACCTTCGATCTCCAGATCTTTCCAGTTAAGATCTTTGCTTGTTCCATCGCTGTATACTGCTTTAATACTGAGACCGTCAAGGTTCAGTTCTTCGCCAAGATAGAACGTATCTCTGCATTCACCGGAAAGCTTAAGGTCTTCAATATAAACCTGTACACCTTCTGTGTTTGCAAGTTTTGCAGCATCTGCTCCAAGCGGGTCATCTGTACGGCTGTATGTTCCTGTAGTAACATAAGCAGCACCGCTCTCTGTCTCATGTGTTGTGCAGCTGGTATCTACATTTGCTACAAATCCGATACCTTTTTCTGCGCCACAGTCTTTTGCATAGTAGTTATTTGCAACATCATCCCATTTGTCAAGGCTTCCATAATATCCGATGATACCGCCGATATATTTAGCGCCATCAGCTGTTGCCTGAACTTTACCAGTAAAGGAGTTACCTTTTACTGTATTCTTAACGTTTTCCCATGTCTGTAATACATAAGTATCAGCACCAAGGATACCGCCGACTTTGTCAGATCCTGTGATCGTACCGGAAGATTTACAGCCATTGATGCAGAATTTTCCACCGTTCGGTGCAGAGCTGTCGTTGTATCCGCCACCTACGATACCGCCTGCATGGTCACCGCTTGCTACAACTGTTCCATCAAAAGTACAGCTGTAAACATTACTGTCACCCATAGCGTTATCACGGCTGCCTACGATACCGCCGACATAAGATTTACCATATACGGTTGCATGGCTTACGCAGTTTTCAATCACACCCTGCATACGTCCTGCAATTCCTCCGATGATTGTCTGGTCTTTGTCATAACCTACTACTACACCACTCTCGATGGTACAGTTTCTGATTGTTGCAACGAAACCTGCGGAGGTTCCTGCAAAACTGTTTTCTGTAATATTGGCTCCGATCAGACCTGATTTCAGGGTACTGGAACCGCTCTTTAATGTTACATTGTCAATAATGATCGCACTGCCATTAAATCCAACGCCTTCGAAATTGTTTACCAGACCATAGCCTGCGATCTTCTTACCATAAATCTTAAGGTTATGTACTTCTGCACCCTTTATATATCCCAGAAGCGGAAGCTCGCCACTTGGAATGGATACAGTCTTTCCGTTACCATCCAGATATCCGGCAAATAACTTCTTCTTTGAAGTACCGATCGGTTTCCATCCTCTCGGAAGGGTAATGTTGTTAGTCTGTTTCAGATATCTTTCATTAAAGGAAATTCCTTTTGCAACCAGATCTGATACTGCCTGATAATCCTCTGCTGTTGAGATCAGATAAGGATCTTCCTGTGTTCCTTTACCTTTCAGTAAAGTTCCGATATAGTCATCTACAGGATTAACAACAAACTTACAGATTCTGGAAATTGCAGATGCAGATTTACCCTGAAGCGAAGCTGTTACAACGCAGAAATAATATCTTGTGCCAGGCTCATTCGTATCCGTATTAAACCACTCGGAGTGGGCTGATTCATTATCTTTGACAGCAGTTGCACCTTCATAGCTTTCTTTATCATTCACATACCACTGGCAAGTCTCTTGTGCATAAGTTTCTGAAATTCTTGCAGAAATATATATGCTGTTCGGAATATCACCCTGTGTATAAACAGCATCTTTTGGCTGGGTGGAGATATTCGGTGTGGCCATTGAATCAAGTTTTACATATACAAAAACGCCGGCAGCATCTTTCTCTTCACCGCTTGCATCTGTATATTTCTTTCCGGTTTTTGCGTATGTGGAATATTTCTTTCCTTTATAAGTATAAGTAACCTTGCAGTGATAGAAATATCCTGTCTCATTTGGTTTATCTGTAGTCGGAGTACAGGTAGCTTCTGAGGATGGAACAATGCCATACATATCATCTATTGCATCATTGCGAACCCACTGATAGGAAAGTGTTCCGCCCTCTACCGGTGTCGTTACATTTACACTCAGTTCGTCAGCAGTCCAGTCTTTCCGATAAGTATATCCAAAGTTCCATGGATATTCTTCACCTAATTCTTCACCAGGGTTTGCAAATACTGCTTCCGGCATAGGATTCGGATCAACAGTGATGCAAGCGGTGTCAGTTGTAGCTGTATTATTTTCTGTCTGCTCTGTATTTGTGAGCACACAGTAATAATACGTGGTTCCTTCTTTTTCAGCAGATGGCTGATAAGTAGCCTCAGTTGCACCCTCGATTGCAGTACCGGTTGTATTGTTGTCTTCAGTATTGCTGTACCACTGGTAAGCCAGTTTACCCGTACATGTTGCGACAAATGATAATTTATTTGGCTTATCGCCAACAACATAATCTGCACTCTTTGGCTGGCTGACAAATTCCGGCACATCCTTCTCCGGATACGGTTCTGCTTCAATCGTATAGGTATGATCTTCTTTACCATTTCCGCCAACCACAACTTCGATCTTCATCTTACCGTTCTTATCCCAGTTGTATGGAACCGTATAATTTGTGTTGGCAGAAACTACTTCACCATTTACTTTCAGTGTATACTTGGTATCTTTACCCTGTGCTTTGACAGTCACGCCTTCTGCGTTTTTGTCAACATATGCATGATAGCTGGTAACATCTTTATCAAATGCCTGATCCATACGGCCATCGACACTCAGACTGCTCAGTGTTGCATATGACTTAACATTAACCCTGTATTCCGTATCATCTGTTCTGGTTCCAACATAAAAAGCAGCATATCCTGTCGGATAGGTAACTACACTTTCAGCTACACCATCTACAGTAGACACATATCTCCAGGTATTCGCCCATGCACTCGCAGTGTATTTAATTATCTTTTCAGCATCCCTAAATTCCGGTGCCAGAGCTGTCACAGCATACAAGTCATCATAATCTGCAATCGGCTCTTTCAGATCATATGTATGCTGATCTCTGCTGAATTCCGGAGTCATCTCCAACGGATCTTTACCATCTTTGTAATCCTGCTGACTTCTGTAAAGCTTGATAGAAGACAATTTGGGAGGAGCTGTTACTGTAACTTCACAGCTTGCGCTCTGGTCTCCTGCAGTAGCCGTGATCGTAGCCTTTCCTGCTTTTACACCTGTTACACGTCCTCTTAATACCGTCGCAACGGATTCATCAGAAGATGTCCATACAGTCTCCTGTGTTGTATCCTTCGGTTCTACAGTTGCGGACAACACCGCACTGCCACCTGCCTGCACTGTAAGAGTCTCCTTATTCACCTTAATGCTGGTCGCCGGGATGATCACCTCGCCCGCAACTTCTACCTTAGCTGCTGTCGGAACAACATTAACGCTGTCTGTTCCGGATGCAACCAGATAATAAGTTCCGCCTTCAGCAAATGTAAAGGAATCCCCATCTACTGTATATGCGTCCTCCGGCAGAACTTTAAAAGATGAATCATAAACTGTCAGTTTCGCTCCATCGAAATCCTTATATACATACTTATTGGCATCGTTATTCCATTCCGCTTTCTGCAGTCCTGCGGTAAATGGAAGAGTTGCTTCTACTGCAAAAGATTTCTGATCAAATTTTACATATGCGTCTGAGAAATCTTTTTTGTCTTTATAGACAAATGCAGAGAAATAATCATCAGCCTTTACTTCATCAGAAAGTCCCATACAGGAATTGTCATTCAGCCAGTAACCAAATGCACCACTTTCATCTCCCCAGAATTTGGAAATGTATTTGCCATACTTTCCATCTGCGGTTGCATAACCTGCAATTGCACCGTCATTATAGTACTCATCATGTGCTGCAATGAGTGCTTCGTCACATGTCAGGATACCATTCTTATCAATATCCTTGACTGTGACATCTCTGTCTACCATTAATGCGCCGTTTTTGTCTTTTGCAAATTCTCCAGCCACGCTGACAGTCATATGTACAACTGCATCTGCTGCCGGAGTACCCTCTCCTGCATCAAATGCATCTGTCTCTTCTGCACTGTCTCCACCATCAGAAAATGCATCCACACCTTCTGAATTGTCTTCCTCATCCTCTTCTACATTGACATCCGCATTGTCATCTTCTGCTTCCACTTCAACATCCGCATCTGAAGTATCATCTGCATCACTGGCCGCTACCTCTGTAGAATCTTCATCCTCTGCATCTGTGGAAGTTTCAACTTCAACATCTGAGAAAAGTTCATCTGCCGCATATGCATTGGAAGGAATCATCGTTACGGTCATCATGGCAGCCATGGAAACTGCTGATAAACGTTTCAGTACTTCTTTTTTCTTCACTTTGCTCCTCCTTTTTTGCTAGTTGTTTTTAACAACAAAAAACAGAGCCTCATAATATAGATGAGTCTCTGTCCTATACAACGCGTTAGTTAGCTGACTTAAAATATCATCCGCATATAACATTTCATACAGCAAAAAAGCAGTTCCGGAATCACACCGGATTTCCTTAAACTGGTCATCTCCCGACCAGACCACGCCTGGTTATTTTGTTGTCCTTATATTATAGCATTTATGCATTCTCGCGTCAAACAGAATCGCCAAATATTCTGTGGATATTTAGCGATTCTCCATTTTTTTATTTTACTTTCACAGTAACTGTGTAGGTTTTCTTTCCTGACTTCACAGTGATCTTTGCGGTTCCTTTTTTCTTTGCCGTGATCACACCCCGGCTGCTTACTGTCGCCACCTTCTTATTGGAAGTTTTGTAAGTCACTTTCTCCACGGAAGTAAGCGGGCTGATCACTGGCTTCAGTTTCAGTTTCTGTCTTCTCTTAAGTACTACGCTCTTCTTGAGACCGCTGATTTTTGTGGTTTTAACAGCTGTCTTCTGTACTGTTACATTTACAACTGCCTTCTTTCCACTGACAAGGGTAATTATGATCCTTGCTTTGCCAGTTTTCTTCGCTGTGATTTTTCCACGGGATGTTACGGTTGCAACCTTTTTATTGGATGTCGTCCAGGACTGTACCCTGTCTCCTGCTGCCAGACCACTTACCTGTACTTTAGTCGTAGACTGTTTTTTCTTTAACCTGATGCTTCTGGCATTCAGTTTAATAGTCGGTGTTAGCTTACTTCCAACTGTACGGGTTTCCTGACGCCCTTTATTACTGGTCCTTCTCTGCTGCTCGGGTGCAAAAACAGTCGCTGTTGATATCGTCTGCCACGGTCCGAACACTTCCGGAACTTCTGTAGGCGTCGGTGTCGGTGTGGAAACCTTTTCTTTTCTCTGTATAGTCAGCAGATATTCCGTCTTACTTCCCGCTTTAGCAGTCACTGTAATTTTTACCTGAGCCTCATCCACATTATCTTCCCAGTAAACATTAAAACGTGTTGCATTTCCACTGGTAGTAGTAGTTACTTTCCTGACTCCCTTTACTATTTCCGTCTTCACTGTTGCATCTGACTCAGCTTTTTCTACATAAACGCGAAGAAATCTCTGTGTATTCTCTGCCTTACTGTCCAGATATTCCACAGTATAGCCGGTCTTTGCACTGTTAAACGCCGGAGTCATTGACAGATAATGAGATACCTCTCCATAAGTATTGCTGGTGCTGACGATCATACTGGTCAGGGATGAATTTCCATGATCTTTCGTCAGGTGGAATGTATATTCTCTGCTCTTGGTACCCTGAACTACCGCAATTTTAATTTCAGCTTTTCCGGAACTTACATCAGCCACATATGTTCCATCAATTGTATCATTTCCTATTTTCATCGTGCATCCTGCAGGAGCCTTAAAGCTAAGTGTTACATTCTTTGCATTCTCTGCAACTCTGAGTGTATATTCCGTCTCGGAAGCCTGAAATCTCTTGTCCCAGTTTACACTGCCTGTATCCGGCCTTGCTGTCACACTGTCCAGATAAGCGCCATTTGTTTCCAGTGCCATCAGATAGCAGGAATCATTCTTATAATAAATTGTTCCGTCTTTGTCCACACAAAGAGGGCTGATGCAGTACTCCTGCTGCTTACTTACCGGACGAAACAGTTCTTCGGCTTTTCCTGATGTCTGTCCTGGTGTATCCGTCAGCATGTAGATTCCGCCTGGATATGCATTGTATGTAAAATACAGATAAACCCGTCCATCTGCTTTGCCATCACCGTCAAAGTCCTGATTTTCATAAGCTGTTGAGAGAATCGGAGCCGCCTGCGGGTATCCCGGAATCGATACTTTATAGGCAAGAGAAAGTCCGGAAGCAGATTCCTTGAGCACATCAAAATGATGTCCTCCATCTGCGTTATACTGGCCTCCGGTTCCACAGACACCAACATAGATTCTGTTCTTATAGACAACCGGTGTTGATGTTGCCGCACCTCCCAGATTATAACCTGCCACTGCACCAAATGTTCCGTCTGCATTCATCGCAACCCGATACAGATAACCGCCCTTGGTCGTAAAATAGACATATCCGTTGTTATAAGTAATCGTTGAACGGATATCACCAATCAGATCTGTGCGCTTGTCTATCAATTGTCCCGTATGTGTATTGACAGAATACAAAATAGATGTGTATGCATCGCCCGCTCCATCATCCGATCCAAATACCAGATAATTTTCTGATGCATAGGCGCCGGCCCAATAGAAGCCACCTTTGTGATCATATTTCCATGTACAGTATTTTATCTCATTCCCTTTGGATGGATCTTCATCTGTAACAGAAAGGCAGAAATAAGAGCCAGGAGTTGTATCGGAATTCCATGTTCCCGTATAAATATATCCGTTTTTATAGGTAATCGGTGAAAGCGTCTGTCCACCTAATTTCTCACTGATCCAGAGAGATTTCAGTGTCGTAGCACTGAGTGCCTGTATCTGACCACCACCGATCTGTGCAAAAAGCATTCCCTCTGCATAGGCAAGCGGGATCATGGCATACTGCATATTTCCGGACATCCGTTCACTTGTCTGGATAATGTCTCCTGTATTTTTGTCCATTTTGTAAATAAACTGCCCGGATGCTACATAAACATACCCACCAAGGATCAACGGTGGTGTAAGTGCTGCATCCCAGCCTTTTGCATCCAGTCTCGTTGCCCATTTCTGTGTAATTGTATTCTTGCTGGTCGGCATAGCTCTGTCTGTGATTCCGTTATTGGTCTCACTATTCTGGTAGCTGCTCCAGTCATTGTCTGTAATTTCTTCCTGTCTGGCTGTCTGCTGTTCAAGTGTTACCTTGATTTCAGATTCCTCACCTACTGTAAATTCCTGTCTTTTGGAAATATATCCATATTTTGATACATTCCATGTATACTTATCCCCATAATAAAGAGAATCATAGATGTCTGCATCCTTAGACGGCTCTACACGCTCCCCCCTGGAATCATATACACTGACCACTGCATCCGACGGTTCTGTTTTAAATGTAACTGCCACTTTCGATTTCTTATGGACCGTAACTTTATAAGTACCCGTGGAAGTATAAGACAATGTCTGATATGCCGGATCCTGATAAGTTCCATCCTCTTTCATCTGAAAAAGAATCTCTGTATCTGAATCTGTAAGTGGAATTTCCAACGCCTTACTGTCAGATACGGCCTGTCCGTTTACCGTAAGTCCATACCACTTATCATTAAAGGCACTTGCAGTAACTTTTACAGACTTCGTATCCTGTCCTACAGCAACCTCATAATCTCTTGTAATACCGGCGCTGTCAAATTCTGAGATCAGATTTTTTGCCATATCATTATCAGATGGAAGATAACAGCCAATCATGGAAAGATCAAGTCTTCTGAGAACTACAATCTTATAAGTCTGGCTGTCTGCTTCTGTACCGGCTGTTACTGTATAAACAGCGCTCTTTCCATTGTCTTTGGTAAAGATATTTGAGAAATTGTAGCGTTTTCCATCTGTATATCCGGTTGTAATGATCTCACTCTCTACGATTTTTCCATCAAGATCACACGCGGACAGCTGAATCGTTGAGCCCTGCGGTGCATCAGCCCCGATATCCGCCGTCACATAAAATCCGGTAGAATTATAGCTGGATCCGATCTCAACCGTATAAGTCTTTCCACCATAGGTTGCGTCCAGATCTTCTCTGCGGGTCATTTCAAGAGGATCTTTTACCCCGTAACCGGAATACACGCTGAGGTCTTTGAGATATTCCTTTGTTTCTCCCGCTCCGACTTCCTGCTGATCTTCAAAAGATACCTCTGCCGTATCCTCATCTGTATCTTCCGTACTCCATTCTTCCTGATCATCTGCGAAGTCTTCCACAGAAATCTCAGCTTCATCCTCATCTGTATCTGCTTCTTCTGTGATCTCTGTATTCTCATCTGCCGGTTCTTCTGTTATTTCGGTTTCCCCCAAATCATCCGACAGGCTATCTTCGCCGGATATCTCTGATGAAAGATCACTTTCTACGGATATGTCCGCGCCATAAACCGGTGCTGTTCCCGCCAGCATAGTCACTGACAGAAGGACTGCAAGCCATTTTCCCATTCTTCTCATCTGATGATTACCTCCCTTTCTCTTTCTCATCGCTGCAGTGATGGATTCCTGTTTTTCATTTTTCTGAAACTTCGTCTTGCTCCTGTCCAAAAGATCAGATAAATGAGGCCTGCCAGTGCAAACACAGATAATACCTTTGTAAGGAATCTCATATGTGTCCACGTATTCGTAACTTTACTTCCCACCAGTTCCGGAATGCTCTTCTCTTTCTTTTCCGAGGAACCCGAAATAACTCCGGATGTTTTATCCTTCTCTTTATTTTCTGTCAGATCATCCGTTGATGCCTCTTCTGTCTTTTTATCTGTTTTGTTGTCGTTCTTCTTTTTTGTGGAATCCTTTTCGTTTTTATCAGACTTTCCGTTTTTTCCGGAATCTTTTTTATTTATTCCGGCATAGGCGGTGAGTTTTTTTTCTTTATTCTCTTCTTCCGATTCATTTTTTCCGTTTTTTCCGGAAGAAGTACCTTTTCCACCAACCGTTTTCAGGTTTGCCAGAGAACCTTCTCCGTTATTTCCTTTACCCGGAAGTGTCGCTTCACTTTTATTTCCACCATACCCCGGTCTCTGTACAACCGAGCCGGAGTTTCCACTGCCTGTCGGATTTTTCTTTTTTATATCCGGAATTCGGATCACCAGAGGATTGCTGACATTTCCGGCATCGTCCTTTACTACGATTATGATATCTTTTGCACCTTCTGACAGTCCATTAAGCGTCAGTGTATCTGTTCCTGCCAGGACCTCCCGTCCTTCTTTTGAGGTATCCGGATTCTGATGTTTCTTTCCCGCATCTACGATACGGTAATAACACTGTCCTCTTTCACTTGTCTTATATACCACAGATGCCTCACTTGAAGATACCCTGCTTGCACTGACTTTTTTGAGTACAGGAGCTGTTTTATCTGTGATTTCAAGTGTGAGATAATAATCTTTTCTGGTTCCGTCCTCAGCAGTTACCTCCAATCTTACTCTGGCTTCTTTTTCCTGAGCACCAAAACAGATTTTCCAGTAAGTATGCCCTTCTTCATCCTGCGTTTCCCTGATTGTCTCATCCTGTTCGACAGTAGAATATTTCACACCACTTAATGCATAGACTTTGATCTGGGCATGTTCCTCTTCTGCTACGGGCCAGATATTCAGGCTCTGGCGTTCGCCGTCATAAACAGCTTTGTATCTGTCCCAGTCTTTATTTAATGCAGGATCCAGTTTCAGGATTCCCTTCCCCCAGGTATCAGAGCTGGAGATATACAATTCTTTCAGATCTGTATTATTACTTTTGACCTCCGGTGTCACGGAAGGTTCCGGTGTTACCGATGGCTCCGGTGATTCTGAAGGCTCCGGTGATTCTGAAGGCTCCGGTGTAATTGCTGGCTCTGGTGTTTCTGAGGGCTCCGGTGTCACAGATGGCTCCGGCGAGGGTGCTTCCGTCGGTTCCGGCGTTTTGGTCGGTTCTGGTTCTGCCGGTGGAGCTACTGGTTCCGGTTCCGGTGCTTCCGTCGGTGCTGCCGGTTCCGGTGTCTCTGCCTCTGTCGGTGCTGCTCCTTCCCCCTCGGTCTCCTGCGTGGTATCTGCGGCATAAACCTCCATGGAAAGAGCAGCATTCAATTCCATAGCTCCTCCTCCAACCAGAAGTCCTGCAGAAAGGGATCCAATTATGAACTTTTTAATGATCGGTCTTTTTATTGTGTGTTTTTTCATTACCAGTCCCCCCATACTTCACCGTCTGATCCTACTCCCAGGTCCGCTCCTGAATAAAGCGTAAAGCGAAGTCTTACTTCATCACCGTCTCCCGGGAAACAGGAAGACATTCCTACATTCATATATTCACCATTTACAAAATACATCCAGCCGGAATTCATGGTAAAATCAAATTCACCGATCCAGTTGGCATCATGGCTGGACAGCTGACAGTTTACTTTTTTCAGATGTTCCATAAGATCATCCGGGATCGCTGCTCCTGATGCAATGCCGCCTCGCCCGATGGCTTTCAGGTAAAAGCCGCCTGTCGCACTTCCATTATTTCTCCAGTCAAATCCTGTATTCTGTAACAGTCTGAGAACGACCGAGGAAAGCTGTTCTCCCTGAATAGTCAATCGATGTTGCCGGAAGGATCGTCCCAAGTCCAATCGTTCCCGCCTCAATACTGACCGTGATGCTGCCGGCCGGTTCGTCCTGTCCATCCTCCCCTTTATAAATGGTAAAGGTCGGAAGTGTCGTACTCCATCCTTCCTCATCGGCCGCTTTAATATTGACCGTGTTGCTTCCTTCATTCAGGTCCAGTCGGTATGCAAAAACTCCCGTCGACGGTTCACCCTTTGAAGAAAGCCGTTCTCCGTTTCCATATATCTCCAGTGAAGTGGACGGCAGGCTGTTTCCATACCAGTCTGTGGCCTGTACATAAAACGTACGATAGTCGCCATTTACTGTCTCTCCATCCGTCAGATCTGTTGCGATTTCCGGATAATGGTCTTCTTCCGGCTCCTGTGTTGGTTCCGGAGATGGCGTTGGCGTTGGACTTAACGGGAGCTGTGCTCCCTCCTGATTCCGGTCATCATTCTGATCCGGCGCTGCCTCCTGACTGCCATCGTCCTGCTCTCCTGTATTATCATATTGAATGGTATTCTCTTTAGAATCATCATTCCATTCACCATCCGAGTCATCTGCCGATTTCTGCTCCTGGTCTGCCTTCTGTTCATCCTCATTCTGACTTTCCGGCTCCGGTGTCGGTGTTGCTTCCGGCGTGGCAGTCACTTCTGCCTGCTTCTGCTCTTGCGGTTCAGCCTCTTCGTCCTTCGTATCTTCCAGTAACTGCGCCTGTTCTCCAAAGGATTCCTCTCCTGCGGATATGTTATCCTGTGCACCGGCATAGGCATAACCTTTTCCAAGATATCCCTTCAAAGAACTTTCACTGCTGACTCCCTGAACGGGATTTTCTTTTTTTTCTGTTTTATAGTTCCGGATTCCTGTAAACAATACTCCTGCAAAAAGCACAAAACAGGCCAGAACGATCAGAACAGATATGATTTTTCTGTTGTTTTTCTTTTTATTCAATTAATACAACCTCTCAATATATTTCATGATCCAGTTTTCATACCAGTTTTTTGCTTTTTTCAGTTCTGCTTTCATCCGGCCGATACATATCGCCGTATTTTTTCGTTCTTCCTCTGATACCGCATGTGGACTGAATGCTGCACGCTGCCCGATCCTGCTGATTTCTCTGTACTGACGCTGTACTTCTTCCGAATACAGATCTGATCCGTGCGCATAGAGAACTCTTGCATAGCCTGCCATGGCACGTACAGCCAGTCGCTCATCTGCTCCCGTAAAAAGCTTTTTACGGCGATAATTTGCCCGGATCCGAAGGCCACAGACAGTCAGGATAAATACAAGACAGAATGTGTCAAACAGTGCCAGCAATAAAATCAGAAGTTTCTCTATTCCAAATAAAGCCAGTTTCAGACTCCAGTGTGTCTGGAGATTTTCTTCTGCCGGAGGTTCCGATTCTGCTTCCGGAATTGATGCGGCTTTCGCACCTTTTGCCTCCAGTCCTGCGGTAAGATCCGCTTCCTTCATGACTGAATAATATTCCGGTGTCATTTCTACAGGCACCCAGCCCAGACCGTCGATATAGATCTCAGTCCATGCGTGTCCGTTCTTTCCGGAAATCTCTACAGTGTCTCCTGCTTTTTTATCTTTGATATCCTCCGGTGTGATCAGATATCCTTCTACATACCTGGATGGAATTCCATAATACCGGAACATCAGTGCTGCCGCTGTTGCATAGTGAACACTGTGGCCGATCTTTGATCTGGAAATAAAATTTTCTGTAAAATCACCTTTTTTTGTATATACATCTGTTGCCGTACTGTAGGTCATATTTTTTTCCAGATATGCACGGATTCGGGAGATTGCAGTATAATAATCGGTATGTCCCTGCTCCCTGTTTCCACCGTCTCCCAGTTCTTTTCGGAATAATGTCTCCAGTGAAGCCGGAAGCTCTGTGTCCTGACTGTACACAAATGTATTATAATAACTTTCATCTTCACGATAAGCAGTGTCATCGCCCTGTGCCAGCGCCTGATAGATTCTTGCCCCAAGCACCGTAAAATCTTTTACAAGGTTTTTATTTGTCTGAAAGCTGTAATTTTTCTGTCCAAAAAAACCTTTTGCTTCCAGCATGCTGTCGGTAAGCGATGTCTCCCCTTCATAACCGGACGGAAGTTCTGCCATTTCATATGGAGTATAGAGATATTCACTGTCTGCCTTTACATTTTCAATCGAAATCCCCGAAATCTTATCGGAAAGTGTATCATCTTCCACAAGACTTCTTGCCTGATTCAGCTGTGTTTCTCCGTAGAATCCATCCTGATGCAGCCAGTAAAACAGATTTTTCTGTTTATAGGCATCTTCTGTATCAATGCTCTTCCAGGAAGAACCATCATACACACTGCCCGTAAATCCACGAAGATAAAGTGACTCCGGATCTTCCATGGTCACTTTCAATGCCGTCTCATCCGATGCTGTCCACGCTCCACATTTTTTCAGCTGTCCATCCGGCAGGGAATTAATTTTTCCTTTTCTGTACCGGAGATCATTCACCGCATTCAGGGCTTCCTGCTTTGCTTCTGCAACAAGTTCCGAAGACGCATAATCTGCCGCCGGCATGATCTGTCCCAGAAAGACTCCTGCTGCCATGAGTACCAGACCCGTAAGGATGCCTCCAAACCAGAAGGCCCTGCTGCTCTGTTCACTGTATCGCTTTCTGCCGGAACGGGCCAGAAGATAATTGATCTCCAGAAAAACTCCCATATAGAAAGCCACGCCGACTCCACTTTCCGGTTCCTTCCCTGTCAGCACCATCATAAATGGAAGTACAAAAATTTCTAAAAATACCAGTACATAGATGCGAAATCTCAGGATGAGAAATCCGATGACCGCTGCTGCCATTCCCAGGTAAATAAGAAAAACCAGTCGGGCTGTATCTTCCGCCATAATGTCTGCAGTATCAAAACGGGTAAAATAAATTCCGGCTCTGCTTCCAAATGTATCTGCCACGGTATTCCAGTAAAGTGCAAATCCATCCAGAATCTGTCTGTACAGAAGAAACAGGCCTCCTGCAGTCGCCGCTGCCACGCCGCCTCTTATGTAAATGCCGCATTTCTCCATTCGTTCTGTCACAGAACAGATCAGTGCGGTCAGAAGTACGCTGCCAAGAAGCGGCATCATCTGTCCGGATTCCGTCAACAGCTCAAGCACAAGCCAGAGTCCTGCTCCGGCAGTCAGTCCGATCAGCGCAGTTTCCAGCAGGATATCTGACAGCTGTTTTCTGTATTTTGTTTTTGACTGTCTTCTGGATTCTGTGATCCGTATTTCCATGTGATCTGCTCTCCTTTATTGTCCCCACTGCTCACTCCGCAGCCGATTACAGTAACTTCTCCTTTTTGTTTCAGAAGCTCTGCCTCTTTATCTTCCGGATCTCCGGTTATATAAATATAATTGGCAAAATTCTGTGCTCCCGGATTCTTAAGATATTCCTGTACGGTAACCGGCGTCTTTTCGTCACTTCCGTATCGCAGGAAACCATACAGGACATGTTCGTGGTCTTCTTCCTTCCGGACTTTTTCCTGCCGAAATTTACCGGTGCTTCTGTCATAAATTCCAACCTGACACGGGATTTTCTTTTCCATAAAATCTCTTAAAACAGCAGACAGGACTTCTGCCACTGTCTCAGCCCTTTTGGAATCACGTTCCGTCTGAAACGCTTCTGCCAGGATCAGTACGGTATCATCTACCGGAAAACTTTTTTCCCGGATCATGATATCATCCAGCTTACCGGAAAGCTTCCAGTGAATCTGCCGGATACTGTCTCCCGGCTGATATTCCCTGATGTCATAGGTTTCTCCCGGGTCATCTCCCGGACGGTTTCCTGAATAACGGAAGCTTTCCATATCAAATCCCTCTCTTGTGAGGAAGGAAAAATCTCTGTTCTGTTTTTCCGGCATGATAACAGTAGCACCTTCTGCCACAGCCTTCCGCTTCACGTAAAACACATGAAAAAAGTCGCTGCATCTCCAGTCGGAAAATGTCACTTTTATACATCCGCACCAACCGCTGCAGGCCTCAAACTCTATTGTCCGTTTTTCCCTGCTGCCAAGAGAAAAGGCGATCGGAATCTCACCATGTTCACCAGTAAAAAGATTCTCCCATAAAATCTCTCCTCTGCCCCCGAATACAGGCCATGCTGACTGATTCTTAAGGGTCATTCTGCCCCGGAAATTTTCATTTCGCTCCGCTGCTCTTGGCACGGATAATTTTATTTCTGTTTTTCTGCCGCCCAGACTGGTGACTGCTGCCGATAAGAGCAGCAGTAATGCAGAAAGCAGAAGCACTGCCGCCATCAGCCATGAGCCTGTCACTACTGTGGCTCCGGCCATGCCGATCAGCCACAGTAGCCACATGATCCTGTTCTTCATCATCCTTCTACCTTTGGTTCCGGAACGCTGTCCAGAATTTCATCCAGAATCTCGCGTGCTGTTTTTTCCTGATATCTTGCTTTTGAATCCAGAATCATTCGATGTGCCGCTACGTCTTTAAACACATCCTTTACATCCTGTGGAACAACATAGTCCCGTTCTTTCATATAAGCAGCCGCCTTTGTCATCCTGCATAATGCAAGAGTTCCACGTGGGCTTAAGCCAAGTGTGATCAGTTCACGGTCTCTGGTAGCCTCGGCAAGCTTTGCTATATAATCCAGCACAACATCTGCCACGTAAACTTCCTGGACTTTTTTCTGTAAATTCAGCACTTCTTCTCTGGTCAGCACTGTCTTTGCATGTTCAAGTGGATTGACCTTCTGCCGGTCTCTTAAGAGTTCTACCAGACTCTGATGATCCGGATAGCCCATACTCACACTGATCATAAAACGGTCCAGCTGGGATTCCGGAAGAAGCTGTGTGCCGGATGATCCCACCGGGTTTTCTGTTGCAATAACCACAAACGGAGCCGGAACGGTATGTGTCTCACCGTCTACAGTCACACGTCCCTCCTCCATTACTTCCAGAAGTGCTGACTGCGTCTTACTGGAGGTACGGTTGATCTCATCTGCAAGAAGAAGATTGCACATGACAGCACCCGGACGGTAAAGGAACTGTCCGCTCTGTTTGTCATACATCGTAAAACCCGTCACATCCGAAGGAACAACATCCGGTGTAAACTGGATACGGTTAAAATCCATTCCCATAAGACGGCTCAGTGCCAGCGCGGTTGTTGTTTTACCAACTCCCGGAACATCTTCCAGAAGAACATGTCCCTTTGCCAGAACTGCCATAAGTATTTTGTCTGTGATTTCTTTTTTTCCCTTAATGATCGTCTCCAGCTGTTCCTGGAGTTCTGTTATTTTCTGCGGCACTGTTTTTTCCTCCGTTTATCTGTGGTCTGTCATATCAAAAAAGCTGTTTTTCTTATTCTGGTAACGCTGATAGGCTACCATCGCGCAAAATGCCTGATCTGTTGCCATCGGGTCACTTTCTCCGTCCAGAATGTGCTTGAAGCTTCCGTCTTTCTGGTAAAAAGTCATCAGTGTATCGTAAAGTCCTTTTCCATCCTTCTGGAATCGTTCATCCTCATTACAGTCTACACCAACTGCACTGAGTGCGATCACAGTCTGTGAAATGGATTCTGAGCTTTTTGCTCCATAAGCAGTATAACCGCCATCATCATCCTGCGTATCTGCCAGAAACTCCACACCTTTATCAATCACTTCTTTTACATCGTTTTCATCCTGATACGGTTCCAGACACTGCAGCGTCATGGCTGTCAGGTCCACATCTCCGTTTTCGGCATTGTCATCCAGAGAAAATCCGCCATCGTCTTTTTCCAGGTTGACAATATAATCCAGATATTTCTGCTCCAGTTCTCCGTCTTTATTCGCATCCGGATCATCTGCATTCAGGGCAAGCAGGGCATAAATTGCCCCATTGAGCCCCTGTGAGACTACGGTATCAAAATCTTCCAGTGGCTTCTCAATATCATATCCGCCAATATCTGTCGGATCTTTTCCTATGGACTTTAATGCCAGAACTGCCCTGGAATACTCTGTATATCGATTTTCGCTGAGTACACCTTCCTGTTCTTTAACTCTTTTTTCAACATTCGCGCGGTATTTTTCAAAATAGTTTTCATCTACCTCTTCCCCTGAACGGGCCAGCGCCATGACAGTCCATTCTCCGCCAAGTGCATCCGAAGCCGGGTCTTCGACTGTCTTCATTTCATAAGAAGCAGTTTTTTTCAGGGCATCCTCTAATTTCGGAGTTCCATCGCCACAACCCGTCAGCATTCCCGCTGTCATAAACAGTACAAGAATCTGACATCCTCTCTTTTTCATTGTATTCATAACAATCCCTCTGTCTTTATTTTCTGTAAACAAAGAAGTACATCTTCTTTATGTGAACATTCGATCGTCCATGTCCGCTCTTTCGAAACAGGAAGCAACTTTAACACCTCATGATACGGAAGTGTTCCTTTTCCGAGTCCCAGATGCGAATCTCTGTCACCTGCGTTATCATGTACGTGTACATGACTGATATACGGAGAGAGCTCCTCTGCCCATTCCATTACCGGAATCTCCGAATAACAGTGTGCATGTCCCATATCCAGACATAATTTAAATTTCGGATGATCCACCTGTTTATATACATCCAGAAGAAGACGCCAGTCCTCATCCAGAACGTTTTCCATTACGATTTCCAGATCATCTTTATCTTCCAGAAATTCTGTGAAAAAGCGGCTCACCTGATCCGCCCAGCCTTCCCGGTAATACACACAGGGAATCATTCCGGAATGATATACGATCTTTTTTGCCCCCAGTTCCAGTCCTGCCTGATAGCATTGTGTAAACCTTTTCATCGTCACCTCACGGATCAGACTGTCAAAAGCAGCTGGATTCAGATCCAGAAACGGTCCGTGAAGCGTCAGCGGGGGATTACCCATCTCTTCCAGTTTTTTCTGATATCGTTCTATCGTCCTTCCAAGATGATCCAGATTATCCGAAATGGAAAAATCAATACTTTCCACTCCTGTTCCGGTCTCTGTGACCAGTCCTTTCATCTCTTCATCTGGAAGCAAATGACTGATATAAATCAAATGATTTCCTCTTTCTGTGACTCTATGAGTCCATATTTTTTCTTGATACGTTCCAGTTTCTCCAATAGTGGTCTGCTCAGGAACCACAGAAAAATACCCGTAGATAAAGCATGTACCAGGTCCACCGGAGCACCTGAGATATAAAAAGCCAGAAGACTCTGCCATGTTATCGTTCCATAAGCCATCAGCGCACTTGCCGGATTCATGATTCCTCCATAAATAAGGAATACACTCAAAAATCCAAATATACAGAGATCTGCTTTGCGAGCTTTCAGAATTCCTTTCTGATACAGAATTCCTGCCAGAAAGCCGATCATCCCAAACGCAAACATCTGCCACGGAGTCCATGGTCCCTGTCCCATAAACATATTGGACAGCATCATGATCAGGCATCCTACAAGGAAACCTGCCTCGCCGCCAAACGAAATACCGGTCAGGATCACGATCGCAGCAACCGGCTTAAAGCTCGGCACCATAAAGAATGCAGCTCGTCCGGCTACACCGATGGCTGCCAGTACAGAGATCACCATAATTTCTCTTGCCTTCGGCTTCCGTCCTTCAAACATCATAAAGAACGGTATCATTGCCGCTATAATCACGATCAGGCTGCATATGAGATACTTTCTTCCATGAAAATATCTCACTGAAAGATACAGAAGAAGCGGTACGACCAGAAGCATCAGTACAAGTGCAAACCAGGTTCTTCTGCTTACCTTGCCTTTCCGTTCCATCTGCCGGATGATCATCCCATCAGACGGAAGTGCATATTCTTCCAGATTTTCCTCTGATATTTCCTGCTCTGCCTCTGTCTGTACACTCTGACTGTCCTCCCAGAATTCATCCAGGAACTGATCTAATTGCTTTTCTGTAAGCATGTGATCACATCCTTTCCGGTAACAGCATCCGGGAACAGCTGTCGTGCCATTCGGTTTGCGGCCGTCGTATAGAAGTTATTTCCGGCAAAAAATTCTCTTGTGTTCTGGCTGGTCACAACATTTCCCTCAAAGAAAAGTCCGACTCTGTCAGCATACTCTGCAACAAATTCCACATCATGTGAAATCATAAAGATCGTCAGGCCATGCTGCTTCAGTTTACAGAGTATTTTCCCTATCTCTTCTTTATATTCCGCATCCATTCCCTTCGTCGGCTCATCCATCAGAAGGATTCTTGGTCTGAGCAGAAGGACCTTCGCAAGAGCAAGTCTCTGCTGTTCACCACCGCTTAAGTCATACGGATGCCGCTCCAGAAGGCCTTCCAGTCTGGTAAGACTGACAATTCCCTCGATTGCTTTTTCCTTCTTCATATGGATCTGGTATTCCGCAGACTGCTTTTCTTTCTTTCCTCCGATCACGGAGTACAGATCTTCGAGCACTGTCTTCTTGAGAAAAATGCTCTGTGGATTCTGCGGCATGACTCCCAGGCATCCGCAATACAGTTCCCGGTCTTTAAAAGAACGGATATCACGGCCTTCCAGTCGAATCTTACCCCTGTAGGGCTGTCTCACGCGACTGAGCAACGACAGCGTCGTACTCTTACCGGTCCCATTACCGCCTACCAGTGCATAAAACTCACCTTTTCTGACTTCCAGTGACAGGTCCCGCACCACATCCGGGCTGTCCTTCTCATATCGAAACCAGACGTCTTTCATCTGAATCGCCATATTTTTCCTGTTGTCTGGATCTTGTTGTTCTCCCTCCCTTACAACAGTCAGAAAATCCACATTGATCTTTTCTCTTTTTTCCTCTGTAATGTTCTTTTCTCTACAATAACGTTCCAGCCACTGACGCCCTTCGCTCACAGTTAACGGACAGGTATCTCTGCTATCTGTCGCACCATAGATCTGCATAGGAACAGGCATCGAAAGAAACATTCCATGCTTCTGTTCCCGAAGTGCAGCTCCGATCTCGCGCGGACTGCCTTCAAGAAATACATTGCCTTTATCCATCACAAAAGCTTTATCAGCGTAAGGAACGATGTCCTGCAGACGATGTTCTGTAATGATCACTGTCGTTCCGATGTCACGATTGATTTTTTTTACCGTTTCCAGGAAATCCGATGCCGCGATCGGATCAAGCTGGGAAGTCGGTTCATCCAGAATCAGAAGCGACGGATGCATTGCCATGATCGCTGCCAGATTGAGGAGCTGTTTCTGACCCCCGGACAGTTCTTCCACTCCTTTGTAAAACCACTGGTGAATTCCAAAATAACTCGCCATTTCTGCTACCCGAAGACGGATCGTAGCATTATCATATCCAAGGCTCTCCAGACCAAAGCTGAGTTCATGCCAGACTTTGTCCGTCACAATCTGGTTGTCCGGATTCTGCATAACAAAGCCGATTTCCTGACTCTGCGTCCTATGATCGATTTCTCTGAGTCTTTTTCCTTTGTACAGGATTTCTCCAGATGCTGTGCCATGCGGCATAAGTACACTTTTGAGATGACGAAGAAGTGTGCTTTTTCCGCATCCGCTTCGCCCACAGATGACATTTAAAGTTCCTTCCTGTATGCTCAAATTTACCTGATCAAGTACTTTGCTGGAACAATCCGGATATGCAAAACAAAAATCACGTATTTCTACAATATTCATAAACTTTTTCCTTCCTGTTCCAGTCCTTTATATTCCTGATTATTGTATATAAAATCCACTTCGTCCAGTTCTTCGTAGATCTGGCGGTAAGTCATGCCGATCTCTGTACCGATCTGTTTCCTGCTCTGACTGAGCTTCCAGTTTTCATAAAGCTCCAGAAATACCGGAATGAAGCAGAAAATTCCGAAACAGATATATGTGATGATTGCAAACTGCGGAGATACTTTTACCGGAGCCGTATAACCCTGAAAAGAAAATCCTGCCATTACGATCCGTGGATCATACACCGCGTAAGCCGCTCCACCGGCACATCCAACTGTAAATACCGCAAAAAGTCCGCCCATCACAGCCCCAAGGAAACAGTCTCTTCGGGTAAGTCGATAAATTGAAAAAGCCGTTCGTCCATGCAGCCCATATCCTCTGCTTCTCATGGAATCAGATGTCTCAATTGCATTTTCCAAAGCCCATGTCACAAGGATCGACACCATCTGCAAACCATATTTGATCCGGTTCAGGACGGTTCCTTCTGAAACATCACGTCCCATCGCCTTTTGACCATTTCGTATCACTTTCAGCTGACGCAGAAAACGCGGGACAAATCGAAGTGCCATAGACAATACCAGTGAAAGTGCCGGTATTATTCTGCCAAACAAGTAAATAAATTTATCACTTGTCATCACTGTATTGTAGCAGGAAAACCACTGTATCACGATAAACATGACTGCACCAAGTACAAGGCCATAGACAAGCGCCTCCAGAGTGATCCAGTTACCGCTGCTTTCTATATAATAAAGCATCGTCACACCATAATGATTAAACATAGGATTCAGCAATGCTATGATCAGAAGTCCCGGAAGTGTCAGCAGCAATCCCTGCTTCAGGGTCTTTCGCCATCCATTCAGCAATCCTCCGTATACAAATGCACCCGCATAAGAAATCCCAAGAAATACCGGATGCTGGTTAAACATTGTAAATAAAAGTGCCACCGCAAAATAAAAGAAGTTTAATAGCGGGTGGCACATGGAAAAGGAATCATTTTCCTTCATATTTATCTCCTACATCAGATCCAAGATTGCAGGTATATCTCCATTCAACCTTATCTCCGTCTTTTAGATTGTAACTGGATGCTCCATAATTTGGATATTCACCATTCACACTGTACATCCATCCCGAATTCTTACCGCAATCGAATTCGTAAAGCTGATTGATTCCCTCCACATAATAACTTTTATACAAAGGGGTATATCTGGAAGCCATATGGATTCCTTTTTTTCCGCAGATCTGCTTCAGAACATCAAATGCAGTCTCTCCGCCTTTAAAAGAGACTTCTGTTTCTTTAAGGATCCATCCATCCGAAGGAACAAATTCTTTTTTTGTTTCTTTCAGATCTTCCATATTATCCAGAATGCTGGAACATTCAATGGAAATGGTACATTTTCCGTCTTTCCATTTCTTTCCGGCACCACACCCTGTCAGGCAGACAACATTTAATACCAACAGCATGCAAATCAATACCGAAATTATTCTTTTCCTTTTTACTGAGGCTGCCCTCTGTCCGATCTTATCCATCTAATTCCTCTGAAAGCTCTACATACTCTGTCTGAAAGCCATATTCCTGTGCATATGCATCGATTCTGCTGCCCTTCTGACATACAATCGTACAGCTTTTGTTAATGATCCACGGTCCGATTTCGTCAGGATCATGAAAAATCTCTATGCGCTCCAGTCTGCTGCATCCATGAAATGCCCAGCGGCCAATCGTCCGCACACTTGAAGGTATATAAACCGTTCTGAGATTTTTGCATCTGAAAAAAGCACTGTCACAAATGATTTTCAGATTTGTCGGAAGCTCAAGTTCTTCTATTCCGCAAAAATAAAAAGCCTCTTCCCCAATCTCTGTCACCGAATTCGGTAAGTTGATTTCCTTCAGTTCTTTACAACGGTAGAATGCTCTCTTTTCTATGCTTTTGACTGCCTCTGGGAGACAGACTCTCTCCAGTTTCGTACAGGAGTCAAATATTCCCTCTGAAATCACTTTACATTTACTATTTTTTTCAAACTCAGCAACTTTCAGATTACTGCATTCCCGATAACACTGTGCTCCAATCCGTTCCAGATTATGTGGAAAAACTACTTTTCGGAGTCGTCGGTTCCCCGCAAACCCTCTTCTTTTGATTTCTACAAGGCTTTCCGGGAACTCTACGGATTTCTGGAACTGACATCCTTCAAATGCCTGTTTTCCAACTACACGACAGCCTGCCGGAAGAGTCACTCCGTGCACTTTCCCATTATTCAGGAAACACTTATCTCCTATATAAATATATTCATCCGGTATCTCCCCCGCTGTACCGATTCTTCTGCTCCGCTCATTCTGCGCTGTATATGTACGGATATCATACCTTTTCTGATTCCATCCTGTTTCATCTACAACTCTTTCCATTTTGTATTTTCCCCTCTAAAGCAACAAAAACAGAGCCCCATCTCTACCCATGGGTCTCTGTCCTCTATACACCGTGTTTTCTCTGACTTGTACATTTATGCATACTCACAGAAGTCTGTCTTAAACTGTTCCGGCTTCACACCGGATTTTATTAAACTGATTTTTCCAAATCAGACCACGCCTGGTTATTCTTTTTTTCAAGTATACCATCCTGATAAATTTATGTCAATAAATGTATATTTTTAGTTTTCCTTTTTCTTCAGATTCTTTGTATTCTTCTCTACCATCTTACGCGGCACCATGATCATATGCCCGCATCCCATACATTTCAAACGAAAATCTGCTCCCACACGCAGGATTTCCCATTCCTTGCTCCCACACGGATGCCCTTTTTTCAGGGTAACGATATCTCCTACTTCATAGATAAATCCCATGTTTTTCTATTCACCTCATGATATTATTTGTTCACTTTTATCTGTGAGAAAACCTGCCCGATCGGCTCTTTGATGAGTAAATCCGCATTACGGTCTCTCGGTGTAGATGATTTGTTGATCACAACAAGTGCCTCCCCACGGAAATAATCGATCAGACTGGCCGCCGGATAGACTGCCAGAGAAGTTCCACCGATGATGAGCACCTGTGCCTGTGATATAGCTCTCACAGATTCTTCGATCGTATAGTTATCAAGCCCTTCCTCATAAAGTACCACATCCGGTTTGATCATTCCGCCACACTCGCAACGTGGTACTCCCGTACTGTGTTTCATATATGCAAAATCGAAAGATTTTCCACAGCGCATGCAATGATTGCGGTAAACACTTCCGTGAAGTTCCAGAACTTTCTTACTTCCTGCCATCTGGTGAAGATTATCAATATTCTGTGTGATAACCGCTTTTAGTTTGCCAGCCTCTTCCAGCTCTGCCAGTTTCAGATGTGCTGCATTCGGCTTCGCAGTATCACAGAGCATTTTATCCCTGTAAAATTTGTAAAATTCTTCCGGATGATTCAGAAAAAAAGTATGGCTCAGAATCGTTTCCGGTGGAAAATCATATTTCTGATGATATAATCCGTCCTGTGAACGAAAATCAGGAATTCCGCTCTCTGTGGATACACCTGCGCCTCCAAAAAACACAATATTGTCATGCTGATCGATCAGTTCCTGCAATTTCACGATTTTTTCATCCATGATCATCCCTCCTGTACAGTCACACTGTCTACTGATGCCGCATCACTGTCAGCACTTCCTGTATTCTCACCACTTCCGGTATCCTCGGCATTGACTCTTTTTCCCTGTACGACAAATCGTGTAGATTCATTTCCTGTACAGGTAGACAGTGTTACGATCTTATCTTTGATCGTCAGTTCGGTATCTTCTGTTTTGATATCCGAATAGCTCTTGATCTTTTGCAGATATTCTTCAAATTCCTCTCCAGGGCCTTTGAACAATGTATATGTGTCACTGTTCACTCCGGTCGTATATGCAGATATGATCTCATACCGATAATTCTTATCCGGAGTCAGAATCCAGAAGTATCTGTCATTGTTATACAGTTTTTCATCTTCCGTAAATTTCTTCAGATGTCCGAACATTGATCCATTTTTCATGTTATGTCCGTAGACCAGTGTATTACAGTCATTGAAATCTCTGCCATTTTCGTAATCCACAAAGATCGTTCCTGCAAAATTATAATTCTTCTCATAGGTCTGATGAAGATATGTCTGATTGTCCTTTCCCTGCACGATCGGATAACTGATATCCGGCAGTGCATCTACGTAGATCCAGCCAATCACATCCTCATTTATACTCTTCAGTTTTTCAAAATCAACATCAATTGGCGGTTTCGGCTGCGCGTCCGGTCCTGCTACTTCCGTACTGTCCGGATCACGTTCTGTAACCGCCATTTCTTCAATTGAATTATACTCATTCGTTCCTTTTTTGTATTCTGTATAGATATGATACAGATTGTAGGCTGCATAACAGAACACTGCGATTGCCACAACCAGTGCTATCGTAAGAAGCACATCACTTTTCTTTTTTTTCTTCTGTTCAGGCTGTTCCTGTGTACTGTTCTTGTTTTCTTCCATAATCATACTCCTCGTAAAATGGCTTATTCTTATGCTGGAAACACATCCCCTCCAGTATGTACCTGCATGTTTTATATTATACCATATTCTTCTGCACTGTACGTAATCAAATCATTTCTTTTATTTTTTTATCATCTTATCACTTTTGCGAAAAAATGGCTATGAGATTTTCAACAGATATGATAAAATGAACTCATTGTCGTTACTGTACACAGTAACCTATTATCAGTCCAATCGGAGGTATATAATCAATGGCAAAAAAAAATCTTATCGTCGGACAGTCCGGTGGACCGACTGCCGTCATCAATAGCAGTCTCTACGGTGTCGTTTCTGAAGGTCTCTCCCATCCTGACACGATCGAACATGTATATGGTATGGTAAATGGTATCGAAGGCTTTTTAAATGACTGTGTTCTTGATTTCGAAGAAGCTCTTCCGGGCGAAGATCTGAACGGACTCAAATCAACCCCGGGCGCCTATCTTGGTTCCTGTCGTTACAAGCTTCCAGAATCTCTGGAAGATCCGGTCTACCCGGCTCTTTTTAAAAAATTTGAAGAATTAAATATCGGCTGGTTCTTCTATATTGGCGGCAATGATTCCATGGATACCGTCAGCAAACTTTCACGCTATGCCGAACACATCGGAAGTTCTATCCGCGTAATTGGAGAGCCCAAAACCATCGACAATGATCTTGTACACACCGATCATACTCCCGGCTTCGGAAGTGCCGCGAAATATGTCGCTTCCACTGTCCGCGAGATCACAACCGATGCCAATGTATATGAAAAGAAATCTGTAACGATCATCGAGATCATGGGACGGCATGCCGGATGGCTGACTGCCGCCAGTGCACTGGCCCGCAAATACGATGGAGACAATCCGCTGTTTATCTATCTTCCGGAAGTTGCTTTTGATCAGGATGTCTTCCTTAAGGATCTGGAGAAAGCATTCGAAAAGAACTGTAATCTGATCGTATGTGTCTCCGAGGGAATCCATGACGCAGATGGTACTTTTATCTGTGAATATGACAGTTCCGTAGGAACCGATACTTTCGGTCACAAAATGCTTGCAGGCTGCGGCAAATATCTCGAAAATCTGGTACGCAGCCGTCTCAGTGTTAAAGCCCGTTCCGTTGAACTGAATGTCAGTCAGCGCTGCTCTGCATCTCTGATTTCTGCCACAGACCAGAAGGAAGCCATAACTGCAGGAAAGTTTGGTGTTCAGGCTGCTCTTAACGGTGAAACAGGCAAAATGGTATCTTTTATCCGCCAGACAGACTCTGAAGGTAATTATCAGATGGTATGCGAACTTGAAGATGTCAACGCAATCTGCAATGAAGAAAAAACAGTTCCACTTACATGGATCACTTCTGACGGACATGATGTCACAGAAGATTTCATCCGTTACGCCCGTCCGCTCATTCAGGGAAATATAGAGGTTCCTCTCGGCGAGGACGGACTGCCAAAATTCGTATACCGAAAATAAAATGCATCCTCTCGGAGCGTTTGGGGCTTTATTGGAATATTACAAAGTAATTTCTTATAAAGTCTAAAATCTCCACTCCCGATTGACAGAGAGTGGAGATTTTATTATTCCTGTTCAAATTCTTCATGATCCTGCTGGATCTTTTCTTTTACTTCTTTCTCTAATTCTTTTTCGTGTTTTTTTTCATCGCGGCTCTTCGGAAGAATAATATTCAGAACAACAGCGATCAGCGTTGCAAGCACCACCGGTGATTTTCCAAAAATAGTAGTTACCCAGTCCGGGAAACTGGCAAGTGCAGCAGATGCCTGAGAGACACCAACTCCAATTGCAGCGGCAAGTCCGACAATGGAAGAATTTCTGTAATCCATTTCTGCTGATGCAACCAGCTTCATTCCTGTCATAGCTATCGAAGCAAACACAGAAACAGTTGCTCCTCCAAGTACACATTGCGGAATAGTGGTAAGAAGTGCCGAAAATTTCGGTACGATTCCGGCAACTCCAAGAATTGCTGCAGCCAGTCCAAGTACCCAGCGATTAATAACTTTAGTCGTTGTTACGATACCAACATTCTGACTGTAAGTCGCTGTCGGAAGTCCTCCGAGCAATGCCCCCAGAATATTTGTCACGCCATACGCCATGATGCCGTTCTGCAGTTCTCTGTCCTCCGGAACTCTGTCCATTGCTCCAATCGTTGTCGCAGAGTAATCTCCGATGGCCTGTACAGAATTAATGGCAAACAGAAGCCCGATCGCAACGCATGCAGAAATCTCAAAATGGATTCCAAAATGCATAAACTGTGGAAGCTGAAATACTTTTGCTTCTCCGACACTTGAAAGATTTACCATTCCAAAAGGAATCGACACCACATATCCTACGAGAATACCGATCAGTATCGAAGCAAGCTTCAGGATTCCCTTTCCAAAATGATTCAGTGCAGTAACAACGGCAAGAGTCAGAAAAGCAACCACCCAGTTCTGCCATGAACCATAATCAGGGTTACTTGTTCCGCCCGCCATATAGTTAATTGCTGTCGGATACAGGGAAAGTCCAATGGTAAAGACAACTGTTCCTGTGATCAGTGGTGGAAAAAATACCCGGATTTTTTTTACCAGGATTCCCATAACAAAAGCAACAATGCCACCTATGATCTGCGCACCAAGAATCGAACTGATTCCATAACCTTCTGCAATTGCCTGCATACTTGGTACATAAGCAAAACTTACCCCCATGATCATCGGCAGTCCTGAACCTAAAGTAAAACCATTCTTCTTTCCAATCGGAAAAAGCTGAATCAGGGTTGACAATGCGGATACAACCAGAGATGCCTGTATCAGGATAACTCTGTCTTTTGCACTCAGGCTATTTCCGCCAACAGCACCTGCCACAATGATTGCCGGTGTTACACATCCTACGATCATGGCAACAACATGCTGCAGTGCCAGCGGAAGTGCTTCCTGAAATTTCGGGATACCATTCAGTTCAAAAATACTGCCTCTTTTCATGATTCCTCCTGCCCGGTTTTCAATATTGTTTTCTCATCTGTGTATTGAAAATCCTTTTTCTGACTGTAATTGCTCGAACAGTCTTATTTTTTTAGTAATTATAACAAATTTAAGGCTCAAAAACAATTCGTAAGCCTTAAATATTTTGCTGTCATAGATACTAAAGTTTACTGCCTTTTTTTGTATACTTTTTCTCAATACTCAAATTAGCTAAACAATATTTAACCAATCCTATCTTCTCACGTCAGCAGCTCAAACGTATGATATAAGTCTACTCTGCCCGAGGATGTCAAGTAAAGGCTACAAAATTTTTTCATTTTTTCGCCCTGTTTTTCCCATAAAACCGTTATTTTGGAATAGAGGAAGTTCTACAAAGGCTACAAAATCATGGGGGAGGACGTTACACTAAGGCTACCTTATTTAGTAGCGACAATTCAAATAGCTTTCTAGGCACCATGTAACCATATGTTATTGTTAATATCTATTACTATCTTTCATATATCAAATTGTATTCTCATTATTTTCATTTTCCTCTGACATCTGTTCTTCCAGTAGTTTTTGTAGCGCTTCCTTACTTGGCAAGACTGTTTCGTATTTACTTGCAAAAATTTGTGTATTATCTTCTGGCAAAGTCATTTCTACAACTGCATTATTCTTGTCCCTGCATAAAACAATTCCAATCGTAGGATTCTCATCAGGCAGTTTCACTTTCCTGTCATAATAATGAACATACATCTGCATCTGACCAATATCCTGATGCTTCAATTCTCCTATTTTTAAATCAAACAATACAAAGCAACGCAATAATCGATTGTAAAAAACCAAGTCCACCATAAAGTGTTCTTCATCGAATGTAAAACGTACTTGCCTTCCAATAAACGCAAATCCTGTTCCAAGCTCTAGCAAAAATTGTTGTAAATTATCAATAATACGACTTTCCAGTTCACTTTCAGAGTATTCCGGTAATTCTTTTAATCCCAAGAATTCTAATACATAAGGATCTTTAATAGCATCCTTGGGAGCTTCTACCGTCTGTCCTTCTATTGCCAAGCGATAAACTTTTTCCTTATTCGTACTGAGTGCAAGACGCTCATAAAGGGATGTGTCATATTGTCGCTTTAGTTCACTCAGACTCCAATCATTTTTTACCGATTCAATTTCATAAAAATGGCGTTCATCTATATTATCAATTCGCATAAGCTTCAGATAATGCGACCAGCTCAGGTAAAATTTCCTACCAGTACTGACTGTTGGAAGATTCTCAAATTGGCTAAACACTGTTTCGCCAATCTGATCCTTAGAATAAACCTTGTAAAACTGTCGAATATTTTTCAAATTTCCAACAGAAAATCCCTTTCCATATGCCTTTGTCAGATATGCCGACAGTTCCTTTAATAACTGTGTACCATATGCTGCCCGCTTTTCTCCACGCTGTTCTTCTTCTACAATCATTCGGCCAATTTCATAATAAGCATAAACCATAGAGAGATTAACAGCAGTTTTAGCACATCAGAAACGCTTTCCAAAAATTTCTGGTTAATATAGTTGATTTCATTTTTGCTCATAAGCCTTCTCTCCTCAAAACAGCATAAACCTCACAATCCACCATTCCAATTATTTTCTTCCATCTACTACAAATACTTAATCCATATTGTGTTAATTCATATACCTACCTGTCTGTTGACTCTGCAACAGTATAATCATCATTATTGATATCCATAATATCATTACCACCTTCATCTTTAACAGAAAAATCTCCCATCATAAACCAATTATAAGCACGCTCCGCAATAACCTTAGTTTCCACAAAATCCAAGCCACCACCCACAATAGCCCCTACTCCTGGTAACATCTTTCCCAAATTAACAATTCCTTTGGAGCCAAATTTTGTGACAAGTCTAAATCCAACTTTTTGATTAATTTTTGTTAACACTTTTCCTGGAATCTTTTTAATAACACTATTTGCAAATTTAACACTAAATTTGATTCCCGCCTGTTTCACCAGGCCATTCACTGCAACCCCTGCAAGACAAGCATATATAAAAGTCTGGGTCTGATCACTATTCAAATCATGCTCTGCCAAATATGCCGTGCAAGCTATCATTCTCATTTGTACATAAATTACACTTCCAAGATTCGCTGGTATCGCAACTGGCATGGTTATAGCGCCTCCTAATCCTGTTACAATTCCCGATGTCGTGCATTTCGTAACTTGATTCTTCAGCATGACTTTGCATGCGTTTTCCTTTGTCTCATATTTTTTCAAATAATCATTTGCCATATCCGCAACGCTTGGACTGACCATTGGTATTCCATTTAAACATTTTTCATAACAGGAATCTAATAATTTCATAATGTCCTCTTGCGTAACTTTGGGTTTCATCATCTTTTTTTTTTCCTTCCCATATGTGTCATATTGCACTCTTCCTTAATATTATTCTATTTCTGTAGAATAACTTTCTATTGCTTTTCGATACAAAGCTGATTTTTCATCCCAAAAACTAACTCGTCGGTAACGCAAATCATCTAGTTTCTGATAAATATTTCTATAAATTATTTGTTGAGCCGCTTGTGGAATGCTCGACGAATCGAACGTATCCATTTCAAAGTCTTCATCTTCTAGACATAATTCAACTAATTTCAGTAAATCCTCCTTCGAAATTTGATCAATTTCTATTTTAGAACCACTACTATCCAATTGATAATAAGCTCGATTTTTTTCAATTATTAAATACTTCATACGACATTCTCCTCTCGATATAAGCAGGTTCCCCAGCTTCAAGACAGTCAAGCACAACTTCTTTCCGACTAATAGTATCCCCATCCAAATCTTTCAATTCTTTACTTGATGGGTTTCCTGAATATAAATGATACTTTGGAGTACCATCTTCCATAATTTCCTTGAATGTGTAAATTAAATAATCCGGATGAACAGAAGCACCTATTGTATTATTATGTGTCGCAATAATTACAGGAATTTGTTTTGAAACTTCTTTTAATAAATTATTTACTCCATCTTTAAGAAATAGGTTATCAAATGAAGATTCTGGCTCATCTAGAATCAGTATTTCACACCTTGATGCCTCTATTAATTCTTGTAACAAATTATATTCAGAGCGTTCTCCTCCAGATGCTGGTGTTCCAAACTGATTTAACACTTCATAACTAATTTTCACAAAATATCTATAATACTCCGAAGCAGAAAGTTCTTCTTTCTTTTTAAGCGATTGCAGAAATTCATATGGCTTATCGTATTGTTTATATGCATCTGAAAAAACCATTTTGCTCTTACTAGTACGTTGCAATTCAACAGCTCCACTATATGGCCCAGCTTTGGCAACCACTCTATATGAATACAGGTTACGCTCTTCTATTATCCGTTTCTGCTTTATCAACCCAACCACATCTACAAATCGTGCTATTTTGTATTTATTAAGTAAAATACCATAGAAGTCAATTTCAGGAATCGGCGTATTAGTAGAACGAACCCGTAACTCTTTTTGAATACTCAGAATAATATCATTAACATATTGTTTTTGCCTATTCATTCGATGTTCTTCCAAATATTGTTCTCTTAATGCTACACCTAATTTCAACAAATCATTTCGTTGGATATGGTGTTCAATTAATTCTTTATACTCAATACTTGTTAACAATATGTCAACAGCATCAATCAAATTGTCCAAAGATGTCAAATCTTTTATTACAAAATGAGTCTCTTGATATAATTTACATTTTGCAAATATATCTTGTCTTTCAGTTTCCGATGCTGCCTTTTTTAATGCATTCAAGTATTCTTCAACATTTTTTTCATCATTATGGATATCTATTGAAGATACATCATCTACAACATTTTTTAAAGGCATTAAAAATCTTTCGGCGATAGAATCTCCTCGCACACGTAACATATCTTCAAATTCTTTTTTATTCTTTTCTTCATCTGTAGATAATAAGGAAAACTGCTTTATGTATTTTGCGTGTGGAAATTGTTCGGATATTCTATCTAGTGTATATGACTTACCACTAGAACGTTTTCCCAGTACCACAGTAAGTCCCGTAGAAATACACAAACCGTCATCTAAAACCTCAAATAGAGCATGGCCTTCCGCAGGTGATAGCGAAACTTTTGTACTATCCATTAAAGCATATTTAATGCTCGACAGAGAAATTTCATCTACGTCTACATATGTTTGCCGATTGGTTTTTTCATGAATAGGATCCGATAATCTAATATCTCCAAACAATACAGGAACCAATTCATCCTTCGCTTTTTTCATAGAAAGAAATTTCTTTGCACTAGTTACTTCGCCACAAGTAATATTCTCTTGAATATTAGGTACTTTAAATAAGTCCAATTTAGGCGATTTATCATAATGTGGAATCATCAAGTATTTCTTAACATCCACAAAAATTCTACAGAACTGTTCTTCTGTCAAAAAGCATTTATTACTTGAACCATTTATTTCAAATACCTGATTGCATTTATCACAAAAATCATTTAAATCACTTAAATCAGTTAAAACTAATAAATGTCCCCCTTCAATATCTATCTCAATCCCCGGGAATACTGGGATAGAAATAGCTTTCAATATATTCTCATACTGATTACGATCAAATATATTGTGATTTGTTATCGCAATCGCATCCAATTTTTCTTCTTCTATATACTTTAGAAGACTATCCATTGAAAATTCAAATGGATGATCGCTAACTGTAGATATTGTATGCAAATGTAAATCTATCTTTTTCATAAACTCCCCCCCAAAAACTACTTTTCAATGTTAGAAGCTGAATACAGTAGTTTGTCTTAAATTGCTGTACTGGCAGCTTCTAAAGCTCTCAAAATCTGACTAATTGCATCCATTGACTTTTCGTCAGATCTTTCTAGTAATTTAGCAAACCTTGCAATTGCTTCTAGCCTATCTTCCATAGTAAATCTGTTGTCAGATGCCTTCGGAGGCGCAACCTCTGTATACACTAATAATCTCCTTCCGACAAGATACTTATCATATCGTCCATTACAGTTCTTAAGAAGATAGTTTGCTATACCTTTAAGGTGTGGTCCAATCGAGAACGTCTCAATTATCTCTTCTGGAATTTTTATTTCCACTACCACTTTATCTTCACCATAAAGCATTGGCATTTGAATTTGTACATCATAACGAGAATAAAGATTCAATGATGCGCTTTTTACCCCTTCTCGAATATCATAAATAGCGTCAATTGCTTTCATTGATGAATCAGCAAATTCTATCTGTACATTTTTTGAAATCAGCATGTCGTCCTCCTTTAATCTTTATTACTAGGACCTGTAATATTTCTTGTATCTAATATAGCACCTAAGTTCACCCGTGTCAATATTTTTTATTATTGTCGTTTGTAATATTATTATCAGTGTAATTCTCACCAAATCTTTTCATCCTATCTTAACTTTTCCAAACTTTCTTGTATTTAACATATAAGAACCGGAATGCCTACTCAAAAAAGGAAACAGACCATCTGCTCTTTTCAGAGTAAACAGTCTGTTTCTGATTCTCATATTCACTTACAAGCCCTCATCTTCTCACGTCAGCAGCTCAAACGTATGATACAAGTCTACTCTGCCATATCCCCACTCCGGGTTGGGATAGACCTCCCCAGCCTCTCGCACTGCACCTCTGCTCAGATAGTGTTTTACACTATTTCCAGTAAAATATGGCTCATTTCCCCGGACCAGTGCCCACTCAAAAAGGAGTGCTGCGATCCCCGCCGTCTGTGCGGCTGCAAGACTTGTTCCGGTAGCCGGTGCAAACTCCTGTCCCGTACCGATTGAGGCCGTCAGAATTCCTACCCCTGGAGCAGCAAAATCGGGTTTTACGATATTTTCTGTATTATATCCACGGCTTGCCTGAATGAACAGGCTGTTATCCCGATGCTGATATGCCGTAACTGTCATCGCATCCTCCGCATCTCCAGGAGCAGTGACTGTATAATCCGGTGACGACTGCAAAAAATAGGTTTCATCCGAAATCATCCCTCTTACCGGCAGCCATATATGAAACCTGCTTTTTCCCGGTATCTTCTCTTCCACCAGAAACTTCCAGATTCCTGACGCAGGATGCTGAAATCGAATAAAGATCAGCGTGTTCCCTGTTCTTCTTTCAATTGGTACATAATTCACCAGCACTTTTGTTTCCACAAATACAAAAGACAGTTCCTGCGTACTGTTCTTTAAAGATGTACTGACTGACAGTTTTTCCCCTGTCGGTGACTGAATCGTCATATAATAAGAACCGGGAGAGTCTCCCCAGAATTCTGTCATAAATCCTCTGTTACTCTCCCGGTCACCAACTCGTAGTTCTACGGTATCTTCTGTATCATTCTGTCCAAATTCTCCCAAATAATGGTGTCTGGCCGTTCCTTCATTTCCGGCAGGAACAGATACTGCGTTCTGTGTAAATGCTGCAATACTATTTATATATTCATTCAAAGGCCCTTCTCCCTGATGTGCCCCCATACTGGTTCCAAGACCTATGCAAATGGAAAGTGGCATCTGCTGTTCCTGGGCGATGCACAGCACATAAGAAATTGCCAGCATAATATCATCTTCCTGAAAAATATCAGTATCGCGCGGTAAAAGATAAAAATCCCGAAGATAATTTTTTGCCTGCTTCAGCTTCACAATTACAAGTTCTGCCTCTGGCGCTGCCCCGCAAAAATTTTCTTTTTCAATCCGATATCCGGCAGCCGTTGCTGCACTTCTCGTCCCATGTCCATTTGTATCACTGGAAGGCACGATTTCCCAGGGATTTTCTGATGCAAGCGCCTGTTCAATCTGTTGTCGGCTGAACTCTCTTCCAAACGGAATTCTGCCATCCGCTCCCCCTTCCAGTGTCTGATCCCAGATACTTAAGATCTTACTTTGCACACCATTATGAAATGCCGGATGAAGATAATCGATTCCGGAATCAATGACCGCAACCAGAGTTCCCTTTCCCTGCAATTTGAGATATGGATGGTTATGTAGCCTTGTCACGCCAGATGCACTCAGTACACCTGTATCCATATATGTATAGCACCGTGGTATGGATGAGTAGGAATAACTACTCAGTTCCAGTTCCGGCACTTCCTTCATCGGTATATACAAAATCCCAAACAGATCATTTACGATCTGAAATGTCTCATCAGACTCGTAATCAAAGCCACCCTGTGTATTCTGTTTATATCGGATAATAAAATTTTCATACTGTTGATTCTGTGCCGGTACAGGCATTATACTCACGCTCCGGTCACTTCGGTCTTCCTTACTAACCTATGGCCGCAGACTATTTTTTATACTGATAAAATCAAACTCAAAAATCCGTATTTCTGATTTAATCTGCCTTCTTTGATCTGACTGCCAGTATCACGATACCTGCTACCAGGATAAACAAACTGATAAACTGCGAAGTAGAAAGCATTCCCACACTTCCCCGAATCAGATCACCCCGGAAAAATTCCAGGACAAACCTGCCGATACTGTAAAAGATCAGATAACAGGCGGCCACCTGTCCATCCTTTTTTTTATGCTGCGCAATATAAAGAAGGATTCCAAAATGCAGAAAATCCAATATACTGGAATAAATCTGTGTCGGAATCAGCGCCACATGATTCGGTGCAAAATCTGAATTCTGAAATGTAATAGAAAATATGCTATTTGTCTCACGACCATAGCAGCAGCCTGCCAACAGGCATCCGATCCTTCCAAATCCCTGCGCAAGTGCCACAGATGGCATCACCAGATCAAAGTATTTCCAGAAATCTGTTTTTTTGATATAGCAATACAGACAACCCGCCAGAATCCCGCCGATAATACCTCCATACACAACAAATCCATCTGAAATTGTATCCAGAATATAATGTGGATCCTGCACAATACTTCTCCATTCCGTGATCCAGAATAAAATTTTTGCACAGAACAGTCCTCCCAGCAGGCACCAGATCACTAATGAAAAAACATGGTCCCGGTCCAGCCTCTGTCTCTTTGCTCTGTAATCTGTAACGATCCAGGCAGCAATCACACCCAGTGCGATCATAAAGCCATATCCATATACCGTCAGTGGTCCTATGGTAAACAGTTCATTTCTCATATATCCTGTCTCCTCTTCTGAATCTGCAGAAAGTATTTTTTCCACAATTCAAGAATTTCCTGATTCGCCCTGTCATTCAATAAATTTTTCTCGCATGCATCAGGATCACATTCCCCACAGATATCCATTCCCAAAATCTGCTGTTGTTGCAGTACGATCTCCAGAAACTTTTGAAGTTCCTCAAGACTCATATCACCCTGACTCCATGTTGTTGACGCATCTGCTGTACACAGCACATCTTTATCCACGGAAATATACAGTGGAAGATCTGCACACAGATCCCTGAAAAACGCATTCTTTTCCTCACCTGTCATTGCCAGCAGCTTTTCTCTGGACAAAAATTGTACTTTCTGCTGAAATTCCGGTTGAACCTGCGCATAAGCCTTTTCATCCGGTCCAACAAGAATTACCTCTTGCAGCATCGGTACTTCTTCCAAAGATGCCGCGATCCATCCACCGCAGGATAAAAGTCCTCCAAAGGCCGGCAGCTGCATATCCGTATGATTATCAAATACCAACAGCCGGAATGGAAGTTCCATCTTTGATATCCACAGCCTGCTTACATAATGATAATTTCCTGAATCAATGAAATGTATGCCATTTCCTGCATACTTCTTTATTTCATCCAATATCCGGTTCTGCGCTTCCTCATCACAGTAGCAGTTGCTTCCCGGCAGATCCTGTACCTCCACCCAGGATATATCTTCCTGCATTTCTGCACGATTCCGGTAAAACTGCTGTTCTTTGTAAATTCCTGAAAAATTCATGATCACAATTTCATTGGTTTCTGTTCTGTTTTGTTTTTTATTTATTATCTTATTTCCTGTCATAGGAACATCTTACCATGAAAACACAAAAAAAGGAACCGGTGTCCGAAAACACCGATTCCCCCGGATCAATCTCAATTCAGATAAAACGTACTTCTCAGGCTTTGTTAACAGATCCGAAAAGTTCCATTTTTTCTTTAACTGTAGCTTTGATTGCTTCAGTTCCTGGAGCAAGAAGTTTACGTGGGTCAAATCCTTTACCCTGCTCGTCCTTGCCTTCTTCGATATATTTACGTGTAGCTGCTGCGAATGCAAGCTGGCATTCTGTATTAACATTGATCTTGGATACACCAAGGTCGATTGCTTTCTTGATCATGTCTGCCGGGATACCTGTACCACCGTGAAGTACAAGTGGCATATCTCCTGTCAGCTTCTGGATAGCATCCAGTGTCTCAAAGCTCAGACCTTTCCAGTTAGCCGGGTATTTACCGTGGATGTTACCGATACCTGCTGCAAGGAAGTCGATACCAAGATCTGCAACCATCTTGCATTCCTTAGGATCTGCACATTCACCCATACCTACTACACCATCTTCTTCGCCACCGATGGAACCAACTTCTGCTTCCAGAGACATTCCATGCTCTGCAACGATCTTAACCAGTTCTTTTGTTTTTGCAACGTTCTCTTCGATCGGATAATGGGAACCATCAAACATGATAGATGTGAAACCGGCTTCTACGCATTTCAGGCATCCTTCGTAGCTGCCGTGATCCAGGTGAAGTGCAACCGGAACTGTGATATTGAGTTCCTCGAGCATTCCTTTCACCATACCAACAACAGTCTTATAACCTGTCATGTATTTTCCTGCACCTTCGGATACACCAAGGATAACCGGAGAGTTGAGTTCCTGTGCTGTAAGCAGGATTGCTTTTGTCCACTCAAGGTTGTTAATGTTGAACTGACCTACTGCATAGTGACCAGCTTTTGCTTTTTTCAACATTTCTGAAGCGTTTACTAACATGATAAATTCCTCCTAATCTTTTTGGGCGGTATTACCAAACCCAAATTATGAGTCTAGTTTAACAGATTAAATCTGTTTCGTCTACTATAATCGTGTAAAAAAACTGTATACATTGTTACAATTTTCACGAACCCGTACTTCTGTGATATTCTCGTGTCAGTCTGGTGAGTATTTCGTCCATATTTGTCTTATTCACCACCAGCTCCGGTGTTTTGGAAAACTCCTGAAGTCTCTCTCGGATATTCTGCAGAACTTCCTTCTCTGTCCCTATTGATTTTGCCATTTTTTCATATTCTGAAGATGTTCTTGTCATTCCAAAAGCGATCAGATAAGCTTCCAGTGCCTCCCGGCTCCTGCTTCCCTCGTATGCTTTTCGAAAATACTCTGTAGCTTTTTCCATCTGAAACAGATAACTGTAAGCACAGCCAAGATTGTGGTACACTTTTTCTGTCATCCCCTCACGGATTTCCTCAAGATCTTCCCTTTCCAGAAGATTCTGGTAAACCTGTATCGCATGTACATACATTTCATTCTCCATTAATGCATCTGCCTTCTGTTTCTCACGCATTGCCGGAGTTTCTTCATTCATCTTCTGCAGACGTACATTCAGTTCTTTCAGTTCTTCATATGTCAGATAATTGATTTCTTTAAATACCGGATAAACAATATCTTCCGCACTTGCAAATTTGCTGATCTTGGAACGAAGTTTGGCTGCCAGTGCCGGAAGTTCCAGTTCCTCCTGTATCCAGCTGCACAATCCTTCATTCATGATCGTCTGGTCGATCAGATACAGATTATGATACAGATAATAGCAGAGTTCTTCAATGGAATACACATTGGTACTGATATTTTCTATGAAATAAGGCAGCTTTGCCCGTTTTGTCTGACACAGTATATATCCGCTCACTTTGTCTCCTCCTGCCATCTGGTCGTTTCTGTCCACTCTTTGCCACTTGATGGAAACATCTCACCAAATCCAAGATCCTTTACTGTAACCCTGCATTCATCCTGTGAAGTATACTGCAGATTCACACCAAGTCTCGTTGTCCGCTCTGGTCTCTCCGGCAGCCCCGGCAATGCCATTGCGATCCGTTTCTTTTTTGCCTCGCCCATTGTATCTACAATAAAAACAAGTTCCTTCGTTCCATCCAGGATCAGCTCGACATATGCATTACTTTCATACCAGTTTCTGCCTGATTCGATCAACGGATAATAAGCCGGTGCTCCCATGACGCGCAGCTCCATTCCAACATCAGAAAGTACCAGCGAACTGCTCATATAACGATAGTCTTTCAGGTCATGATTGATCACCCGTTCTGCTCCTGCGCTGCAGGCTCCTCTTGCAAACAGGTTATTTCCATAAAAAACTTTTCTTCTCTGATAACATAACAGCTTCACAGATTTCTGTGCCCATTCCTGGTCAAATCCCTCTCCATTGATCTGAATACTGGAATACAATTCTTTACCAAGTGTATTCTTGATAAATGTATAGAATTCTGCATCCCGCTCCTCTACCTTCGCACTCAGAGTCGTTGTAACAGGCTCTTCCAGATGTACCAGTACCGGTCGTGTTCCTGAATTCATGGACATACGTCGAAAACTTACCTTCTGCTGTTCAAAGCTGTACCAGCCTACACTTCTGTTCCAGGTTTCTATCTTCTGTGTCATAACATAATAATAAAAACTCTCTTCATAATCCAGAAGAATCGTACGTTCTTCCGGGATTCCCAGTTCTCTGCATGCCCGCTGAAGATTTTCTACCTGTACAGCATTCAGACTGTCCATGGCAATCGACAGACTCCGGATGTTTTTTTCTACTTCCGCAATCCCTGTAAGTTTCAGCATCTCATGCAGATAATGTGCAAGAAGCTCCCATGCTTCTTTTTTTTCACCTCCAACCGCTACCGGTCCGTTCTGTGCTGATATCTCATAAAGGTTTCCAGCGAGAAATCCACCTTTTTCTCTTGCAAAATATTCTGCTTCCAATCCCGCACAATATGTCTTGCGGTCTGGGCGCAGGCAAAGACAGGTCGGCATTTCAAACTGGCTGCTTCCCACTTTTACGGGAAGTGAACGCGGTTCCTCTGCCTTGCGGTCATAATAACAGATCTGAGAATATTCTTTTCCAAAATCAATTCCTATTATCAAGTCTCTTGTTTCATTCATCTTCCGCTTTCCTTCTCTATGCTAAACATGTTTTTCACATACTGTTCCTGTCTGAGATAATCTTTCAGACTGTCTGTCACTTCCTGCGTTTTGTCCAGTCTTCTTGCAGACAACATCTGATTCAGCATCTGATACTTGCTTCCAGAGGCACCCTCGACTTTTTTCATTGAAACGCTGCGTTCCGAAGTCTTCTTTGTATTGTCTTTATCGCCCTCATCGATCTGGAAATAATACTGCAGTGTCTCCCCGTAAAACAAAGTAAATGTCCTTACAAATATGCCCTGATACATTTCTTTCAAAGGTTCGCATTTATATGCTGTCTCTGCTCCAAGTCCGGTATCCAGTCTGTAAAACAACGTAACCTTTGCCCCAGGTACTGCACGACATTCCACAAATGTTTTGTCATCCAACTGATATGGACTCAAAAGTTCCGGTGAGAGTTTGCGGAAAAACGCAAATTTCAGATTTTCTTTTGCACACTCTTCCAGTATGCTCTGTGCTATTCCCACATATTCCGGTTTTGGATCTTTTTCTCTGGAAATTTCCTGCAGAAGCGCCAGTCTGCAGATAAGATTAACCGGCCACTTACTGGTAAATGCATATTCCAGCCTGCTTCTGATGAACGTACTCATTGTATATTCTCTGACAAAAACGCCATAAGAAACCAGTGTAAGGTATGCTCCTGTGATTCGTTCTTTTCCGGACTGTTTCACATAAGATTCCAGTACAGCTTCCCCCTCTTTACGGTAATCTTCCGTAAAGATCAGAAGACTTAAGATTCTTTCTTCCAGATCATACGTATCCATTTCGAATCCTCTGGCACTCTTCCATATCGAAATAAGTTCATCCAGTGGTCCAAACCGATACAGCATAAGATAATGCAGGATCACTTCATCATATTTACCCTTCCGGTAAACCTCGGATGCCAGTGCCAGAAGTTCGTCATCTTCTGCCATGTCACTTTTCAGGATCATCCGGCTTGTCATCTTGAGAAGGCAGCTCAGATCCAGTCCTTCATAACCAAATTCTTCTACAATCACCATTGCCTGACGAAACATTCTTCTGGTGATCAATACTTCAAGCAGTGTCGTACGGTCAACCTGTGCATACTGACGGAAATCCATTTTTTCAAGATATTTATCAAGCTTCTGATCCTGAACATTCGCAACATAGTAATCCAGAATCTGTTTTCTTACAGAATTTCTATACTCTTCTGTACAGTCCTCAAGTTCTGCCAGACTCTGAAAATACTCCAGATTATCCGCATTCAGCGTTGTCGATTCGCAATAATACAGCAGAAGTCCCCGTTCTCTGACTCCCAGTTCCAGAAGTTCCGGTACTGCCTTGCTTTCATCTGTGAGCTTTGTAAGATTGTATGGGATTGTAGAAACATAACGTCTCTGCTTATCATCCTGGAACAGGATCACCGCATCATCTGTATAGATTCTCGGATATGCAATTCCTTTATTGCAAGGGTAGATTTCTTCCTCTGCAAACTGACTGTGCCGCACGATCACCTGTCGGATTTTGCTGTCATCACAATACAGACGATAGGTAAACATCTTCGGAGCGATTGCTTCTCCATCTTCAGCACTTACCGGATCAAACAGGAATTCCTGATACAGGATCGCATAATTTTCATCCATCTGTCCTTCTCTGAGTTTGCGATAGGCAAACCGTTCCAGATTATCCTTATAATTTTCATATGTTTTCGGATCTTTTTCTTTAAATGCGATCACACTCGCATATACATAAGCCTTGCGTGCATCACCAAGTGAATTGTCATTGTACGCAAAATACATCAGAAGCGGCTTCGGCAGCTGTCTTCTATATGTAATATCCATGGTTTCCACATAATATTCAAATAATCTGGTGATACGTAATCCTCTGCTTACCGCAAGCGAGAACCATTTGAAATATACCGGTCTGCGTGGTTCCCCCTTCATGATATATTTGCAGACAGCCTCCAGCACATCATCTGATGAAAATTTCTCATATCCGGCTGCAAGCGCCTGATACAGACTTCCATAGAATCTTTTTTCATATCCGGAGAGATATGCCATACGCATCACAAGCTCTTCGGTAAGCAGATCATGTTTACCAGCATAGCAGAATACCTGCATCCAGAACGGGGTAAGACGATGAAGCAGAGAAACATCCTCACTGATCATCTTCCAGGCTTCTATATAAAGAAGCGGACTTGTACAGCCTTTTTCATATAGTTCTTCCATCATGAACAGTACTTTCGATGGTGTGGTACGATATGTACTGTCAAGTTGAAGCAACAGCCACAAAAGCTGGAAACTGTCCTCTTTCTGCCTGAAAAAATTCTGCAATTTCCATACTGCCTGTCCCCGATCCTTATACAAACCGGTCACTGTACAGAGATAGAGATAAGTTCCGGCTGTTTCCAGTTCTTCTCTTGTAAATTCTTTACCGTGAAAATTCTTGAGGATTTTTTTTGCCACATCATCTTTTCCGTCCAGATGTGCCATATATGCCTCCAGGAACTGGTACTCCGGATATTCGCAGCCTGCTTCCCTCAGCTGATTTAATTCAAACCCTGCATTTTCTTTCCATGTCTGAAAATTGATCCTGTTTTCCTGATATTCAAGATAATCCTTCACAAGTGCAAGTTTGTGCCTTTTTTCTTCTCTGTGTACATCAATATGAATGCGCGCTCCCCTCGATGCAAGGACATGATACGTCAGTTCCTGATACGGACTTCTTACAATGATCTCGCCTATGTGATTTTCTCTTTTTAACTGATCTGCATGAACAAGATAGTTGATCTGAACACTGCTTCCAATAAAATCCTCATCCGTTATCACATGACGCTCTGGCTCCAGGAACTCCCCCTTTGTCTCGATCTCAAGGCGAAGATGTCCCCATCCGCTTCTGTGTATCTCAAAAGATTCCTGCATATCTTCTTCTACATTATAAAATTCTGCTGCGGTAGTTTTTAAGGATACGGAAACAGGATCTTTTT
>OLNH01000191.1_pt1 | contig 62302 bp, 56 predicted proteins | sample 1643101 | NCBI WGS metagenome assembly OLNH01 (sample SAMEA3136758, study PRJEB25190) | human gut metagenome | biome: human gut; feature: human-associated habitat; material: faeces | place: Austria | collected 2013 | reverse complement strand
AGAGGTGGAATTACTTTTTTATCCTCAGAAAAATATTAAAAAGAAGGATATTCCACTTCCAGATTTCCAGTACTACTATGATAGGATTCATGCCCAAAACAGTCGAGTAAATATCTCTTACTGCTAATGTTTATGTGCTCGGACAAAGTGATGTAAAAACGACAATAAAAGTATACAACCATGTAGATATGGAAAGAACAAAACGTGAGCTTGCGCGGGTTGAAAAATGGGAAAAAGATAATGCCGATGGTTACACCAAAATTTACACCAATTTGCAGTAATCATATAAAGAGTAGTGTAGATTTATGTGGATATTACACAAAATCATTGTGAAAAACAGCTAAAAAATATACTTGTATGTAGACTTATAATGAGTTATAATGAACAAGAATTTAAGGATAATTCTTCGGGGCGGGGTGTGATTCCCCACCGGCGGTATAGTCCGCGACCCATGGAAACATGGCTGAACCGGTGTGATTCCGGTACCGACAGTATAGTCTGGATGAGAGAAGAGTGCAGCGTGTATAAGCGTAAAACATAAATTTTCTGATTTTATATCAGGAAAGGAAAAGCACAGAGAGAACACCCCGGAAAGGATTTACTTTCCGGGGTGTTTTTACGCGAGCAACGAGCCAAAGTCCGTGCCTGCACGAGACCTTGGCGACTGCCGCGATAACTTGAGAAACGCGCGAAGCGTGTTTCTCATAGTTTTGTGTCAGGCTGCAGAAACCGGGAATTTCCTTTTGAGAAAGAAAGGAGATTGAAGAAAATGAACAACACAACAACTAAAGCAGCAGAGACTGCGAAAAAGGCCGGAACTACGAGAAATACAGGTGTCAGAACCATGGTGCAGATTGCCATGCTGGCGGCTGTAGCTACTGTTTTGATGCTCTGGGAGGTACCGCTTCCGTTTATTGCACCGAGTTTTTATAAGATGGATCTGAGTGAAGTGCCGATCATGATCGGGGCGTTTGCGATGGGACCGCTGGCAGCGGCAGTGATCGAACTGATCAAGATTCTGCTGAACTTTGTCCTGAACGGAACAACGACCGCAGGTGTGGGAGAACTTGGTAACTTTATCATGGGATGCGCACTGGTTATGCCGGCCGGCTTTATTTATAAACAGGCAAAAACAAAGAAACATGCAATCATCGGTATGGCAACCGGAATCGTATGCATGGCAGTGGCCAGTGCTCTGGTGAATGGTCTGTTACTGCTTCCGGCTTACGGAAAAGCATTTGGTATGCCGGTGGATACCTTTGTGGAGATGGGAGCAGCCATCATTCCGGCGATCCACAGTCTGACAACGTTCTGCCTTTTCAGCGTTGCACCGTTTAATATTATAAAAGGTATTGTAGTTTCTCTGATAACTCTGGTATTATATAAACATATCAGCCGGTTGTTAAAAGGCTCTCAGGCATAATCGATCCGTCCTGTACAAGGAGCCTCCGACCGGGGTGGGAGGAATACCAGATGGGAAAAATCAATAAAGTAAACAAACAGACAACCAATCCATATCTGAATCTCTATGATCTGGATGTCGTGAATAAAGTAGGACGGGAAGGACACTATTATGTGGCATCCCGGGCGAAGACTGAGGATGACCTGAAACTGAGCCATATCGAAAATAATGATCCGGACGGTGTGGCCATCTACAGTCTCTACGGAGAAAAGAAAGACAGGGTAGTACTGATCCGACAGTTCCGTTATCCGCTGGGTGGTTATGTGTATGAACTGCCGGCCGGACTGGTGGATCCGGGAGAGAATTATCACACCGCAGCGATCCGGGAACTGAAAGAAGAGACCGGACTGAAGCTGGAGCCGATCGTGGTGGATGACATATATCAGAAGCCTTATTATACATCCGTCGGTATGACCGATGAGTGCTGCGGAACCGTTTACGGATATGCTTCCGGTGAGATCAGTAAAAAATACATGGAAGACAGTGAAGAAATTGAAGTGGTTCTGGCAGACCGGAAAGAAGTGGCACGGATCCTGAAAGAAGAGCGGGTGGCGCTTTTGTGTGCCTATATGATGATGCATTTTCTTCACGATGAAGAACCCTTTGCGTTCTTACATGCCAAAGAAAAATAAATCCATACCAGGTGCATAAAGCGGGTCAGTAATATTCACGAAAAAGAGACAGAGGAGAAAAAATATTATGGAATACTGGGATATCTACGATGAAAAGAAACAGAAAACCGGCCGTACGATGAAGCGAAACGACTGGAACATGAAACCGGATGAATACCATCTGACGGTGCTTGGTGTGCTGAAACGTCCGGATGGCCGTTATCTGATCACCCAGAGAAAGCTGGACAAAGAATGGGGTGCCGGCTGGTGGGAAGTACCGGGAGGCGGAGTCAACGCGGGAGAAGATTCCAGGGACGCAGTGATCCGAGAGATCCGCGAGGAGACCGGAATTGATGTGAGCCAGGCTGCAGGCGGCTACGCATTTTCCTATAAACGGGTGAATCCGGAGGAAAAAAACAACTATTTTGTGGATATCTACAAATTTATTCTGGACTTTGTGGATAACGATGTGAAAGTACAGCCGGAGGAAGTGGAAGGCTTTAAGATCGCCACACTCGAAGAGATCCGGGCATTTGCCCAGGAAGGGATTTTCCTGCATTATGACAGTATGAAAGAAGTATTCGACTAGAGCGTGTTTGAAAAATCATTTCCGCAATCTGCAAGCCCCACTTTGCGGTATATTTTACCCTCATTCGGTTGCCGTAGCCCGCTACGCCGCCCTCATTCGGATAAAATCTCCCACAAACTGGGACTCGCAGCTCACGAAAAGCCTTTTTCAAACACGCTCTAGAGCGTGTCTGAAAAAATATAAGAAGCAGTTATTTCTGTACAAAAGTAAGAGTACAGAAATAACTGCTTTTTTTACTTTACAGGAAAGAACTATCAGCCCGCACAGAAAACAGCTCATGAAGATGGATACGATGGCATCCGGGGGACAGAATCGGTGATGTTGGTAAATACATACAAAAAACAAAGATGAAAATTATGCTTTTTGGCACTGGATTTTTCAGGAAAAAAGATATAAACTCAACTTATGATTAAGATACAATCAAAAGTAAAAAACGAAACTCAATGTATCCAAAGAAGAAAAAGATTTATGTGGATAACAGATAACAGAAAAAAGAAAGAGGAGGATATTTACCATGAAATTAACACTGGATGGAATCAAAGATCGTCAGGCATGGGAAAAAGCAGGTATCAAACTGCCGGGGTACGATGTGGAAGCAGTATCGAAGAAAGCAAAAGATGCACCGGGATGGGTACATTTTGGAATCGGAAACATTTTCCGTGTTTTCATCGGTGGAATTACAGACGGACTTTTGGAAGAAGGTGTCCTGGATCGAGGCATTACCTGTGTGGAGACCTTTGATTACGATGTGATAGATAAGATCTATAAACCTTATGACAATCTGAGTCTGAGCGTGATCCTGCACGGTGACGGAACCAGAGAATACAAAGTTATGGGAGCGCTGGCAGAGGCGGTAAAAGCACAGTCACCCGATCCGGAACAGTGGAACCGTCTGAAGGAAATCTTCAAAGCAAAATCCCTGCAGCTGGTTTCTTTCACGATCACAGAAAAAGGCTATGCCCTGCAGAAAGCAGACGGCAGCTGGTTCCCGTTTGTGGAAGCAGATATCAAGAACGGCCCGGACAGAGCCACCGGAGCAATGGCGATTCTGACAGCGATGTTATATGAACGTTATAAAGCAGGAAAATATCCGATCGCTCTGGTTTCCATGGACAATTGCTCCAAAAACGGCGCGAAACTGCGGGAGTCTGTACTGACGATGACCGAAGAATGGAAGAAACACGGTTTTGTGGAGCAGGATTTTATGGATTATGTGAGTGATGAAAGCATAGTTGCCTTCCCGTGGACGATGATCGACAAGATCACCCCACGTCCGAGTGAACAGATTGCAGCAGATCTGGAAGCGATTGGTGTAGAAGATATGCAGCCGGTGATCACCGGAAAGAAGACCTATATTGCTCCGTTTGTCAATGCGGAGAAACCACAGTATCTGGTCATTGAAGACAGCTTCCCGAACGGTCGCCCGGCACTGGAAAAGGGATTTGGCGTATATATGGCGGACAGAGAAACCGTGAATCTGTCTGAACGCATGAAAGTGACAGTATGTCTGAATCCGGTACATTCTGCCACCGGTCCGCTGGGTGTGGTACAGGGATATGAACTGTTTGCGCATATGTTAAATACAAACGAAGACATGATGAAGATGGCACGGATGATCGCCTACGACGAAGGCCTTCCGGTCGTTCCGAACCCGGGCATCCTTTCCCCGCAGGCATTTGTGGATGAACTGTTTCATGACCGGTTCCCGAATGAATATCTGGGTGATACCAACATGCGTCTGTCAGTAGATGTATCTCAGATGGTTGGTATCCGCTTTGGCGAAACCATCAAGGCTTATGTAAAGAAATTCGGAGATGCTTCCCGTCTGACTGCTATTCCCCTTGGAATAGCCGGCTGGCTGCGCTACATGCTGGGTGTAGACGACGAAGGAAATACATATGAGCTTGCTCCGGATCCTATGAACGAAGAGATTCAGGAACAGTTCAAAGATATCGTGGTTGGAAAACCGGAGACTTTTACGAATCAGCTGAAATCGATTCTTTCCAACGAAAGACTGTTTTTCACAGACCTGTATAAAGACGGTGTGGGAGAAAAAATTGAGACCATGTTCCGTGAGATGCTTGCGGGACCGGGAGCCGTGAAAGCTACGATCCATAAATATGTAAACCAATAAAATAATGAAAAAGAGAAAAGGACTGCTGTTCGGTAGGATATTATTCTGCCGGCAGCAGTCTTTTTGATTGCATTACATACCAATAATTGGTCCGGTGGATCAATTTTGATTTACACGGGCAATGAGCCAAAGTCCGTGCCTGCACGAAAAACTCGCGGAGAGTGTTTCTCATAGTTCAAGCTGTGTGGATAGGACATCCGGGGAAAAAGTAAACGGGAAAAAGCTGCTTCCATATATTGTAGTAGAATGAAAAATCATCAGGAACGGAACATGAATAATCAGAAAACCGGCAACACTTTAAATCTTGCTCTCGATGCCACATCCCGGGAACGGGAAGCATCGATGAATCTGAACGCGGGGTATGATAAAGAAACACAGAGGTGGAAGCTGATCATTCGTTACTTCGGGGCGGTATCGGAGCTTGAGACGGATGATATTGTTATTACCCCCCTTCTTGGAAATTATGGAATTGCAGATATTCCACAGGATCAGATCGAAGGGTTTGCACAGAATCCGGCGGTAGAGTATATCGAAGCACCGAAGAGATTGTATTTTGCTGCATATGAAGGCAGGCAGACTTCCTGTGTGAATCCGGTCCAGAATCAGTCGCCGTATCTGTTTGGTAAAGGGATTCTGATTGCCTGTATCGATTCGGGCGTGGATTATACGCATCCGGACTTTCGGAACGAGGATGGATCCACACGGATCCTGCGGCTGTGGGATCAGTCGATCCCGGGCAATCCCCCCAAAGGGTATCGGATCGGCAGTGAGTACACACAGGAGCAGATCAATCGGGCACTGGAAGCGAATACGATGGCAGAAAGAGAGGCGCTGGTTCCAAGCATAGATACGAGTGGTCACGGGACGGCTGTACTGGGGATCGCAGCGGGAAATGGAAGAGAAAGTCAGGGAACGGAGCGTGGCGTAGCGCCGGAGAGCAGTCTGCTGGTGGTGAAGCTGGGGATCCGGGAACCGAATGGATTTCCCAGAACCACAGAGCTGATGCAGGGGGTGGACTATGCGATCCGTACCGCACAGGAGCTTCAGATGCCGGTGGTGATCAATCTGAGCTTCGGAAACAGTTATGGAGCACATAACGGAACATCTCTGGTGGAAACGTATCTGAATCAGGCGGTTGGGTATGGTCGTGTGACACTCTGTGTGGGAACCGGTAATGAAGGAAATCGGGCAGGGCATACGGCGGGCCGTGTACGACAGGGAGAAAATTATGAGGCAGAACTGGGGATCGGAACTTATGAACCGGCTATGAACCTGCAGATCTGGAAAAACTATCAGGACCAGATGGAGATTTCCCTGGTACATCCGGACGGAACGATTATCGGTCCGCTGGAACAGACGCTGGGAACACAGAGATACCGGCATGCCGGAACACAGCTTCTGATTTATTATGGAAAACCGTCTCCTTACAGCACTTCGCAGGAAATCTACATCGATTTTCTTCCCACAGAAAGTTATATTGACAGCGGCATCTGGCGTATACGTCTGATACCGCGCCGTATCCTGCAGGGAGAATTCTCCATGTGGCTTCCCGGTGGAAAAACAGTAGGGGAAGCCACCCGCTTCTACCGCCCGACCCCGGAAACCACACTTACGATTCCCTCCACCGCGCTGTCTGCCATCTCCGTAGCAGCCTACGATTCCCGCCGCCAGTCCTACGCCGATTTCTCCGGCCGCGGTTACACCCGCCTCCCTGTTCAGATCAAACCGGACCTTGCCGCTCCGGGCGTCGATATCCGTGCACCACGTCCGGGCGGTGGTTATCAGACGGTCACGGGAACCTCCTTTGCAACACCCTTTGTCAGCGGAGCGGCAGCACTTCTGATGGAATGGGGGATCGTGCGGGGAAATGATCCGTATCTGTATGGGGAGAAGGTGAAGAGCTATCTGATCAACGGAGCAAAACAGCTGCCCGGGGAGACGGAGTGGCCGAATGCGAGAGTGGGATGGGGAGCACTTTGTATAGCTCAGAGCATTCCAAAATGAGTTATCCTGCATAGAGATTGATTTCATAAAAAAATATATCGTATGATGCAATTGTAATTTGAACGAGATATATACGGAGGAATATGCATGGAAAATGAAATAGTATTATTTGAAACAGAAGATCATGAAGTCAAGTTACATGTTCCAGTGGAAAATAATACAGTATGGCTGAACAGAAAGCAACTGGCAGAATTGTTTGGCAGAGATGTTAAGACGATAGGAAAGCATATTAATAATGCTTTAAAGGAAGAGTTGGATAATTCAGTTGTCGCAAATTTTGCGACAACTGCTGTTAATCTTTCTATGGTCTATGCTTATTATGAGATAGGAAGAATGATTGTAGAGGAAGAACAGCGTAGAGAACAGAGGGCGACATATGGCACGCAACTTTTAAAGGAATTGTCTACATATCTGATGAAGAATTATGGAAAGGGATTTTTGTTGCAAATTAAAAAAATGTTCGGCAGTTTTATAAAGTTTATTCAAAGGATCAGATTGGCGAAACAGTGTTTAGCCAATTTGAGAATCTTCTGATAAAAAGGTAAATACAAGGCTGAAAGTGCTGACTGCAAAAGATGACAGAAGCAGATCAAGGCTCAGAACCAACAGAACTATGAGAAGTACCATGAAGGACAGATGAGCCGGGAGGAGTTCCTGAGTGGAAAGAGATGTAGAACTTAAATTACTTGACAATCTAAGATATTATGATAATATGTACCATATATGGAACATTTGGAGGGCGGATAAAAAGGAGGAATCAAATGTCATTTGATATTGTAAGAGGAAAAATAACTAAACCAGAACAAAGCAATCAATTGATTGCGGCAGTTAAAGCGTATATGGAGAAAAATACTACGGATGGTACTCTATATTTAGGATATCCTCTGACAGCTAATGCAGATGAGGCAATTACAGTCGAAGCACTATGGGTAACAAAAAGTAAAGGCATGGTTGCGTTTATTCTTGGCAATTCACAGGATTCTATAGAGCAATTAAAAGAGCAACAGGATTCTTTATATTACAATTTGGATTTTTATTTAAAAAAATATTCAACACTAAGAAAAGGAAGAAATCTTTCATTAGAACCCTTAGTAATAACAGTACTTCCAGATAAGATAGATTATGAAGATCAGAGTCACGAATATTTATTTTGTACTTGTGAGGAAATTGCTTCATTAGTTGATAAATATGCTGTTTTTGATAAAGAAATATACAAACGATTATGTGAAGTACTTCAAAAAGTGTCGGAAATAAAGCCAAGAAAAAAAAGAGCAAATGTTAAAAAAGAAGGATCGTATGGAGATATTATAAAAAAAATTGAAAAAGAAATTGCTAATTTGGATGAATGGCAAAAAAAGGCTGCATTTGAAGTTCCAGATGGTCCCCAGAGAATTAAGGGCTTGGCAGGGTCTGGCAAAACAATAGTATTAGCTCTAAAGGCTGCATATTTGCATACGCAATATCCTGAACTTAAGATAGGGGTGACGTATTATACGAGAGCACTATATCAACAATATGTTAATTTAATAACAGATTTTGTACAAGATATGTCAGGAGAAAAAGTAGATTGGGATAATCTGGATATAATTCATGCATGGGGAAGCAATTCTGAACATGGAGTATATTCAGATATGGCACAAAGAGTTAATTTTAAGGCTTATAATTTAACTTCAGCGATTTCAAAATTTGGAAGAACTTCCGCTTTTAAAGGATGTTGCGATGAATTATTGACTGTTATAGGAGAAGATTATGAACCAGAATATGACGTAATGTTAATTGATGAGGCACAAGATTTACCAAGTAGTTTCTTCAGATTGGTGTATGCAAATGTAAAATCTCCTAAAAGAATAATTTGGGCATATGATGAATTGCAAAATTTATCAACAGTTGAGATGCCATCGTTAGAAGAAATGTTTGGTGTCGATGGCGATGGAAATTTAAGAATTAATATAGAAAATAAAGAGAATGAACCGAAAAGAGATATTACATTGCCAGTATGCTATAGAAATCCACCATGGACACTTGCATTAGCACATGCATTGGGATTTGGAATATACCATAGTCCGATTATTCAAATGTTTGAAGAACCTTTAATGTGGGAAGATATAGGATACACTGTTAAAAGTGGAAAATTGAAAAAGAATAATACGGTTACATTGTCAAGAAAAAATATTTCCACGCCTAAATATTTTGAAGAGTTATTAAATAAAGATGACAGTGTTAAAGTAGAGAGCTTTCAGGCAATAGAACAACAATATTCATGGATTGCTCAGGAAATTCGAAAAAATATTGAACAGGATGAATTAGACCCAGATGATATATTGATTGTATTGCCTAACACATATTCAGCTAAAAGTGAATATAAGGAACTCGAAAAATTTTTAAAGGCAAATGGAATTAATTCAATATTGGCAGGGGTGGATACGGATAGAGATACATTTAGAGTAAATGGTTGCGTTACTTGTGCACATGTATATAGAGCAAAGGGCAATGAAGCACCAATGGTATATATTGCTAATGCAGAATATTGTGCAGATGGAATGGAATTAATAAAGCTTAGAAACATTCTTTTTACGTCTATTACCAGATCAAGAGCATGGGTACGAGTTTGTGGAGTTGGAGAAAAAATGCAACAGATTCAGAGAGAGTATGATCAATGTGTAACTAATGATTATGATTTGCATTTTAGAATTCCTACAGATGAAGAATTAAAGAAAGCACGAAGATTAAATAGAGAAAGGACATCAACGGAGAAGAGAATTTTAGAAAATACAAAAGACAATATTAATGAACTTATAGATAATATAGAAAAGGGGACAGTTGATTCAGAGTTGTTACCTGAACTTAATAAACTGATGGAGTTGTTAAATAGAGGGTAATAAGAATGAAAAAAGGTAGAAAAAATTGTGATGAACAGTTGATAGAACAAATATCAAATACATTAGAAATGTTGTTGGAAAAAGGGTTGCTATATACGTATAATGAGTTAAAAAGAGAGTATTTAGATAAAAATACGATAAGATTATCTTGGAACAACCATTTATCGGGATCTTTCAATTCCGGAGATAATTTCTTGAAATTAGAACAATACAAACAAATTATAAACAATCAGAGTTATCTTTGTGTTTTATTTGATGGTTCATTAATCAGAGTGAGTTATACCATAAAAAATGGTTGTATTGTCGGACATAATTTGCTTTGGTGGCCTGCACCATATAAATACTCCGGCGTTTCACTGGATGATGTTCCACCGAAGCAAATGCTTTCAGATTTTTTAGAAGATGACAAATGGTATGAAAATATAGAAATGCGCTCTCCAGTAAGAATAGATTATGATCCAAGAAAGGAAGTTGTGTCCTCTGCGCATCCACCAGTACATATGCATATAGAACATATGGAATGTAGAATATTTATTGAAAAACCAATGTGCTTTAATTCATTTATAAAACTGATATTTAATAATTTTTATCCTGATTGCAAGATTTATTTGGACCCCAATGATTATATATCTTTTGAGGTTGATGATAATTACGAATATGTAGAAGGTTTGACTAAAATTGTGTGTTAAGAAAAAAGAAGATAGCCAGTTTTATAAAAGTGGAATCAATATAGAATATATACAAAATAACGTCAGAAAATCATTGGTTAGAGAATATACATATTTAAGAAAGTTAAAAGGATTAACTCAAGCAGAGGTGGCAGAGAGAGCAGGAATTTCGAGAACAAATATATCAAGATTCGAAAGTGGGGAATATAATCCAACATTAGAGATGTTGGTAAAATTAGCAACAGCGATGGATTTGGATATTTTTGTTACATTAAAACCTAAAAATAATAATGATACAGAGTGTGACAATGACGTAACCTCCTCCCCACCTATTTTGTGACAACTATATAACGACCTTTATACAGAAATATGCGGTTTTAAGCCATTTTCGTGGCAAAGAAGCCGCATATTTTTTGTAGCAATGACGTAACATCCTCAGGAACCCCTATGTACATCACAAAGTCTCCCTGAAATAAAAAACCCCGCCCCCCCCCGGACCAGTAAAGACAAAGCTCCGGGGGATCGGTTTACTATATCAGGGAAGTTGTTGGCTGGCTTTCTTTGCACCTTTCCGGTTCAGCCAGAGGAAGAAACCGATGTTCAGACAGATACCGACTGCTGTGGACACCGGAGCTGCAAGGCCGATTTTGGTCAGGCTGGCATTCGACTGGATACTCATATAATAGGACAGGGGAAGTCGGATCAGAAGAGTCTGGATCAATCCCTGGCACATCACCCAGAAGGTTTTGTCATTTCCATTAAAATATCCGATCATACTGAACAGCACGGCAGTAAGCAGTGTTTCCGGGGCAAAACCTTTCAGGTAGGCGTAGGCGCTCCGGATAACGGCACTTTCGGTAGTGAAGAAACCGGAGAGAACATCGCCCTTTAACAGCACGAGAGCGAAGACAAAACAACCGAAAAACAACCCCACACCGATACCGGTAAACATGGATTGTCTGGCGCGCTTCTGATTGCCGGCACCCACATTCTGAGAAACGAAAGAAGCCATGGACTGCATCAGAGAGCTTGGGATCAGCATGGCAAAGTTCACGATCTTACAGGCGACCCCGTAACCGGAGGAAGCTTCGAGTCCCAGACGGTTCACAAAGGCACACAGAGCCAGAAAAGAAAGCTGCGTCAGGCACTCCTGCAGAGCCAGAGGAAGACCGATGGTAAAGAACTTTCCACACTGATCGTTCAGACGGAAATCAGACCTGCAGATCTTAAATGGCAGTTTCTTCTTGAGCAGAAGAATAACCGCACACACCACACTGACAGCCTGCGCAAAAACAGTGGCGAGGGCTGCTCCGGCAGCATCCGGATGGAGTCCGGCAACGAGGATCAGATCACCGCCGATATTGACGATACAGGCAACGGAACAAACAGCAGCGATAATTATATAGAGACAGTAAAAAATATTAAGAGATTATGCAGGAAAAACAGAAAACTGATTCGATATTGCTAACATTGCAGTTTCCGGTAAAATCAGGTAGAATAGAGCACAGGAATATAAATCATATATGGGGTAAACATGGATGAAGAAAAGAGAAAAACGAGTAGCCTATATCCTTCGGGCAGGGATGACGGTACTCACGATAATACTGATTATTTTGTTTTTCAGTATCATGTCGCTGGTCAGTGACCTCCAGGGTACGGCAAGGGTCGTAAACTACACCGGACTGGTTCGCGGAGAAACCCAGCGGGTGATCAAACTGGAAGTGTCAAAGGAGCCGGATGACGAGATGATAACGACCGTGGAAGCGATCATCAACGGACTTCGTTTCGGAAGTGACGAACTGGATCTGGTACGGCTGGAGGATACAGAATTCCAGGGAAAAATGGATGAACTTGCAGCTTACTTTACGGAATTAAAAGAAGAAATCTCGAAAGTACGGCAAAAAGGCTATGAACAGACAGCAATAATCAGCATGAGCGAGAATTTTTTCCGGATGTGTGATGAGGTAACCGGGATTGCGGAAGGATATTCACAAAAAAGAGCGACTGCATTGAATCATCTTGAAAAGATTGTAGTTGCAGATATTGTCTGCCTGGTACTTCTGATCGGTGTGGAACTGCTTCGGGCACTCCGCTGTGCGGCACAAAACAGGATCCTGCGAAAGAAAATCTATCTGGATGAATCCACAGGGCTGCCGAACAAAAACAAATGCGAAGAGATCCTGAGCGATCCCACCCCTCTCGGAGAAGAAGAGAGTACAGCCATCTGTGTGTTTGATCTGAATAACCTGCGAATCATCAACAACAATCTGGGACATGACAAGGGAGACGAATATATCCGTTCCTTTGCCGAACAGCTTCGTCTCGCGGTAGATGCGGAAAACTTTGTCGGCAGGGACGGAGGAGACGAATTCATCGCGATTTTTCAAAAGACTGACCACTCGAAGATGCGGGAAACCTTAAAAAAGATCCGCACACAGATGAAAAACTACTCCGCAAAACACCCGGAGATGCCGATCAGCTATGCGGCAGGGTACGCAATCTCCCTGGACTTTGCCGGTTCCACCCTTCGGGAACTGTTCCGGCTGGCGGATAAAAACATGTACGTGGACAAAAACAGGGCAAAGATCGAAGAAGCGGCACAAAAACAGCAGAAAGCCTACGAACTGCTGGAATGGATCAAAAAAGAAAAATACCATTTTTCGGACTGTCTGTACTGTGATGCCCTGATGGATCAGTATGAGATCCTGCGGTCAAGCACCGGATACTTTCTTGCGGAAGACGGTAATTATTCCGGGGCGGTGGAACAGATCGTGGAAGAACTGGCAACCGACCGGGTGAGAAAAGAATTCTGGGAGACCTTACAGCTTACCTCCCTGGAACAGCAGCTGACAAAGGACAATCCCCAGCTGGAGATTCCCTATCGCTACAAAAGAGAGAATATGGTTCACCGGGGAAGAGTGATCCTGAGATTCCTGGATGCCACAGAAGATGGCAGACTACACCATTTTATCCTGGGACAGGAGAACTTCCGGGACAGCAGGCAGCACCTGATGGATGAAAAACAGGAACTGATCCGCTATTACGAGCAGATGAAACAGTCGATTCTGGAAAACAGCAATTATGTAGACGCATTAATGGAAACAGCGGAAGCGGTATATACCGTAGATCTGACCAATGACTGCCTGGAAAATGCATTCTACCATGTGAAACGTGAAAGCATTATTATCGACCGGGAGATGCCATGCTCCTACGATGCCTACTGCAGAGAACGGAGTCAGAAGGTGACAGACGATACGCTGGAAAGCTACCGGATCATGGATTCCTCGGAAAAACTGCTGAAACGCTTCCGGGAAGGCGATAAACAGATCACCGTAGAGTACCGGGAAGAAAAACAGGATGGCAGGATGATCTGGCTTCAGAAGACGATCCTGATGTCCCGGGAACTGCTGTACGACCGGGAGACCGGAAAAGAACACATTGCTGTACATGGAATTATTCTGTTTAAGAACACTTCGGAATTCCATAAAAAAGAAGAAGAGGAAAAAGAACGGCTGCAAAAAGCGGTGCAGGAGGCCGATGCAGAAAGCAAAGCCAAGACAGACTTCATGAACCGCATGAGCCATGATATCCGTACACCGCTCAACGGCATCATGGGGATGCTGGAGATCCTTCGGAAAAATGAACACAACCCGGAGAAGATGGAAGAATGTATGAATAAGATACAGGTGTCTGCCGATCATCTGCTGGCGCTTGTCAACGATGTACTGGATATGAACAAACTGGAAACCAATCAGATCCAGGCAGAGAATGAACCGTTTGACCTTGAAGTGCTGATGCGGGAAGTGGCGGCACTGATGAATCCGCTTCTGGAACAGAACCGGATCACACACCGGGTATACCGGAAAAATATACACCACACAGCACTGAAGGGAAGCCCGTTACAGCTGCGCCAGATCATGCTGAACCTGTTCAGCAATGCGGTCAAATACAATAAACCGCAGGGATCCGTGGATACATACGCGGAAGAAGTATCCTGTGACGGAAAAACAGCCTGGTACGAATTCAGAATCGCAGATACCGGTATCGGCATGAGCGGGGACTTTGTAAAGAATCAGCTGTTTGAGCCGTTCACCCAGGAACAATACGGAGCCAGAACACGCTATCAGGGAACCGGACTCGGAATGTCGATCGTCAAAGGACTGGTGGAAAAGATGGGCGGAACCATTCAGGTGGAGAGCGTCCGTGGAGAAGGAACCACATTTACCTTCCGTCTGCCGTTCACCGTCAACGAGACAGCCGCTTCAGAAACAAACACAGCGGGAGAAGATATATCGGATCTCCTCCGCGACCGAAGCATCCTTCTGGTAGAGGATAATGAGATCAATATGGAGATTGCACAGTTCTATCTGGAAGAAGCAGGGGCAAAAGTAGAAAAAGCATGGAACGGACAGGAGGCAGTAGCTCTCTTTTTCCAAAAACCTGCCGGCAGTTTCGATGCGATCCTGATGGATGTGATGATGCCTGTGATGGACGGCATGGAAGCCACACAGCGTATCCGTGACCTGAAACGGGAAGATGCGGCGTCGATTCCGATCATTGCGATGACTGCACAGACGACAGCAGACATCCGGGAAACCTGCCGGAAAGCAGGAATGGATGACTATATCGCAAAACCGATCCGCGAGGAAGAACTGGCGAAGGTGATCAGAAAATCGTGGAAAGCAAAAAAAGTGTAATGCTTTGCGTTGACAAAGAAGAGATAACTGACTAAAATAAAATCAGCGAGAAGTCGCTTCCGGGAGATACCATACCGGAGGCGATTTACTTTTCTATGATAAAAACGAGGAGTAGATGAGGGGAGGGAACCATATGGATAATCAGTTACCGGAACTCAAAGTGAATATGTTGGGAAGGTTCTCCATAACCTATGGAGAACAGCCGATAACCTTCAAGAGAAACTCGGCAACCAAAGCAGTAAAACTACTGCAGATTCTGTTACATTCCAGTCTGGTGGAGGACCGCGGGAGCACAGGAATCCCCAGAGCACAGCTGCTTGACGATCTCTTTGGAAGAGAAGAGCTGGCAAATGTGGGCAATAACCTGCGTGTGACGGTATTCCGTCTGCGCAAGATGCTGATCGAGGCGGGACTGCCGGAATATGAGTATATCGTAAAAGAAAAAGGTGTCTTTTACTGGCGCAGCCCGATGAAAGTGGATCTGGATGTGGCACGCTTTATGGAACTTGTCCTAGAAGGAGAAGAAGAAGTAGACGAAACCAGGAAGATGAATCTGTGGGAGAAGGCCTGCAGGCTGTACAAAGGAGAACTTCTTCCGATGCAGTCCGGAGAAGACTGGGTCATCATGAACAGTGTCCGTTACAAAGACAAATATTCCAAGATACTCCGCCGGCTGTGTGCCTACAGAAAAGAACAGCACGAATACGACACCATTCTGGAACTGACAGACAATGCCATCGAGATCTATCCGTTCGACGAATGGCAGTCCTTAAAAATTGATGCCCTGATGGGTATGAACCGCTACAAAGAAGCATATCAGCTGTACGATGCGACTTCAAAAATGTTCTTTGAAGAACTGGGAATCACACCATCCGAGCGCATGATGAACCAGTTCCAGGAGATGAGCGAACGGATGGGAAGAAAATACCATGCGGCAGGAGAGATCAAGGAAGACCTGAAAGAACCGGAGTACGAAGACGGTGCCTTCTACTGCAGCCTGCCAAGCTTCCGGGATAACTACCGGCTGGTGCGTCGGCTGATCGAGCGAAACGGACAGTCCGCATTCCTTATGGTATGCTCCCTGACAGACGGCAACGGCCATCCGATGGAAAACCGGGAAAAGCTGGATGTGATGTCCATGGAACTGCACCGGGCAGTAAAAAACAGTCTGCGCCGCGGAGATTCCTTTTCCAAATACAGCCCGTCTCAGTTCCTGATCCTTCTGGTCGGAACCAGCCAGGAAAACTGTGACATTATCTTCCGGCGCATCGCCGGGCGGTTCACACAAAAACATGGATCCTGGAACAAATATCTGGAATATTACGTATCATCCATCGCAGACGTGGAGAATCCAAATGCAAGATTAAGCTTTCAGAAAAATGAATTTCGCTGGAAATAGGCAACAGGAACAGGAGTGTGAAACATGAGTCAATTTTGGAATGGAGAAGTACTGGCAGCACCGAACCTGATCACGGTGTGTGTGGACGAAAGTCAGGCCAGCGAGATATCCGGCCGACTATATCACGGTTATTCCCAGGAGCCACAGTCCTTTGAAAATGTCGTGCAGCTGATCCGTTACATGGCAGACTTTTACGACAGCATTCGTTTTCCGGAATCCTCCGTGGTCCTTCGGGAGTTCACTTCGGAAAAGCGTGCGATGGAGGAACTACATGAAAAAAGTATGGAATATCAGCAGCTGATGGAACAAAGCGGCATCTGTGCCACCTTCCACATCTTTGTCAAATACCGCCAGAACGCCACCTGGCAGGGCATCCTTGCATGGAAAGAAGGACATCAGGAAATGGAATTCTGCAGTGTCCTGGAACTGATCATCGAGATGGATGCCATACTGGGAAGAAAATAAAAGTACGGAAAAAAGCAGGAACTCTTAGGAAAGATAAGGATTCCTGCTTTTTACTGTACAGGCGGAAAACATCAAAAAGTATTACATTTCACATCCGGGTAATTCGATCACAGATCGGAACAAAATGAAAGAGTAATAAAAAACGAGTTTCTTCTATATATAATAGGATCCACCGGACCGATCTCAAAAACTCTGTCATAAACCATAAAATCCCACATACAATATAAGTAATGAGGCAAAAACCCGCCAGAGAAACGGACGAATCCATGAAGATACAGCAGATTCCACATATAGCAACCGCAGGCGGACATAATTACGCCGACAGGGAACAGGATCCGCACCGATATCACAAAACGTTACAGAATCCAACAAAAATAAAAAAAACACAAAATATATAATGAGTGTAATGCTTTTAGTAATGGTGCGTTTATTATAATACATATATAAAAACAGAGTACAGAAGGAGGTGGAACAGCTGTGAGCGATTCTACTAAAAAGACGGAGACCTTTATCTTAAATATTTACAACAGGCAGAATGCCACCTGGCAGGGTTCGGTGACCTGGGTGGAAAAAAAAGAAAAGCAGCAGTTCCGCAGCGCTTTAGAATTATTAAAACTGATAGAGAGTGCTTTGGATGAAGAGGAGGGAGAAAACCATGAAAAGTAGAAATAAAAAAAGACTTCTGGCATTGGTGCTTTGCATGGTCGTTGCCATAAGCAACAGCAGCTTCATATTCGCATCCGAGACCGGACAGACCGAATACCCACAGGAAGCGGAAGTACAGACTCAGGACGAAGCCGTTGCCGATGACATGGACGTGGCTGCCTACGCAGCAGATGAAGGCCAGGCAGTAGCCGATGAACAACCCGCAGCCGTGGAACAGGTTGCCACAGAACCGACCGCAGAACCGGAAACAACCGCCGAGAACCAGGCAGCCCAGCCGGTAGCGGAAGCACCTGCAGCAGAACAGCCGACAACAGAGGCACCTGCAGCCCAGGAACCTGCAGCTGCACCGACCGAGGAGACAGCACCTGCATCAGAAAATGCTACAACTGAAACTCCTGAAGAAGATGCAACACAGGCGGAAGCTGAAAACCAGCAGCTCACATGGAGTCAGGTTGTTGGAAACACAACCGTTAACGTAACCGCAGAAGCAGGAGCACTTCCCGCAGACGCACAGCTTTCCGTAACAGAGATCACTGCAGAAGACGAAGTAAAGGAAATCGAAAAAGCAGTAGAAGAAAAAGCGATCGAAGAACAGTTTTCCATCAAAAATATCTTCTCCTACGATATCAAATTCCTGGTAAACGGATCTGAAGTACAGCCAACCACTCCGGTTCAGGTCAGTGTAGACACTCCGGAGATCACATCCAGTGAGGATGCGGCAGTACTGCATGTGGATAACAACAATGTAGCGGAAGACATGAAGGGTGCTGTTGATGGAGAAGGAAAAGTCGTATTCGATGCTCCGCATTTTTCTAAGTATGTCATTGTTCAGAAAGGCGGTTCAGAAGTTACTGTTACCATAGAGCACTATGATAAAACAGCCAACGAAAAGATATATGCAGATGATGTATTGAAACTTCCAATCGGAGGAAAAATCAACGATTATACGAAAGCAACAAACTGGGATGTTGCAAGCGTTACGAAAGTAGAAAAGGACACAGACGGAAGGGAAACAACAACAGATGTAGATACAGAGAATGAACTTTCAGTTACTAAAGATTGTACGATTAAAGTATATTACAATCCTAAACCCAGGAATATCAATGGTGATACAACATTTTATGATTATACTGTGCAAGCTGTAACAGACGAAGAAGCCCGAAATAATGGCAATATATATTATTCGTTTAATATGCTTGGTGATGCCCCAATAGATGGAAAAAAATTAACAGCAGGAGACATCTCACACAACTATGATCAGTACAAATATTGGACTCCATGTGGTAAGTACTATGCAAATAATTATACGAATAGCGACGCGGTTGTAAAAGACATTCTCAAGGGATTGGATAAGGATGGTAAGGTTAAGTTTAATTATCCGGAACCGGGTTTCTTCGAGGACTCGGATCGTTACATAACATTAAAAAAAGGATCCCCTGAAATCAGATATCTTCGAAAAGTTTACAAAGATTTAAAACTGGGCTTTGAACAAAAAGGAGATACCTACACATTAAAAGATGTGAAAGACGAAGCTGGTAAGACACTTACCACCGCAGGAGCTGATTTTTATCCGTTGGAGAATGAGCGGAAGCTCAGCTATGAACACTCCAAAAATGCACATAATTATTACTTTGGAATGCGGTATGATGTTTCATTTAAGATCGGAGATTATGTAGGGCCGATGAATTATGAATTTACCGGAGATGATGATTTATGGGTGTTGCTCGATGGTAACGTGGTTCTGGATCTTGGTGGAATTCATCAGGCAGCTAGCGGAAATGTTAATATATGGGAGAAATTAGGAAAAACAGCTGATCAGCTTACTTCTGAAGAAAAAGAACAAGAACATACATTAACCGTTCTGTACATGGAACGAGGTGCCGGAGATTCAAACTGTAAGATGAAGTTTACGCTTCCAAATGCCAGGGTAGCACAAGTAACACAGGAACCGTTAGCTGATTTTAGCTTCAAAAAGGTGAATACAAAGAATGAGGGGCTGGAGGGTGCATCATTTAGATTGACATATGCTTCAGATTCTGCAGAAGCATATGATGCTACATCTATTACAGATGGAACAGTTTTGTTCAGAAAATTACGAGAAGGAACATATACACTGGAAGAAAGAGTGGCTCCTAATGGATATAGTCTTTCCAATGAAACATGGATTGTAAAAGTCTCAAATACAGGCGATTCTGCTGTAGCAACATTATATAATTCAGATGGGGAAACTCCTGTTCCGTCAAATAATGGCGTATACAATATTGTAAATCAGACTCAGCAGGAAATCATCCAATCCAGTATGGAACACAGCAAAACTGCAACAGTAAAAGATTGGGATGAAAGAACTTATAATATCAATATCAAAGCCGCATCAACATCAACAAGCGTAACAACATCAACACAAAAGCCGGTTGCTGATATCATGTTGGTATTGGATGTATCCGGGTCTATGGGTTATTCCGTAACAACTTATAAGTATGTTGCTATGAATACTGCAGAAGGAAGAAATGGGCTGACTACAGGAACTACTTACTATTTAGAGAGCAATGGTGATTATAAGCCGATGAAGTATTCTGAGGGATCAAGGGGGTATGAGGCAGGATGGTATGTTGACAGGTATTATAAAGCGGAGAGATATAGTTCAGATTGCAAAATCTATACAGCATCTACAACTACCAGATTAGCTGCCTTGAAAAATTCTGTAAATCAGTTTATAGATGATACAGCGGCAAAATCACCAAATAGCAAGATTGGAATTACGGCATTTAGTAGTAGTGGTTATGGCGATCACAATAAAACAAAGGATTTAACAGAAGTGGGAGCCGCAAATAATGCTCAAGATTTAAAATCATTTGTTAATGCATTGAAGGCCGATGGTGGTACAGACCCAGGAGTAGGACTCAGTAAAGCAAAGACGGAATTAGATGCTGTAGCTAATGATGGTAAAACAAAATGTGTAGTATTATTTACAGACGGTGAACCAACAGGTGGAGGTAATAGTTGGGACACGGACGCACAGAATAATGCTGAGGAAAATGCGAAAGCATTAAGAGATGCGGGATATACTGTTTATACAATAGGTTTTGCCCTTAATGACAAATCAAAGACATTTCTAGAGGGTGGAACATATAATGAAACGAAGTATCCTGGAATTGCCTCACCGGGTTGTGCGAAAGTGGCAGATGATGCTGCATCATTGGGTGAAATCTTCAAAGAAATCCAAAACACAATTACCAACGACATAGACATCGTAGGCGCAACAGTTACGGATGTGATTGATCCGAGGTTCGTAATTGTTAAGGACAATGGAGAAACGATAAAAAACGAAGATTTGAAAAATGGAAAGACCATAACCTTAAATAATGGAGGTGTAGTGTCTCTAGATAAAAAAGGAAACCAGGTTATAACATGGACTGATCAGACCATTCCCAACAAGAAAAAGGGAGAATGGAGTAATACAATCACAGTGAAGGCAAAAGATGACTACATCGGAGGAAACAACGTACCTACAAACGTTACACCGGATTCTAAGATAACCACAGGATATGGTGAAATTGTTCTTCCTCAACCTAAGGTTAACGTAAAAGCCGAACTGAAGGTCAAAGACAAAGCAGTCACAATCTATAAAGGTGACCGCCTTCCGGATACAGACACTGTGTTGAATGAAATGTTTGACCTTGCAGGAAATACTAGTAAGTATAATGTTCCGGAGAGTAGTTTTACAACTGAATGGTACAGTGATCCAGAATGTACAACTAAGGTTACAGATTTAACTGCAGATACAGAGACTACATATTATCTAAAAGTAAGGTATAATGCAGGAAAACCCACAGCCGAAAGTAATGCAAATACAGCCAACAATATAGCAGGTGATGCAGATCATATTGTAGAAGCTGTAAATGAAAAAGATTCTGCAGAACTGTATGGCATTTATACAATCAAAGTTGTATCAGGTGAAATCCGGATTACAAAGAAACTGGAAAGCGCGTTGGAAACAGAATGTACATTCCACTTCAGTATTAAAAACGAGTCTGGAGTTGAAATCAAAAATGTTTCCATTACTATTCCAACAGGTTCCACCGAAGTAAAATTTGATGGTGAAGACCTGAAGGATTTACCTCGTGGAACATATACCATAAGCGAAGTAAATTCGAATGGATATGTATTAACTAATTATCAGGTTGATGAAACTACAAACTGTAGTAACACTCGTAATGAGGAACAAGAGAGTGTCACATTCAAACTCGGATATAAGGAAACAGCTGATAGTAATGGTAAAGATGTAAATGTTATCAAAGACTACACTTATGATCCAAAAAGTGGTGGAACCGTTGGAAGTGTTACCTTTACAAACGAAAAAGCAACGACAGCTTGGGATATTGTAAAAGTCAGCACAAGCGGAAATCAGGTTCATTTATCAGGTGCAGAATTTGTCTTACAGCAGAACGGAGAAACAGTTTATACCGGTACATCAAATACTGATGGAAAAATCATCTGGAAGAAAGCTGGAAAAGAAGTAAGCAGCCTTGAAAAAGGTGAGTATACACTTAAAGAGACAAAAGCTCCTACAGGTTATGTATTAAGCAATGAAGTGTGGACTATAAAGACAACAAAAGGTGGAAGTCTTGTAAGCTATACCACAGATAAGTCTAATGGTAAAATTGACAAGAGTGAGATTTCCGAAACAGATGGAACACTCCACCTGTACTTCAAAAACGAAGTAGTTTACGATCTTCCATCCACCGGACACTCCGGAATCTTCAACATCCTGATAAGTGGAATCCTGCTGATGTTCGCAGGCATTCTGATCATATACAAGATGAAAGGCAAGGAGGTGCTGAAAAAATAAGGAACCTTAATATTTCAGTGGCCTCCAAGCCACAACAATGATTTCCAGTGCAAATAAAAAAAAAGAAAAGGCACTGAAAATAAAAGAGAGGAAATAAAAAAGAAAAGGAGAAAATCATATGAGTAAAGTGAAAAGAATTTTATCAGTGATTATGGCGATGGTAATGGTACTGGCGATGAGCGTACCGACATTCGCAGAAACAAAGGCAACTGCAACAATTACAGTTACAAATGCAGACAAAGCAACATTGGAATATGCACAGGTGATTGAAGCTGACCGGTCAACAGAGACAGGATGGAACTTTGTAAATGACCAAGTTGCTCAGGATTATATGACAGCATTTAGAGCAGCAGATGCTCAGGCAGCGATTAAAGCAATGCTTCCAGCAGCTAACGTAGATGCAGATAAATTAGGCGTTGCACAGGCAAATGCAGCAAATCATGTAACATTTGCAGCTATGGCAAATCCGCAGACAGTAGGTGTAGCAGGTGTTTATCTTGTAAAAGCAACTGAAGCTGGTTATACATATAACCTGATGAGTGCTTATATTGGATTTGGCAAAGTTACTATTAGTGGGGATGATGGAGAAGTAACATATGAATATCCATCTTTAGTAGATGCAGAACTGGAAGCAAAGAAAACACCAATCAAAGTAGAAAAAGAAGCAGTTGATACAGATAATGTGGTAGCAACAGGTGATATCCTTACTTACAATGTAAAAACAAATGTTCCGTTTATTGCACCAACAGACACAGATAAAACTTTTTGGGTATATGATGAATTAACTGGTGCAGAGTATACTGAAACTGCAACTGCAACAATTACTCTTGCTGGTGAAGATGTAACAGCAACATATCCGATTACTTGGGAAACATCAAAATTCAGTGTGAACTTAACTGGTATGATTAATGATGCAAATAGTAATGCGGGAAAAGAAGTGGTAATTACTTATAAAGTAAAAGTAACATCTGAAAATGACGTTATCACTAACAAAGCAACTGCAGGACATAAAGATAAAGAAGATTTCGGAAGCAAAGAGATTAAAACTTATCAGGGTAATATCACATTAACAAAAACTGGTGAAAATGATGTGAAACTTGCAAATGCTGGTTTTGAAGTAAGAAAAGATAGCAAAGCATCTGCTGCCTTAAAATTCACAAAACTTGAGGATGGTGTATACAAATATGATCCGGCTGGTCAGGTAACAGAAGTTGTCACTAAAGCAGACGGTACAGTAAAAGTTCAGGGTCTTGACATTGGAACATACTACTTTAAAGAAATCACAGCTCCAGAAGGATATTCTGTAAATCAGAATCAGTCTGAAGCAACATTAGCTGTAACGACAGGTGATAAAGCAACTGCAACTCTTACAGCTACAGCTAGCATGACTGATACAAAACTCTCCGCTCTGCCATCCACCGGTGGTATCGGTACAACAATCTTCACAATCGGCGGTTGCGCTATCATGATCGTAGCAGCTGGTCTGTTCTTCGCAACAAGAAGAAAAACTCAGAAATAATTAATCATAAGGAACCCCGTACACTCTCAGGAGGAACGGAAGAACCCATGAAAACGGGGCGGCTCGCCCGCCCCGTTTTTGATAAAAAAGCATTACAAGACAGCGTACAGATATAGCATTAGAGTTGAAACAAGATACAACAGTAAGGAGAGCCCGGATGAAGAAAAAAATATCAATCGTAATAGCAGGAATTTTGTTTTTAGCCGGTTTGTCCTTGTTGCTGTATCCGCTGGTGGCAAACCAGTGGAATAACTACAGACAGAGCCGACTGATCTCGGAATACGAATCTGTAGTAAAAGACGAATCAAGGAAAGGAACCATTAATTATGAAAAGGAATGGGAGCGGGCCAATGCGTATAACCAGTCTCTTCTTCCAAGCATCCTTCCTGATTCTTTTGCAATCGCAGCAGCATCCGATAAGCCCGGTGAGGAATATATGTCCTGTCTGAACATCCTGACAGATGAGATGATGGGATATGTGGAAGTGCCGAAGATCAATATCAAGATCCCGATCTTCCACACCACTTCGGAAGAAGTGCTCAGTAAAGGTGCCGGTCATCTGGAAGGAAGTTCCCTTCCGGTAGGTGGCGAGAATACCCATTCGGTAATCTCTGCACACCGTGGTCTTCCAAGTGCCAGTCTTTTCACAGACCTGGATCAGCTGGAAGACGGAGATCATTTTCTGATCCGTGTACTGGATCAGACACTTTGCTACGAAGTGGATCAGATTCATATCGTGGAACCGGAGAATACTAGTGATCTGGCAGTGGAGCCGGGACAGGATCTGGTAACTCTTCTGACCTGTACTCCATACGCGGTCAACACGAAACGTCTTCTGGTAAGAGGGCATCGCGTACCGTATGAGGAAGAGACGATCGAGAAGGAAGAGAAAGAATCTCCGATGAGTCTCTATACCAACTATCTGTTATGGGTAGTGGTAGGGCTTGCAGTAACCGCAGTGCTGATCATATTCTTATGGCAGTACGACAAACGGTATAAGAGAAAAATGAAAGAAAAACAGGCAGCAGCAGGTGGGGCACCAAAAGATGCCTCTGACCGGAAAGAGGAAGAGAGATGAGAAGAAAATTATCGGGAATTCTCTTTGGTCTGCTGTTTCTGGTAGGATTTGGGATCCTTGCCTACCCCACGGTATCCAATCAGTGGAATACGTACCGGCAGAGCAGGCTGATCAGTAATTATGAACAGGCGGTCAGCGATATGCAGCCGGAGGATTACACGAAAGAGTGGGAAGCGGCGAGAGAGTTCGACAGTACTCTGGTACAGAATAATATATATGGTGATGCGTTCGGCAGTGAGGATGTGGACATGAAGGACACAGACTACTGGAAGGTTCTGAATGTGGCAGGTGATGGCGTGATGGGGTATCTTTCCATCCCGAAGATAGATATCAAGCTTGCCATCTACCACGGAACCGCGGAGGATGTTTTACAGACGGGGATCGGTCATATGAACGGCACATCCCTTCCCATCGGCGGAGAGAGTACACACAGTGTACTTGCCGCTCACAGAGGTCTTCCGGCAGCCAGATTATTTACAGATATTGACCAGTTGAAGCAGGGGGATATGTTTTATATCCATGTACTGGATGAGACGATGGCATATCAGGTAGACCAGATTCTGGATATGGTAGATAAAGATGATCATGAGACACTGGAGGAGGCACTGCAGATCCAGGAGGGGAAAGACCAGGTGACATTATTTACCTGTACCCCATATGGTGTAAACTCCCACCGATTGCTGGTTCAGGGAACCAGAGTTCCTTATGAAGGCGAAGAGGAAGTGGAAAATACACCGGTGGACAGCATGTTACGTGCCATCCAGAATTATTATATGTTATACTTAATCTTAGGATTAGCAGTGACATTGCTTGTGATACTGATCATGAAGTTCCTGTTTGACCGGAAGAATAAGAAACGCTCCGGTAAGACGGATGATATGTCGAAGGAGGGATAGAGGTGACTATGAAAAAGAGAATAAAAACCGCAGGGGCGCTGACCCTTGCAGCCATAACTGTTTTATCAGCAGCCGGTTTATCCAATGTATATGGTGCTCTTGGAGTAGAGACAGACAGAAAGTGTTCTCTTACATTTACATTGGACGAAACAGAGTTTGATGATGATGAGCTTCGCGACCTGGAGATTCCTGTGAAAGTGTACAAGGTGGCGGACATTACAGAAGAAGCACAGTATGATACAACAGGCTATGCGGACTTTGCCGGTCTGGGACTGGAGAATGTAAGCAGTACCACATCCGCAGAGGAATGGGCGCAGATGGCTGAGGATGCCATGAAGATCGTAAAAGCTAAAGAGGAGATCGCATCGACTGCAGATGTAAAGGTTACCAAACCGGAAGGTGCAACAGAATTCACCGGTGTGATCAACAATCTGGAGACCGGTATGTATCTGGTACAGGCCGAAACCGTGCAGACCAGCGAATACACCTATGATTTCACCCCGTACCTGGTATCTCTTCCGAATAACTATTATTCCAAAGAGAACCCGAACGATACCTGGGAATACGATGTGACAACCGGTATGAAGCCGCAGCAGACACAGCGTTACGGAGATCTGGAGATCGTCAAGGATCTGACAGAGTACAATGCTTCCCTTAAGGATGCACTCTTCGTCTTCCAGGTAGAAGGCACCAGAAACGGTGAGCAGGTCTACAGCGATGTAGTTTCTGTTACGTTTAACCAGGCAGGTGAAAAATCAGTTCTGGTGAAACATCTTCCGGCAGGAACACAGGTTACTGTAAAAGAAGTATACGCAGGCGGAAGCTACAAAAATACATCCGGTGACATCCAGACAGCAACGATCGTTGCCGAGGGAGAAGACAACAGTCCGGTAAGCGTAAGCTTTACCAATACATATGATGGTCGCCTGGTTCCGGGAACCGGTATCGTGAACCATTTTGAGAATAAGGACGGCGAGTGGAGCTGGGAACAGCAGACAGATGAACCCGCCATTGCCAATTAGGGAAAGGGGTGCAGGATATGAGAAAATTAAGTAAAAAAAGTCTTTGCCTTGCAGCCGCAGCCCTGACACTGACAGCGGGGATCAGCGCAGGAACAGCGATGGCGTATTTTACCACGTATGCGGAGGCTTCCGGTAATGTAACGCTGAATATGGGATTTACGGAGACAAAGCCTACAGAGGAATTCAGTAACTGGACCAAACATGTGACCGTGAAGAATACCGGTGATTTTGCTTGTTTTGTCCGTGTAAAAGCACTGGCAGGAGAAAAATATCAGGATGGCCTGCAGTACAGTGATTCCGATGGAAAGTGGACACCGGGAGAGGAAGGCTATTATTATTACAGTGAGCCGGTCGCTCCGGGAGAGAGCAGTTCGGTTCTGGATATTAAGATCGACAGCAAGGATACAGAAGACAGTTTTAATGTAGTCGTCGTTCAGGAATCCACAAAGGTTTTATATAATGAAAAGAACGAACCGTACGCAGACTGGACACAGATCGCTGATACCAGCGAGACAGCCGGAGAATAGGAGGGTGAGAGATGAGTAAGAAAAAGAGAATGCCCCTTGGGGGACTGACCGTGGCTCTTCTTTCCGCTTCTGTTGTATTGCTGGCAGGAAGTACGGTGGGAAGTGCCAGAGCGGCATTGACTTATTACAGTGAGAACTATGGTGCACAGGTAGAGGTTTCCAATATCGGTGTCAGCCTGGTGGAAAATGATAAAGTGATCAGCAAGAGAGATTACGCATCCAACGGAAAATGGGATGAGGCAACAGGTGATCTGCTGACAGGTCTGAAAGAAGAAAAGATCGTACCGGGAAAACAGTACGAGGAAGCGATCAAGGTGACAAACAGTGGTTCCATCGACAGTTATGTCCGTGTGATTCTGAAGAAGAGCTGGACGAATAAAGAGGGTGTGAAAGATACCACTCTTTCCCCGGATCTGATCGATCTGAATCTGAAAGGGGGAAGTGGCTGGGTGATCGATAAGAATGCATCTACAAAAGAGAGAACCATTCTTTATTATACAGGCATTCTTCCGGCAGGAGAAAGCACACCGGCACTCAGTGATACGCTGACCATCGATGGCAGCATCGCTACCAAGGTAAAACAGGATGTCACAGAAAAAGACGGTTATAAAACCATCACCACAACCTACGCCTACGATGGTTATAATTTCCAGCTTGAAGCCGAAGCAGATGCAGTACAGACGCACAACGCACAGGATGCCATCAAGAGTGCCTGGGGTGTGGATGTAGACGTAGACGGCAATGGCAATATCAGCTTACGATAGGAGGGTGCAGAATATGAAAAAGAAAATTTTGTGCCTTGCCATGGCAGCAATCATGGCCGTAGGCATACATACAACAGCATTTGCAGAGACACTGCAGGGAGGTTCTGACTGGAAGGTAGAATTCAACGGCTCCAAGATGAGCAGTAATTTTACTTCCGCAGACATGAAGAAAGATATCTTCCAGTTACAGCCGGGAGATACCATGGAACTTCAGGTAGGACTGAAGAACACCAGCGAGAAAGATGCAGACTGGTATATGACCAACGAAGTATTAAAATCTCTGGAAGACAGCCAGAGCATCGCAGAAGGCGGCGCATATGGTTACAAGCTGACTTATGTGGGACCGGATAAGAAGGAAACCGTATTATACGACAGCGAAACCGTAGGCGGTGAGGATGCCCAGAAGGGTGAAGGCCTTCACCAGGCTACCGATGCACTGGAGAAGTATCTGTATCTGGATCGCCTCTCCAAAGGTGATGTAGCTTCGGTGCATCTGACAGTAAAGCTGGATGGTGAGACACAGGGTAATGATTATCAGGATACACTGGCAAGCCTTCAGATGAGCTTCGCAGCCGATCCGGTAACGGTGACAACCGTGACGAAGAAGGGCGAAGACAAAGTTGTCAATAAGACAGTGACCAGGACAGTGCAGACACCGACAAAGAATGTTGTAAGATCCCCGAAAACAGGTGATACTACTCAGATCCTTGCCATCAGTGCGGTAGCGCTGGCAAGCGGTGTGATTCTTCTGATTCTGGCAGTGGTACTGATCAAGAAGCGAAAAGAGGAGAAAGGAGAGGGTCAGAGATGAAAAAAATGTATAAGATAGCCACAGTTCTTCTGGCCTTTTGTTTTCTGCTTGGATCGGTTCCTATGAGGGTTAAGGCAGAGAATTATAAGTATCAGGTAACGATATTCAGCGGTAAGCAGGGAGCTTTTTCCGGAACTGCAGGTCTGGTAGTAAAGGGAGCAGACTACAGTGTTTCCAATACTGCAGATGCTATCGTGATCAAAGATCTGAATCCCGGAGATACCGTAAGTTTTGAAGCAAGATCCGGTGCAGTAGCGCTGGATAAGGACAGCAAGTATTATGTGCAGGGTATCCGTATCAGTGGACGTGATAATAATGCCGCAGTAGAGAATTCTTCTTTTGAAGTGACCGGAGACCAGGAATACGTAGTAGCATACGGAATCAAAGGCGATCAGGTAGCTTACACCATCAATTATCAGGATGCTAACGGCAACAAGCTGGCAGACAGCCAGACCTTCTATGGTAATGTAGGTGACAAACCGGTGGTTGCATATACCTATATCGATGGTTACACACCGGAGTACAGAAACCTGACCAAGACCTTATCTGCCAATGCAGCAGAGAACGTATTTACCTTTAATTATCTGCCATATGAGACCGTAACCGTGACAACACCGGGACAGACCATCACCAACACCACCGAGCAGACAGTTACCGTACCGGGAGGTACAACAACTACAACCGGTGGTACTACCGGAACTACCGGTGGAACTACGGGCACAACCGGTGGCACAGGAACCAATGCCAATGGCGGTAACGCAGCAGGCACAACCACCGGAAACGGTGATGCACAGGGCACAGATGCCACAGGTGGAACCGGCAATGGCGGACCTGGCAATGTAACAGATAATCAGGGAACAGAAGGCACAGAAAACGGCGGAACCACCCAGGATGCACAGGATAACGAAGACACCACCACCATCGGTGATGAAGATACACCAAAAGCAGACCAGGATCTGAAAGATCTGGACGATGAGGATGTACCGAAGAGTGACAAAGACCTGGATGGCAACAAGAAAGTAAAGAAGAGCCTTCCTCTGGTAGCCGGCGTTGGTATCGGCGTAGCAGCACTTGCAGCACTGGCAGCAGGTATTGTGATCGTCAGAAAACGTGTACACAGATAATCAGACAGTGGAAAGAACAGTGAGACTGCTGTATGGAGTAAAAACAAAACTCCATACAGCAGTTTTTTGTTGTCCACACAAATCAAAGTCGCGAAGGGTATTCTATTTTGCAAAAAATAACATATAAAGAAGATTTGCTTTCCTTCACGTAATGTATTATAATATGCATGTATATTTCGCGGAAGGAACGAAAATCATGTTTTCCGTGAAAGTGTAATACAACTCAGGGAAGTGGTTGTTTCAGGAGGCTGTAAACAGAAGTATGCAAACATGTGGAACGTATGTGAAGAACAAAAAATCGAAGAACCACCAGGTTTTGTATGTAAAAATGTTCGGTGATTTTTCCCTGGAATATCAGGGGAGATCTTTGATCGCAAAGAAGAAAAAAGAGACGCAGTTTGCACTGGTATTGCAGTTGATTTTCCATAGCGGAGAAGAGGGGATCAGCCGGGAACATCTGGAGAAGGTTTTGTTTGGTGAACGGACATTGGACGATGCGAATCATGCGATCCACAGCCTGATTTATAATATCAGAAAGAAGCTGGAGCAGGCAGGGCTTCCGAAAGGAAAATATATTATTTCCAGAAGGGGAAGATTTTACTGGGACAAAGAGATTCCGTTTGAAGAGGATGCGCAGTTGTTTGAAGAGTACTGCAGCAGAGCATGCAGGGCAGGGGACTGGGAGGAACGGATTGAGCTGTGCTGGAAAGCTGCCTTGCTGTATAAAGGTGCTTTTCTTAAGGACTCTGAGCAGGAAGGCTGGGTAAAAGAGGAACGAGAGCGTTACCATATCATGTTCCGGAAGCTGATAGAATATATGGCAGAGCTTCTGCGGAAAAAGAAGGCATATATTCAGCTGGAGAAGCTGGGCCGGCATGTATCAAAAGCAGCGCCATATGAAGAAGGGGAACTACTGGTGATCGAGGCGCTGACCGGTATGGGAAGAGCGGAACAGGTAGAGAGTCTGTATGTGGAAACCGTGGAAAAGTATCGTCAGGTCTATATGGAAGAAGAACTGTGTAAATTAAAGGATTTCCGGAGAAAAATCGAAGAACAGCTTGACCATCCGTATGATATACTGGATAATATACAGGAGAATATGACAGAACAGCTGGAAAAGGTACAGGAGCCATATCAGTGTAACTGGATGGTGTTCCGGGAGATTTATCATATGGTTGCACGTATGATAGAGCGAAGCGGTCAACAGGTGCAGCTGATGTTATGTACATTAACGGATATGGAGGAACATCCCATCAGATCCGATGAATGTGCAGAGGTACTGTCACGGTATATATGGGAAAGTATCTGCAGAAGTATTCGTGCGGGAGACGTAGTTACCCGTTACGGGAAGGGACAGTATCTGGTGCTTCTGCTCAATACAAAACCGGAGGATTGTCAGGAGATCCAGAAACGCATCGCTGCACAGTTCCGGAAGAAAGATACCGTGTATGAGATCCGGTACAGCGTGAAGTCTGTCAGAAGTCTGAATAATGCAAAGGATGATCAGAGCCTGTCATAAGGTGTTTTTTGGCAGGCATCGGTTCTGGTACAGGATATGGGAAAAAAGAAGAAAGAAAAAAGAGGGGCACTGGCAGGATGTGCCCGGGTCTGTAAGATATTCGGAACGGTCTGTCTGGTGGCAGTGATTCTTGTATGTCTGCCATTAACCCTTCCGCGGGTCTTCGGGTATGAGATCTATACAGTCATCAGTGGAAGTATGGAGCCGGCGATACCGGTGGGAAGTCTGGTCTATGTACAGCCTGGAGCACCGGAGGATGCCGAGACAGATGATGTGATCGCATTCCACAGTTCTATGGATACGGGAGCGATCATCACACACAGGGTTATCAAAAATGATATAGTAACCGGTCAGATCCACACCAAGGGTGATGCAAACGAAAAAGAGGATCTGTATCCGGTGGGCTATGATTATTACATGGGAAAGGTAGTGTATTCTGTTCCTGTGCTGGGACGGGTACTTGCATTTTTCGTGACATTTCATGGTAAGATCGCAGCGGGAAGTCTGATCGGACTTGCGATTCTGTTACAGATCATCGGTGGAGTGATGGAATCGGCTGCCGAGAAGAAACGGGAATAGATATCGCAGAAATAGCTTTGCGATGTCGGCAGAAAATAGTATAATAACAGTAGCTGTGAAAGATGAGACAGTTACTGAGAAAAGAAGGTAACCGGGGCAGCAGCCTGCAGTTACCTTCTGTGTTATAGAAAGAAGGACAGGTACGATGGGATTTAAAAAAGTTGATGTAAAAACACTCGATATGAAACCTTTTGAGAAGATCGGTTCCGAATGGATGCTGATTTCTGCAGCAAAAGACGGCAAAGCCAATACAATGACCGCCTCCTGGGGCGGCATCGGCGTTCTGTGGGGCAAGAATGTGGCAACAGTATATATCCGCCCGCAGCGCCACACCAAAGAATTCGTAGATGCAGGTGATACATTTACCATCAGTTTCTTCGGTGGCGAGCACATGAAAGAGCTGGGCTACCTCGGCAAAGTCTCCGGCAAAGATGTCCCGGACAAGATCGAACAGTCCGGCCTGCATCTGACAGAAGTAGACGGTCAGCCGGGATTCGAAGAGGCCACACAGGTGCTGGTATGCAGAAAGCTTTACCATGACGAGATCAAACCGGAAAACTTCTATGAAACGGAAGAAGATGAAAGATGGTATCCGGAAAAAGATTATCATACCATGTACATCGCCGAGATCCGGGAGTGCTGGGTGAGAGAGTAAAGCAGAAAGTACAAAAGAAGAGTCGGAATCCTGGAAGGTAAGACAGGTTTCCGGCTTTTTTGCATGACAGGCGAGGCAGGATTGGCTGCTTCTGGTTGCAGAAGTAAGGAAAAGAGACATATAATAGATGTTGCAGGAAAGGTTTATATGCAGAAAAAGGAGAATCGTATGCTGAATATTTTTTATGGTGATATGAAAGAAGCTGTGTATAATACGGCAGCTTATTTTAAATATGATTACGAGGACAGCTGGATCATAGATCCGTTTGTGAAAGAAATGATTCAGGATGTCGATCGGTCGACGGTCTTAGACAGTGGAGTCATCGACAATCCGGTCCTTGGGAAGATACCACCAACCGGGCTATCCGGTGGAGTGAAAACATTGATTCTTGTTAAATTTGAAAAAGATAAGATTTTTAATGCTTCGACATGCGGTGACAATTGTGCAAAATGGTTGTTGAAAATTGCTGCATCGGAGGATCGCACAATTAATCTGCATCATTTGATGGAATTTGGGGAAGAACCATTTCAGATCCGTATCCTGAATACGGATCAGGTGGTGTGTTCCATGAGAGAACTGATATCGATAGCCGGTGAATTTGTCTGACAGGAGTGAAAAACTGATGGATATTTGCAGGAAAGGAAATAAATCATATTATGTAAGACTTTAGTATTTCGAGTTTTCTTTCGAGTGGCTTTTGAAAGAAACTCGGAAGAAAACTCGAAGGACAAGGAGAAAATGTGTTAGTAAATAAAGGAAATTATAATATGCTTATATTCGAGAAACTATTTATAAATAGATGTCTAGCTGGTTATATAAATTACTTGTAAATAATTTTGTCAAGAATTTTGTGTATTATAAGCCTATGAAATAATTGTATTGTCTCGAGTTTCTTTCGAGTTATTTTTAGAAAAAACTCGAAAGAAAACTCAAAGGATAACTTAAGACACAGAGAGATTAGGTAGGATTAATTAAATTCATTCATAGCATCTACATATCTTTGCAAGCCATATAGATGAGATGCTTTCAGAAAAGGAAAACGAATGAAAAAACTTTTGAATACATTATATGTGACATCCCTCAACCGATATTTGTCCCTGGATGGAGAAAATGTAGTGGTGTATTGATTTATCTTTTATGTCAGGAAATGGTCGTTTTCTGGCGAGGGTTACGGGAGAGGTCACATTGGATAATGTAAATGCGATGTTATCTTTTGTGTATTCTTTACTGGCAGGTATGTGCGGAACAGCGTTGGAAGCAGTCGGGTTGGATCCGTATGTTGGATTTTTTCATACGGATCGACTGTGAATTGAAAAGAGGAATACGGTGTGATTGTTGTAGCTGCGAGAAAATTAACAAGCATTTTACTCGAAGAAGATTGTGAAATGAATCATTCTCATATATAATAAATTATATAATGTGTCGTGGAAAAAGATAATTTTCAGAAAATGTATATGGGGATGGAGGACGTTGTATGAAGAAGAGAAGAATATTCCGCAATCTGAACGACAAAGAGTTCGCCTGGGTGCTTTATGATGTGGGGAATTCGGCGTATACGATGCTGGCGTGTGCGTTGATACCTATCTGGTTTAAGGCGATGGCGATAGGGACAAAGCCGGGGCAGCTGACGTCGGATCGGGCAACGGCTTATTACTCGATGGCGATTGCGGTGATCACGATCGTGGTTGCGTTGCTGGGTCCGGTGTGTGGAGCGATTTCTGATTACAAAGGCATGAAAAAGATCTTTTTTACCAGTACCGTTGCAGTGGGTGTCTGTGGGTGCATCCTGAATGGATTTGCCTGTCAGTGGATCGTATTTTTGCTCCTGTTTGCAGTAACCAAGATCTTTTACAATATGTCCCTGATGTTTTATGACTCGATGTTAAACGATATCACCACGGAAGAGCGGATGGACGAAGTTTCTTCTTATGGTTATGCATGGGGATATCTTGGATCGTGTATTCCGTTTCTGATCGCGCTGGTGGCTTATGTACTCGGACCGGATATGGCGGGTATCATTTCCGGTAAGTTATCCATGGCGATCGGGTTTGCGGTTACGGGGCTCTGGTGGCTTCTGGTGACGGTTCCGCTGATAAAGAATTATAAACAGATTAATTACGTGGAAAAGAAAGAACATGCAGTGAGAAGTGCGTTCCGCAGGATCTTTGAAACCATCAGGTTTATCGCAACAAAAGATAAAAAAGTATTTTTCTTTCTGATCGCATTCTTTCTCTACATCGATGGCGTGGGAACGATTATTGATAACTGTATCAATATCGGAACGGACCTGAACCTGAGCACTGTGGGTCAGGTGATTTGTCTGCTGGCGACACAGGTTGTTGCCTTTGGCGGTTCACTGGTATTTGCAAAATTGTCGAAGAAGTACGATACCGTACAGCTGATCCTGGTATGCATTGCAGGGTATTTTATCGTCTGCCTGTATGCGCTGACCTTAAAGAACCTGATAGGTTTCAGTTTTCTGGCATTCGGTGTGGGATGCTTCCAGGGATCCATCCAGTCCCTGTCGAGATCGTACTTTTCCAAGATCATTCCACCGGATAACTCGGGAGAATATTTTGGTCTGTATGATATTTTTTCAAAAGGAGCATCTTTCCTTGGATCGGCTGTGATCGCAGGAGTAAAACTGGCTGGAGGGACCATTAATATTGCAGTGGCATCACAGGCAATCTTTTTCTTCCTCGGATTCATCTTCCTGAAGATCGCAGATGGAAAAGAGCGGAGGATCGTGGAAAGTAAATAAAGAGTATCAGAAGGAAATGCGGGAATAAAAAAGCTAATTACATATTGCAGCTATAAACAGCAGGAGTTTGAAGATCAGTAGACGGATTTTCAGGCTCCTGTTGTCTGTGTATGATAGAAAGATGATTTTCAGACAGTCAGGAAGAAATGTGGAAAGATAAAAAGTAACTATTTAGTAGGTAACTGTGAGAGTACTGAACAGTTGCGATAAAAAAGAAATCAGAGAGGGATATTTTCCGGAGTTTTCCGTCTAATCTATGTAAACAAAAAAAGCCGGCCGGCAAACCAACCAGAAAAGGTGGTGCAAAAGTGACAAAAGAACAATTAGGAACCTTGATCCTGGATTCCGAGAGGCAGATGTATTCTACTGCAAAATCCATGTTATACAGTGATCAGGACTGTGCGGATGCCATACAGGAGACGATTGTAAAGGCATTTTCCGGAGTGCATACACTGCGAAATGACAAATATGCAAAAACATGGCTGATGCGGATCCTGATCAATGAGTGTTATACCATCCTGAGAAAGACAAGTAAGGTGATTTCTCTGGACGAGATGTGTGAGACGACGGAGCTTGCAGCGGATGAAAAGAGTGACTACAGCGATCTGTACAAAGCAGTAGGTTCTCTGAAAGAAGATCTGCGGATGCCGGTGATTCTGTATTATATTGAGAATTTTAACATCAGAGAGATTGCGCAGATTATGGATATCAGCGAAGGAGCCGTACAGAAGAGACTGGCCAGAGCAAGAGGAAAATTACGACAGGATCTGCAGGAAAGTGAGGCGTGGACATGAGATTAGAAGAGATGAAAAACAATATCCCGGAAACTCCCGATTTTATTCATAAGATGGTACAGGAAGAAGTCAGCAGACAGCTGCAGGACACCAAAGTGGTACCCATGAAGAAAAGAAAATGGAACAAAGTGCAGGCAGCCGCCGCAGCCGCCCTGTGTCTGCTTGCTACTTCCACAGTGGCGTATGCCGGCAACAGACTGTACCATATGTATGTGGAAAAACAGGGAAATTACCGTGTGGAGACTGGGATTCAGGCGGATGCCGGAACATCCGTGCAGCTCCCGGAACAGATTCATGATGTGGCAATCTCAACGAACTATATTCCGGATGGCATGACATGGACAGATGAAGATCATCTGCAATATACAGCACAAAACGGTGGCTTTACATTTAGCTCTGTACTGCTTGACAGTGATGATTTTGAGAAAGCAAAAGAAGATAAAAATATCGTAGAGAGTGAGGAACATACTTTTGGCAAGTACGAAGGTGTCTATCTGAGATATCATGAAGTGATACAGGACGGCTTCTTTAACCAGCGTATCTACCTGTTTTGTCCGGAAGAATACCGTGTGATCACCATCTATGTGGGCGATGATGTATCCAAAGAGGACGCCCTGAAGGTAGCAGATAATCTTCAGATCACAGAAAAAGATACCATGATAGAAACTGCCGGTATGTATACCTGGAGTGATATTATCTCACCGGAAGAGGTACAGGGGGACGAAGCTGTAACCAGTATATCTGCTGACCGGCTTCCGGTTGCCGAAGTCGGAGAGAAAGTTGATCTGACAGCCAGCGGTGAAGATAAAGATGGAAATTACGCAGACAATATTCCGATACAGGCAACGGTAGATTCTGTTCAGATCACAGATGACCTTCAGCTTCTGAACGGCCAGATTCCGGAGGAATGGGAAGATGCTGTCGGAGAAGACGGAAAATTAAAAGAAAACACAATCTCCTACATCCGGGAAGGAGACGGAGTTAATACGCTGGATGAAGTCGTAAAAACAAAGACCGAACAGCAAAAACTGGTATATATTACCGTCACATACACTAATACATCAGACCAGGAAGCAGACCATATACTCTACCTTGGTTCCCTGATGATGTGCCACAACGATGGAAGTACATACAAAGTGTATACACCGGGCGAAGAAGCCGGAGACGGTTACGATTGCTGCACCTGGGACGGAGCAGCCCGAACCGGTGAAATGAAATACTGCAGTGTAACCGAGAACTATGGTAATGGCGGAAACTATATCCCGTCCCTCAAACCGGGCGAAAGCATCCAGATATCCATGGCATGGATCGTCAACGAAAGCGATCTGAAAGAAATGTACCTGAACCTCAACGGCACAGGCGCCTCCTACCAGTTCGATGACGAAATCCTTGCAAACGGCATTATCGACATCCGTCAGAACTAGTACATCGTTTTCGAAAAATCATTTCCGCAATCTGCAAGCCCCACTTTGCGGTATATGTTACCCTCATTCGGATAAAATCCCCCACAAACTGGGACTCGCAGACAAGTGTATAAGCGATACATAAAAAATCAGGAGAACAGGAGTTCATAACCCTCTGTTCTCCTGATTGTCTATGTGCCTGGTACCCCAGAAAAACACAATAATTGCCTGCAATATCCGAAACTCAACCTATCCACACTATACATACCTGCCGCTTTCCAATACCCAGAAACAATGCCCCTGCCCCGGAGCGTGAGACAGCCTTTTGCCGGCGCCTTTAGCAAATATGAGATCCAGCATTTACGCAGGCTTTCGCGAGGGTTCGCTGACCCTCGTGAACATAGCCGAAGTTAATGCTTAGCCCAGATTTGCGTTGTCGGCGGTTGTCTCACGCTCCGGGGCAGGGGCATTGTTTCGTCCGTGTCGGTTGGCAATAAGGCTGAGCAAGAGAAATATCTCACGCTCGGGGGCAGGTACATTGTTTTATCCGCATTTGACTATGATTTCACGCCACCAACAATATTCCACCCCAAAAATGAATAACATCCCCCACCCCCGTCAATCCTCTAAAAAAAAACAAAAGGAGCCATAAAAAATGAAACACCAATCCCACGCAACCCTAACAGCCCTCCTGTTCCTCTCCTTACTTCTCGTGACAGAATCCCCCCGCTATCTCCAAGACAAGTCCACTTCCACCCTTCAGCAACAAATCGCAACACAAGTACTGCGCTTTCACATAAGAGCCAACAGTGATACCGTTGCCGACCAGCAAAAAAAACTCCGGATAAAACAATCCCTCCTGGAATGGCTGACACCCATCCTCTCCGAAAACACCAGTAAATCAGAAACCATACAGTGTATCAGGAAAAATCTCCCGGACATCCGAAAAGAAGCCACCCGTATGGCCGCCCCGGAACCCGTCACCGTAACTCTTCAGAAAGAATGGTTCCCTGAAAAAACCTATGGGACCTGTACTTTCCCGGAAGGAATCTATGATGCCCTTCGCGTAGATATCGGACAGGCAAAAGGCCATAACTGGTGGTGCGTCCTCTACCCCTCCCTGTGTTTTGCGGATGCGCTGGAGCCTTCCATGACCGAAGAGGGCGAAGAAAAACTGCAACAGGTACTCGATGAAGATGCTTATGACCTCCTTCTGCATCCACAGAAGCTGAAAATCCGGTTTAGACTTGAATTCTTCTTACGAAACAGGTAGAATATGATAAGTATGTAAGCAGTGACAGAAGAAAAATGTAACTGTAAAAACAGGAAACCTGAATGGGAGAAGAGACATGAAAACAGATCGTAACGCACCGATAGGTGTATTTGATTCCGGTGTCGGCGGGCTCACGGTAGCCAGAGAAATCATGAGAAACCTGCCCATGGAAAAAATCGTATACTTCGGAGATACCGCCCGCGTTCCTTATGGAAGCAAATCCAAAGAAACCGTTATCCGGTACTCCAGACAGATCGTCCGATTCCTGCAAAAACAGGGCGTAAAAGCAATTGTGATCGCCTGCAATACAGCAAGTGCGCTGGCACTTGATACCCTTGAAAAAGAAATCGATATCCCGATCATCGGTGTGGTAAAACCGGGAGCCAGGGTAGCGGCAAGAGAGACTACAAAAAAAAGAGTTGGTGTTATCGCAACCGAAGCGACCATCAACAGCCACCTGTACAGAGAACTGATCCAGCAGATTGATCCTGAAATCACGGTAGTCGGAAAACCCTGCCCGTTATTCGTGCCACTGGTAGAAGAGGGCTGGCGAAAAGATCCGGTCACAGAGATCGTGGCCCGCAGATACCTGAAAGAGATGCAGGACGAAAAAGTAGACACCCTGATCCTTGGCTGTACCCATTATCCACTACTCCGCGGGGTGATCGGATCTATTATGGGTGATCAGGTACAGCTGGTAAACCCGGCATACGAAACCTCACTGGCATTAAAACAATTACTGATCGAACAGGACCTGCTGAATCAGGGATCGGTAGAAGAAGAATTTCCATACCGTTTCTATGTAAGTGATGCGGCAGAAAAGTTCAAAAGCTTTGCCAACTCCATTCTCCCCTATGATGTGGAGATGACAAAACAGGTAAATCTGGAGGAATAAAAAGATGACAAAAGAAGTATTGATCCATCTGAAAGGTATGCAGACCACGGATGACCCCCATGGTTCTGATGAACCTCTGGAGCTGATCACTGTCGGAGAATATTATTACCGGAACAATACCCACTATCTGTTGTATGAGGAACAGATGGAAGGACTTGACGAACCGATACATAACCTGGTCAAGATCCGTCCCGGTCATATGGAAGTGCGAAAAAAAGGACCGGTACAGACCAATATGGTCTTTGAGACAGAAAAACAGAACATGGCCTGCTATCAGACACCATATGGTCCGATCCAGATGGATATCACAACGACCGGAGTAAATTTAGGGGAAGAAGAGGAACTTCTGGAGATAAAGACAGAATATGTTCTGGGGATGAATGGTCAGAAAGTAGCGGACTGTCAGATGCATATCCGTGTAACCCCGAAGGGCAGCAAAGAGACTACATTTTTCAGAGCATAATCAAAATTGGTCCACCGGACCAATTATTGATTGATATGCAATGCAACAAAAAACGGAGCTTATCATCCATCACTGGAAAATAAGCTCCGTTTTTGAGTTTTATTTGTCTTTTTTTGCGATTTTGTTTTTCATTCTCCGGAAGAACTTTTCCTTCTGTTTTGGCTGTTCCAGAGGACCTCTGACACCGCGGACATCTGTGATATAGATACCACTGATTGTAGCTTTCACTTCTTTTTTCAATGGGATCAGATCGAAAATCTTCTCGTCAGCAACCATCGTCATAATTCTCGGACCGATCTTTGCTTTTACGATGGGAAGTTTTGTTCTGCGCATCAGCTTCGGCGTCTGATCGATTACCATCTGCGGGAGTCCGGATTCTTTGATCCGAAGTCTCTTCTTATCAATGATCAACATATTGACGGTCTGTTTTGCAGCCTCAATCTGTGCCTGATTTTCCTCCTGCTTTTTCTGTGCACGTTTGCCAAGAAAATAAAGGACAACCAGTACGGCAATCAAAATCACTAAAATAATTAATAATACCTGCCAGACTTTCATACTTTTCCTCCTGTCCTGTGATACAAGCACGAATCCATCATTCCATGCCTGTCTATTTTATCACTGATATGGGCAAAAGGCAATCAGAATCGGGGAAAATCTCAGGAAAATCCGATTTTGCTATGGCTTTCAAACGGATTCATGCTATAATATCTGGTAGGTATCAGCTTTTTTTTAAAGAGATAAGAACTGACCTGGATGGAGAAATAACCGGATGGAATCAGGAAACCACAGAGACCGCCGGAAGAACCATACAAAAGTCTAAATAAAGGAGTAAAAAAATGAGTCAGGAACAAAAGAAAAGACCACCCATGACGGAAGAAGAAAGACAGAGGCGAATCGAACGGCTTCGGAGAGAACGCAGAAGAAAAAGACGTCAGCAGGCGATGATCATGCGTGCCGCAGTTCTTGGTGTGCTGATCCTGATCCTGATCGGATCCATCGCACTGGTATCTGCTCAGGTTCGCCGTTCAAAAGCGAAAAAAGCGGAAGAAAAAGCGAAACAGGAGAAACTGATCCAGGAGGAAGAGGCAAAAAACAAACAGCGTAAGGAATCCATCGATCAGGCAGATGTTATGGCACAGGGATATGATTATGACGGTGCGATTGAACTGTTAAAATCTCTGGATAATTATGACAAAGATGCGGATATCGTGGCGAAGATCGCAGGCTATGAAGCGGACAAATCTACGCTGGTAGCGGTCAACATGAACGAGATCACTCATGTTTTCTATCATTCACTGGTTGTAGATCCGGAGCGGGGGTTTGCCGGCAATGACAGTGCAGCAGCCGGATTCAAGCAGTGGATGACAACGGTAGACGAATTTAACAAAATCACACAGGCGATGTATGACAATGGCTATGTGCTGATCGATCTTCATGATATGGTAACAGAGACGACAGATGAGAACGGAACGGTTCATTTTACCACGAATCAAATTATGCTTCCGGAAGGAAAAAAACCGTTTGTATTATCGCTGGATGACCTGTCTTACTATCACAGTTATGACGGTCGCGGTGTCGCTTCAAAAATAGTACTGGACGAGAACGGGAAACCGACCTGTGAGTATATCCAGGCTGACGGAACTACCGTAACCGGTGCATACGACTGTATTCCTCTGCTGGATCAGTTTCTGGAAGAACATCCGGACGGTGCATACCATGGAGCAAGGGGAACGATCGCACTGACAGGATACAATGGTATTCTGGGATATCGTACCGATATTGCTTATAAGACAAGAGAGAATCTGACAGCAGATCAGCAGGCATGGCTGGATGCCCATCCGGATTTTGATTATGACAAAGAATGTGAAGAAGCAAAAAAAGTAGCCGATGCTATCAAAGCAGACGGATGGAAGTTCGCCAGTCATACCTGGGGACATATCCGGATCGGTGATGCAAGTCTTGAGAGTATCCAGAAAGATACAGAGAAATGGCTCAGCTATGTAGCACCGTTAGTCGGCGGCACAGATACGATTATTTTTGCTCATGGACAGGATCTTGCAGACTGGCATGATTATTCCAGTGATAATGAAAAGTTCACATATCTGAAGAGCCAGGGATTTAATTTCTTCTGCAATGTGGATTCTTCACAGTATTTCTTACAGATCCGTGATAATTATGTGCGTCAGGGAAGACGAAACCTGGATGGTTACCGTCTGTGGAACGATGTCCACGGAGAGAAAAACCGAACCAGTGATCTGTTTGATGCGACACAGATTCTGGATCCGGCGCGTACGGATATGCCGTCATTATAAAAGGATACAAGGATAAGATGAACGGTGCGGGAATGAAACCGTTACATATAAGGAAAGAACATGGATGATACAACACGACAGAAAGTAGAAGAATCGCCTGAGGAGCGCAAACGCCGGATACGCAGACAGCGTATGATTCAGGAACGGCGCCGCAGACGCCGGAGAAAAGCACTGATTCTGAGGGGAATCCTTGTGTTGATCTTTGTACTGATACTTGTGGGGATCGGCTCCGCCGTTTCCTGCGGAGTAAAAAAGTACAGGCAGTCAGCAGCCGGGAAAAAAGATTCAAAAAAACAGGAAACCCAGGTGGCAGAAGAAACTGTGCAGATGGAAGCGGTGGATCTTAAGAAGGTTCTCCATCTGTCTTTCGAAAGTCTGATCGCGGATACCGATCAGGCTTTCGGACAGGAAGACAGCAGTGCCGCAGCGACACTGGATCAGACCCGCGTGACGGTGGATGAGTTCAACGCCATGCTGGGGCAGTTGTATGAAGAAGGATATGTGCTGGTGCGGTTTTCTGATCTTGCAGCGGTCAATGAAGATGGGGCGATGGAGGCCAAAAAGCTGATGCTGCCATCCGGGAAAAAACCGTTGCTGTTATCAGAGACGAATGTGAATTATGATCTGGAACTGTCCGGACAGGGTCTGGCATCCAGGCTGGTACTGGATGGCAACGGAGCACTTACCTGTGAACGTCAGGCTTCAGATGGCAGTACTGTGACAGGAGCCTTTGATGTGGTTCCGTGTGTGGAGGCATTTATTCAGGAACACCCGGACTTTTCCAATAATGGAGCCAGAGGGATCCTGGGACTTACCGGATATAACGGAATTCTTGGTTATCGGACGGATGATGCTCTGGCAACATCAACGGATAACCGTTATGCGGCGAAATATGGAGTATTTGATACAGCAGCAGAAAAAGAGGCGGCAGCGCCTGTGATCGAAGCTCTGAAAAGTGCCGGATGGGAATTTGCCTGTAATGGATATGATGGAACCAATTATGGCAGTGATGAAGAGGCCGTATCTGCGGATCTTACAAAATGGAACGAAAGTGTGGGAACACTTGTGGGAAACACCACGATTCTGTTGTTTCCGTCCGGTACAGACAGCCGTGGATGGAAAGCATATGATGAGTCGGATCCGGTATATCAGATACTGAAAAAACAGGGATTTCTGTATTATGGCAGCATGGATATCAGCGGAACAAAAACACAGTTGACGGAGCAGTATCTCCGATGCAGCTATATGAATGTGGATGGTTACCGGATGTATCAGGATCTGTATAAGGATGCCGGTCGTTTTACGGGGATTCTGGATTTTCAGGAAATCTATGACAGCAAACGACCGATGGCAGCGAATGAAACAGATACACAGGCTACAGGCGGAGAAGATGAAAAAGTCTGAAAAAAAAGTGAAATCTGACAGATATACTTTTCATTTAAAGAAAAATATGATATAAACAAAAGGTATTGTGCCTGTTAATGGGATGAAAATGGAGGATTTATGAAGAAAAGAGCGATAATGATCAGCATGCTTCTGGTAATGGCACTTTCCGTAACCGGATGCAGTCAGAAGACAGCTACAAAAGATAAGGATACAAAAACAGAAGAGACAGCCAAGACAGATGACGCGGAAGAGACAGAGTCCGACAACACGGAGGATACTTCCGAAGATACACCAACAACCGCAGAGCTGATGGCAGGTATCGATGTGGAAAAATGTGTGACACTCGGTGACTATAAAGGTGTGACCGTAGAAAAGACCATCCAGTCTGTAACGGACGAAGATGTACAGAATGAGATCGATAACGCGCTGGCAAACTATCCGGTGGAAGTAGACCAGGCTGCAAAAGAAGGTGACACAGTAAATATCGACTATGTAGGTAAGATCAACGGAGAAGAATTTGACGGAGGAAGTGATCAGGGAGCAGATCTGAAACTGGGTTCCGGAAAGTTCATCGATGGTTTTGAAGACGGATTGATCGGTGCAAGAAAAGGGGAGACCCGTACGCTGAATCTGACTTTCCCGGAAGATTATACACAGGATCTTGCCGGAAAGGCTGTAGAATTTACCGTTACAGTCAATGCGGTGAAAGAGCCGTTAAGCGAGCCTACGGATCAGTGGGTGGCAGACAATATCGAAGGATATGACAATCTAGCAGACTATAAAGCAGGTATCCGTTCAGAACAGGAAGAGAGCAATGAACAGACAGCAGAGAATCAGGTTCGTTATGCCGCATGGACACAGGTGATCGACAATTGTACCATCAATGAATATCCGGAGACACTGGTTGAAGTCGGAAAAAAACTGTATGAACAGCAGGTGGAGACTTATGCAAAGTATGCAGGAATGGAACTGGATGCTTATATTGAGTCCTCCGGACTGACACAGGAAGAATATCAGTCCAATATGGAAGAGTACGGTAAGAATGTAGCAGCGCAGGCGCTGGTATGCCAGGCAATCTGTGACAAAGAAGGATTTGCCATCGGTGATGACGATTATCAGAAAGCTCTGCAGGATATGCTGACAGAATATGGATGTACCGAAGATGAACTGATCCAGACTTATGGTCAGGATAATGTAGAACAGAGCATCATGCTGAACCGTGTCAGTAATCTGATCCTGGAAAATGCAAATGTGACAGAAGTGCAGGCTGACAGCAGTGCGGACAGCTCCTCAGATGACAGTGGGAACTAACGTTTTGCATTAAAAATAAGAATAGATTACAGAAAAAGAGAGAAAGCCCGGTTGCTTTTTCTCTTTTTTTGCATGTGCATATCAATAATCGGGCCGCTGAACTGATTTTGATGATATCCCGGGCTTGAAGTAAATGTCGATTCGAGGTAAAATAAGACACAGCGATAATTGTATATACAGGAGGAGAAGACAATGGAATTAGCAGTATTACAAAAAGACATGGTGACAGCTATGAAAGCGAAAGACAAAGTAAGAAAAGAGGCTATTTCTTCTTTGATTTCCGCAGTAAAAAAAGTAGCGATCGATGAAGGTCACAGAGATGATATAAAACCGGAACTGGTAGATCAGGTAATTTTAAAAGAACTGAAAACAGTAAAAGAACAGATCGACACCTGCCCTGCAGAACGTACCGATCTGATCGAAGAGTACCGGACTCGTTACAATATTATTAATGAATATGCTCCGCAGCTGATGTCTGCAGAAGAGGTGAAAATCTGTCTGCAGGAAAAATTTGCAGAGGTTCTGGCAACGAAAAATAAAGGACAGATCATGAAAGCTGTCATGGGAGAACTGAAAGGCAAAGCTGACGGTAAGGTTATTAACCAGGTAGTGGGGGAACTGTGTAAATAACCGAATAAAGCGGGAGGATTTGTTATTATGGGAAAATTTAAGATTGAAATGGGCGATATTACCACCTATGCGGTAGACGGAATTGTGAATGCTGCCAACACAACGCTTCTTGGAGGAGGCGGGGTAGACGGTGCGATTCACCGGGCAGCAGGACCGGAATTGCTGGAGGAATGCAAGACGTTAGGCGGATGTGATACCGGTAAGGCCAAGATTACCAAAGGGTACAATCTGCCGGCACATTATGTGCTTCATACGCCGGGACCTATCTGGCATGGTGGATATAATTATGAGGATGTGCTGCTGCAGGGGTGTTATGAGTACTGCCTGAAACTGGGAGAACAGTATGGTCTCAAGACAATTGCATTTCCATCGATCAGTACAGGGGTGTACGGCTATCCGGTGGAAGAGGCAGCGAAGATCGCGGTGCGGACAATCTGTGATTTTCTGAAATGGACACAGGTAGTGGAAGAAGTGACCATGGTGTGTCACGGTGAAGGTACCTGGAAGGTATATCAGGAAGCGTATCGGGAGTATCAGGCTGCTGAGAGCGAAAAGTAGAAAGAATGAAACGGGCAGAGAGGAGTATGTACAGCGGGGACTGTGCAGGACTTCATCTGTCCGCTTTTTACACAGCAAAACTATGGGAGGTTTTTGGGAAGATGAAAAAGTCATATGAGATGGACATGTGTACCGGTCCATTATTGAAGAAACTGCTGATCTTTGCGGTTCCTTTGATCTTGTCCGGGGTACTGCAGCTGTTATTTAATGCTGCAGATATTGTAGTAGTAGGAAAATTTGCGGGAAGTCATGCACTTGCCGCAGTGGGATCTACAGGTGCGCTGATCAACCTGTTTACCAATGTGTTTATCGGTTTTTCCATTGGTACCAATGTACTGGTTGCCCAGTATTTTGGGGCAAAAGATGAACAGAACATCCAGGATACCGTACATACCTCGATGGCGATTGGCATCATCGGCGGAATTTTTCTGATTGTGGCAGGTATGATTTTTGCACCGATGATGCTGGAACTGATGGCAACACCGGAGGAAGTGCTGGGACAGGCTGCATTATATATCCGGATATATTTTATCGGTATGCCGGCGATGCTGATCTATAACTTTGGGGCGGCGGTGCTGCGTGCCATCGGAGACACCAGAAGACCGTTGTACTATCTGCTGGAGGCAGGTGTGGTCAATGTGATTCTGAATCTGATTTTCGTGATCGGATTTCAGATGGGAGTTGCAGGTGTCGCTATCGCGACCGTAGTTTCACAGTGTATATCAGCGGCACTTATCGTACGTTGTCTGATGAAAAGTGAGGGAATGTACCGGTTGTATCTGAAACGGATCCGGATTCACAAAGAGAAGATGATCCGTATTATCCAGATCGGACTTCCTGCCGGGTTGCAGGGAGCGATTTTTTCAATCTCTAACGTGTTGATCCAGTCATCCATCAACTCTTTCGGAGCGATTGCCATGGCGGGCAATACGGCAGCCGGTAACATAGAGGGATTTGTTTATGTTTCCATGAATGCTATTTACCAGACGGCACTGAGCTTTGTCAGCCAGAATGTGGGAGCCGGTCAGCAGAAGCGGATTCCCAAAATTTCCATATACTGTATGGCAATTGTATTTACTGTCGGACTTGCGCTTGGTACACTGGCATATCGTTGCGGAGGCACCTTGCTTGGCATCTATTCGTCCGATCCGGAAGTGATCGCATATGGTCTGGATCGTATGAAGGTTATCTGCCAGATTTATTTTCTCTGCGGAATGATGGACGTGGCGGTAGGTATTCTGCGAGGTATGGGATATTCCATCATGCCGATGCTGGTATCTCTTGCAGGCGCCTGTGGACTGCGAATCGTGTGGATCTTTACTGTCTTTGTATGGAAACATTCACTGTTTGTCCTGTACCTGTCGTATCCGATTACCTGGATCATCACATTGAGTGTTCATCTGATCTGCTTTGCAGTAGTATGGAAAAGAAAAAAAGGGATCTGGGCGACCGTAAAACCGCATCCGGATCTTGGAAAAACGGAGGAATAACATGCGTCTGAAAAAAATACAGGAAGCGCTGAAAACAAAGAATATTATATTTACCTATACAGAAGAGGACAATTGCGGAAGTCTTGATTTTCAGTTCCGTGGACTGCGGTATCATATCTGGGAATTTGTGGACGGTGACATCTGGGGCGTGGAGACAAATGTATATCACGCCGGAAAAAGTGAGGATATTACCGGAGATTACGAAAAAGAGATCAGCGAACTGATCTTAAGCTGGCCGGATATGGCGATTCCGGGATAAATCTAAAGCAGGTATTTTTGCAGCGGACAGAGGCTTTGGAAAAGTAAGAAATGTATAGTTACAAAAAAACAGATTCGATTCAAAGTGGATATTTTCAGAAAGTATCCGGTTTGAGTCGAATCTGTTTTTGATTTGCATTAGAATTTACTCATCAACAACTTCCAGTACATCCATCGGACATGCTTTTGCACAGATGCCGCAGGCAATACATTTGGATGCCGGGTTGCCCTCTGTTTTTACGATCAGACCAAATGGACAGGCTTCTGCACATTTGCCACAGCCGGTACATTTTTTCTTGTTGATCATATAAACACCCTTTGAATTCTGGGTGATTGCACCTTCCGGACAGGCTTCCGCACATTTGCCGCACTGTGGACAGGCCATTGGACGAACAGATTTTTTCTCTACGATCTGGATGCAGGATTTGTCCGGGTCGAATTCTTTATAGAAAGACTCGGAACAGGCTCTGACACATGCCAGACATGCCATACAGGTACTGCCTTTTTTTACTTTCAGTTTCTTCATAGTATCGTATCCTCCGCTTTATCAGTAATGTTACCGAGAAATATTCTCAATAATATTATTGTACAGCAAACGGTAAGAAAGTAAAGAGAAAGTTAGTGAAAATCGTTTAAAAATAGTCAGATTTTCTTACAGAAAATATACCGCGCAAGCCCACCGTATTTGAGGGCTTTTGTTACAAGTTTATACCCCAGCTGCTCAAAATTATGTACACTGTACACATTATCCGGATGTGCGGTTCCCATCAGCCAGCGAAAACCGGCAGAACGAAGCTGCTCTTCTGCGGCTTCCATTAGTTTCTTTTGCAATCCATTGCCACGATAGGAACTGCGCACCATGACAATCTCCATATGTGCCACCAGAGAAAGCTGTAAATCATCCGGTTCCAGATAACTTCCCAGGTTTTCATCACCGAGATCGGAAGTCCGTGCCACAAAAACCGCCGCCAGTTCCTTTCTGCCATCCGCAGCAACTGCCTCCGCTTTCAACCCAAACCCGGAGACTGTCATATAACGAATCAGATCTTCCCGTTCATCCATACTGAACCAGCTTTTTTCGGGGAGTTCACGGTAGATTTCGTTCATACAGTCAAGTACCGTGGGGAGATCCTCCGGGGATATCCGGGAGATGGAAAAGGAAGGAACGGAAGATAAATTGAATTGATCAGACATAGAAAACACTCCTTTGTGCTTGTAATTTAACTCTGACATCTTGAAATAAATATAACTAGTGCATCGTTTCGTAAATAACTGTATCATTCGCGCAGGATACGGATTCGAGTGTGCAGTTAAAAAAACGTAGGCGTAGCGGGCTACGCTGAGGCTTTTTAAACTGTGCAATCGGATTCGTAGACAAGTGAATGATACAGTTATTTCGAAAACGATGTACTAGTAATAAATATATCGGTAAAAAGATGTTTTGGCAAAGGAAATTTAAAAAAGAAAAAGTGGAGACTGTATTATATCTATTATATCGAGGTGTTCCGCAGACATACCACCCCAATCCCCCGCATACATTGTAAAAATAATGTACGCAGGGGATTTTATCGTGAAGGATTATATTGAGGAGCGTGCAGTAGAAATTGCGGGCTATATCATAGAAACAAAAGCTACGGTGCGGCAGACGGCGAAGCAATTCGGGATCAGTAAGTCTACGGTACATAAAGACTGTACCGATCGTCTTCAGCAGATCAACCCATCCCTGGCACGGGCGGTCCGGAATGTGCTGGATGTCAACAAGCAGGAGCGTCATATCCGGGGTGGAATGGCGACCAGGGAGAAGTATCTACATCTTGGAGAGTAAAGATACGAAACGAAAAAGAGAAAAACAAAACAGAAAAACATCCGTCAGGAAAACCGGAGAGAAGGAAAAGCACAGATGGACATAATCCCTTCCGCCTTTACATAGAATAGACAGAACGGCGAGAAGTAAAGGGGGAACAAGATTGTACGATCGTGGTTTGGGGGTGTTGGAACAGTATGGTCTGACCGCGGAGACGGTATTGCGGGGCAGGGGAGCGCTGATCTGTCAGACGGAGAAAGGATGGAAAAGTATCCGCGAATATTGGGGCTCCCCCGGGAGGCTGGAGCAGCAGAGAAAAATACAGAAACGCTGCAAGGAGACCGGGTTCTTACTGGTGGATCAGGTAGAGGAAAATCTGGAAGGACAGGTGGTCACTACGGGAGAAGACGGGATTCCCTATGTAGTGAAAGAATGGTTTCAGGGAACGGAATGTAACACCAGATCCGGGGAAGATATTTTAAGCAGTATGGAAGCGATGGCAAAACTACATACGGTAATGCAGGCAGAGCAGGACGAAGATATGCCCGGGGCAGATCTTCTGGAAGAGTGCCGCAGACACAACCGGGAACTTCGCAGAACCAGAAAATTTGTACAGAAAAAGAAGGCGAAAAACCCGTTTGAAGAGCGGCTGGCGCAGAGCATCACTGCTTTTCTGGAAGCAGGGGAAGGAATGGTAAAAGAACTGGAAGGCTCCGATTATGAAAGATTCTGTAAAGAACACAGGCAGGAGGTATGTCACGGGGACTGTAACCAGCATAACATTATTTTTACGCGGGAAGGCATAGGTTTTATGAATTTTGATTACTGGCATTGTGGATCACAGACAGAAGATCTGTGTCTGTTTATGAGAAAAATCCTGGAAAAACATAACTGGGATCCTGAGCTTGGAAGAAGAATGGCAGAACAGTATAATCGAAAGCGATCGCTGTCTGTGGAAGAGTGGAAACATCTGAAACTGTGCCTTTCTTATCCGTGGAGGTATTGGAAACTGGTAAACTATTATGCATCCAGTCAGAAGGTATGGATATCCAGAAAAAACATTGAAAAAATAGAACAGGCAACAGCACTCTGGCAGCCGTGGCAACGTTTTTTACAGAGTTTCTGCTGAAAAATAGCTGTGAAAAAGGGCGAAAACACCTAAAAACCTTGACAAAACAAGAGAGGCAGTATATAAATAGGTGTAGCGTTGTAAACCATTCAGCAGGAAAAGCCTGGGAAGGTACGAAAAAGCTATAAGGTATGTAATTACTAATTTACGAAACAGGAGGAATATCATGAACAAAACAGAATTAGTTGCAGCTATGGCTGAACAGACACAGTTATCTAAAAAGGATGCAGAAGCTGCTTTAAAAGCTTTTATCGATGTAGTATCTGAAGAAATGAAAAAAGGAGAAAAAGTACAGCTGGTAGGTTTCGGTACTTTCGAAGTATCTGAAAGAGCAGCAAGAGAAGGAAGAAACCCGGCTACCGGTGAATCCATGGTGATCAAAGCTTCCAAAGCTCCAAAATTTAAAGCTGGAAAAGCTCTGAAAGATCTGGTAAACGAATAATTTACTTATGAGATTAGATAAATATTTGAAAGTTTCCCGCCTGATCAAACGAAGAACTGTGGCAAATGAGGCCTGTGATGCAGGAAGAGTCCTGATCAATGACCGCCCGGCGAAAGCGTCTGCACAGGTGAAGGAAGGAGATGTTCTGGAGATCCAGTTCGGCAGCAAAGCTGTCAGAGTGGAAGTGCTGAATGTACAGGAGACTGTGAAGAAAGAAGAGGCTCAGGAACTGTATCGTTATCTGTAGAGCAAAAAGGACAGTCCGGCATAAGCCTTTTGAGAGGGCACAGAGGAACAGCGAAGGAAATAACATGAGAAGTAGGATCCCTTCATATAATGTATCAGTACATTGTATGGAGGGATTTTTATATGGAAGAAAAGAAAGAAGTAACGCACAGCCTCCATCTGGAACAGAGAGGGCATGGATTGATCACCGGGGTCACTGAGATGAAATCATTTGATGAAGAAAACATTTTTATGGAAACGAGCCAGGGTACACTGGCGATCAGGGGAAGCAGCCTCCATGTATGTCGCCTGGAGCTTGAGAAGGGAGAGGCAGAGATTGAGGGAAAAGTAGACAGTCTGATCTATACACAGGGGAGAAAAGAAAAAAAGAAAGGAAGCCTGTTAAAAAGGCTGTTTCAGTAGATGAGCACCTATATGGGGAGAGAGCTGGAACTGCTGGTACAAAGTATGATCTGCGGTGCTCTTCTTGTTCTGGTTTATGATGGGATCCGAATCTTTCGGATAATAGGAAAACGGGTGAAAAGTCTGGATACTGCGGTGGATATTTTGTTTTGGAGCGCAGCCGGGCTTTTTTTATTTTTTATGTGTCTGAGAGAGAACGGGGGAAGCGTGCGGTGTTATCTGCTTTGCGGAATTTTGCTGGGAGCAGGTGTCTGGTATTGGGGAATCGGGCATTTTTATAGAGAATTTGCATTTATTTTGGCAAAAAGGTTGCATTTTTGTTTACAAAGAGTTACAATTTTTTTACTTGTAAAAATGCGTAAATTCTGTTTAAAAATACGTAAAGGCCCGGGGTTAGATAAAAGTAAGGGAGCGTGGAATGAAAAAAAGGAAAAGTGCTGCGCGAGGAAAAAACGCAGGAGCACGACGGATAAAGGTTCAGAATAGAGTCGCGATGATTTCTATCAGTATGGTAGTCTGTATGCTGGTGGTATTGCTTGCTTTCAAAGAGCATTCGTTGCAGGTGAAATATCAGACAAATGAAAACAGAAAGGCTCAGCTTGAAGAAGAGATAACGACAGAAGAGGCCCGTACCAAAGATATTGAAGATATGCAGGAATATATGCAGAGCGACGAATATGCGGAAAAGATTGCAAAAGAGAAGATCGGTCTGGTAAAGGACAACGAGATTATCTTTAAAGAAAATAAATAAGCAAAAAATGGCTGTTCGTGTCAAAAATTTCTGACCGGACAGCCTGTCTGTTTGACAAGTTTTTTGCAGCATGTCATCTATAATAAGTTTTCAGGAGTAACTGTGAAAAGAGGAAGCAGTTATCAGCGTAAGATGCCGTAAGGGGGTTATGGATGCATGCAGATATGGATGGTTGCCATGCTCGCAGTCAGTGCAGTGCTGATACTACGGGACATGGCAAAACTTGTTTTCACGGGGAGAAAAAAGGGTCGTCCGGTATACGATGTTTATCCACAGAAAGAAAAAATTGACCGGTATGCACGGTCTTTACAGAAACTTGCTCATACGTTCTATGAGATGCCCAGCAGGCAGGAACAGCTGAGCCAGGCAGAAGTACAGGATATGTTTGTGCAGGTGCAACAGCGGGTGTGCATGGAGTGCTCCGGAAGAGAAAACTGCTGGTCAGATCTTGATCCGCGAACCAGCCAGCAGGTATTTGAACTGTTGCAGATCATAGAAGAGGGCAATCCCGACCGCTTTTTACGTGCACAGAGTGAATGGCTTGGGCAGTGCCACCAGGCTTTCAGGTTTACAGAGGAGCTGCAGCGCATCTTTTTTGAAACCAGAGAAGAATTGTTGTATCGCAATCGGCTGATTGAAAACAGGATTGCTGTGGCGGAACAGCTACAGGAGGTGGCGCGGACGATCCGGAAAATTTCGTCTGATGTCAGTGCGGTGTGTATCCTGCCGGATGAGGAAGAAGAGCGGATGCGAAAATATATGCATAAACAGAGAATCCTGGTAAAACAGATCTGGTTTCTTGATCGACAGGACGAAAAGAAACGGATTTCCCTCACGATGCGCACACGGGGAGGACAATGTCTGACCATGAAAGAAGTCGCGAAGCATCTTTCACATGTGTGTGGCTGTCGGATGGTTCCGTCACAGGACAGTAAGGCCGTACTGAACAGCGAGTGGCGTACGGTACTGTTCTGTGAGGATGTGAACTATAAAGTGCTTTACGGTGTGGCCAGAGTCACGAAAGAACGGGAGACGATTTCCGGGGATAATTATGCCTGTGCAGCCACAGATGAACAATTTACGATGTGTCTTTCGGATGGGATGGGGTCCGGTATGGAGGCGAGTAAGGAAAGTGAAACTGTGGTAGAATTACTGGAACAGTTCGTAACTTCGGGGTTCTCCAGAGAGACAGCGGTACGAATGGTGAATTCGGCATTGATCTTACAGCGAAAAGGTGGGATGTTTTCCAGCCTGGATGTGTGTTCGCTGGATCTGTATACGGGCATCTGCGAATTTTTAAAGGCAGGGGCTGCTACAACGTTTATACGGAGAGGCAACTGGGTGGAGACGATCACTTCTACCAGTATGGCAGCAGGACTGGTACAGAAACTGGAATTTGAAAAAACAACAAAAAAATTATATGACGGTGATTATCTGGTAATGGTCACGGATGGTGTACTGGATGCTTTTGGGGAAGAGCCCGGAGAAGAAATCTTAAAGGAGTGGATTCTGCAGGCACAGGAACAGATGCCAAAAGAACTGGGGAGGCATCTGTTGGAAAAAACATTACAGTATGCAGACTACCGGGCAAAAGATGACATGACAGTTCTGGTTGCGGGAATATGGAGAAAATAAATGACTACAAAAGGCAGAAGTGGACAAACTGATAAAACGATGTGGAAAACAGAACAGAAAGTGAAAACATATGTGGAAAAATTCCACATGATCGAACCGGGTGACACCATTGTACTGGGGATTTCCGGTGGGGCAGATTCGGTGTGCCTGCTGAAGCTCCTTTCAAAGTGGAAAGAATCATGGGGAATTTCGCTGAAGGCGGTTCATGTACATCATCAGCTGCGGGGGAAGGAGGCAGATGATGACGAGGCCTTTGTTCGACGACTCTGTGAAGGAGAAGGAATTGTCTGCCAGGTGTTTCATGAGGATGTACAGGGAATTGCCAACCGGGAAAAAACAGGTCTTGAGGAGGCGGGAAGGCTTGCAAGGTATCGGTGTTTTACAAAAGTCTGTGAAGAGGCCGGCGGAGGAAAGATTGCTCTTGCCCATCATCAGGATGATCTTGCGGAAACGATGCTTCATCACCTGGTGAGAGGAACAGGCATAGCGGGTCTTTGCAGCCTGAAACCGGTATCCGGCAATCGGATCCGGCCATTACTCTGTCTGGGAAAAGAGGAGATTCTGGCATATCTGGAAGAGGCAGGACAGTCCTGGAGAACAGACAGCAGTAATCTGGAAGATGATTATACCAGAAACCGGATCCGGCATCATGTGCTGGAAGAACTGAAAACAGAGGTGAATCCACAGGCAGTGAGGCATATGGCACAGCTGAGCGAAGAACTGGAAGAAGCCAGAGAAGTGCTTGCCCGGGTGGCAGAGAAAGAGAGAAAACAATATGTAAAAGAAGATGCAGATGGTGCTATACTTTTAGAAGCACTGAAAAAAGAGCCGGATCTGATCAGCCGGCAGATCATACACACACTTTTAAAAGAGATTTCAGGGAAACAGAAGAATTTTACCAGAATCCATATAGAAGCGGTGCAGCAGTTATGGAAACAGAAGGTAGGGGCAAGAAGAGATCTTCCTTATGAGATGCAGGCAAGGCGAACCTATGATGGGATTCTGCTGGGACAGAAAAAAGAAAAACCCAGCAATACCGGAAAAAATGAAGCAATTCCGGTAACGGTACAGAGTTCGCAGTCAGAATCTTTTCAGGCAGGAGATCTGATTCTTACAGTAAGTCTGATTTCCCGTGATTTTGGGAAAATACAGGAAAAGAAGTATACGAAATGGTTTGATTATGATAGAATAGAACAGAAACTGGTGATCCGACACAGACAGCCGGGAGATCGGATCTGTCTTTTTGACGGAGGAGGCAGTAAGAAACTGAAAGATTACCTGATCGACCGAAAGATCCCGGTGGAAGAACGGGATCAGCTGTGGCTTCTGGCAGACGGTTCTGAGATCCTGTGGATCATAGGAGACAGAATCAGCGCAGCGTATAAAGTGAAGGAGCAAAGCAGTCGAATCTTACAGGCAGAGATTAAAGGAGGAAGTACTCATGAGTGATAAAATCAGTGTATTGATCAGCGAAGAGGATGTAGAAAAGAGGATTCAGGAGATAGGATCGGCAATCAGCAAAGAATACGAAGGAAAATGCGTACATCTGATCTGTGTATTAAAAGGTGGCGTATTTTTTGCATGCGAACTTGCAAAAAGAATCAGTGTACCGGTAACCATGGACTTTATGTCCGTATCCAGCTATGGAGATGACACGAAATCAAGCGGTGTTGTAAAAATTGTGAAAGATCTGGATCAGCCGCTGGAAGGAAGAGATGTTCTGATCGTGGAGGATATCATTGATTCCGGACGTACTTTAAGTTATCTGATCGAGATTCTGAAAAAGAGAAATCCGGCAAGCCTGAAACTGTGTACACTGCTGGACAAACCGGAACGTCGTGTGAAAGAAGTACATGTAGATTATACCTGTTTTAATATTCCGGATGAATTTGTTGTAGGTTATGGTCTGGATTACGCACAGCGTTACAGAAATCTGCCGTTTATCGGCGTGGTAGAACCGGGTGCAGGAGAAGAATAATAACCTGGGAAACCGTAACTGTGAAGGTACTGAACAGTTACTATAAATGAATAAAAACAGTCACAGACTGAAAAAAATATAGAGTGTACGCAGGGTATCTTCCGGAAAATATTTCGTAGAGATTTCCTGCGTACCTCAGACCCGAAAGGAGAAACAACGTGTCAAAACAACTGAAAGGGGTAGGAGTCTGGCTGATTGTAATGGTGCTGATGATTGTCGGATTGTCCTATCTTGGCGAGAAGCTGCAGACGCAGAATAACTATTCCTATAAAGAACTGGAAGAGGATCTGGAAAATCATCGGGTGGCAGAGGCAGTGATTCATCAGAACCAGCAGACGCCTACCGGCCAGCTGATTGCGGTTCTTATGAACGGAAGAAGTAAAGATATGTATATTGACGATGTCAAAGAAGTACGTCAGATGCTGGAAGATGCAAATGTATCTTATCAGATGACAGATGTACCGAAGGAAAGTAAACTGCTCAGCGTGGGTGTTCCGATCGCCTCTCTTGGTGTGATGGTGATTCTGCTGTTTATGCTGATGGGAAGAAACGCCGGAAGCGGTGGCGGCGGAAGCAAAATGATGAATTTTGGCAAAAGCCGTGCACAGCTGACGCAACCATCCGGCAAACGATTTACTTTCCGTGATGTTGCCGGTCTGCAGGAGGAAAAAGAAGATCTGAAAGAGATCGTTGATTTCCTGAAAAGCCCGGATAAATATAACAAAGTAGGTGCAAGAATCCCGAAAGGTGTACTTCTGGTAGGCCCTCCGGGTACCGGTAAGACACTGATGGCAAAAGCAGTTGCAGGGGAAGCGGGCGTTCCGTTCTTTTCTATCTCAGGATCTGATTTTGTGGAAATGTTTGTCGGTGTTGGTGCTTCCCGTGTCCGTGATCTTTTTGAGGAAGGAAAACGTCACAGCCCGTGTATTATCTTTATTGATGAGATCGATGCTGTGGCAAGACGAAGAGGAACCGGCATGGGCGGCGGTCATGACGAAAGAGAACAGACGCTGAACCAGTTACTGGTAGAGATGGATGGTTTCGGAGTTAATGAGGGAATCATCGTGATGGCAGCAACCAACCGTGTGGATATCCTGGATCCGGCCATTCTTCGTCCGGGACGATTTGACCGTACCATCGCGGTAGGTGCACCGGATGTCCGCGGAAGAGAGGAGATCCTGAAGGTTCATGCAAAGGGCAAACCCCTGGGAGATGATGTGGATCTGGCACAGATCGCACAGACCACCGCAGGATTTACAGGAGCGGAACTGGAGAATCTGCTGAATGAAGCGGCCATCCTGGCAGCAAAAGAGGATCGTCAGTTCCTTTGCCAGAAAGATATCCAGAAAGCATTTATCAAAGTCGGTATCGGAACGGAAAAACACAGCCGCGTGATCTCGGAAAAAGAGAAAAAGATCACAGCGTACCATGAAGCAGGTCACGCAATCCTGTTCCATGTGCTCGAAAAGATGGATCCGGTGTATACAATCTCCATTATTCCGACGGGAGCCGGTGCAGCGGGTTATACGATGCCGCTTCCGAACCGGGATGAGATGTTTAATACCAGAGGAAAGATGCTGGAAAATATTGAAGTATGCCTTGGTGGAAGAATCGCAGAGGAACTGATCTTTGACGATATCACCACCGGTGCATCCGAAGATATCCGCCGTGCCACAGGCATCGCCAAAGCAATGGTGACAAAATACGGTATGTCTGCCAATATGGGTATGGTGACCTACGGTGATGAGCAGGACGAAGTCTTTATCGGCAGAGATCTGGCGCACAGCCGTGGATTCAGCGAGACGACAGCGGCAGCGATTGATCGGGAAGTAAAAGAAATTATCGATGAGTGTTATGTAAAAGCGAAAGCAAGTATCCAGGCACACAGATATGTTTTGGAACACTGTGCACAGCTTCTTCTGGAAAAAGAGAAGATTGGAAGAACAGAATTCGAAAAATTATTCGAAGAGGAAAAAAATGCGGCAGCTTCCGGGGAAATTGTACAAAATTCCGAAGAGAAAAAATAAGAGATTTTTTATCTGTAAAAAAATGAATAAAAAACTGTACAAAAAAAATCCATGTTTGTGCACACTTTTCCCTGGCTACATGCTATTATAATAACTGTAAAAACCCCCCAATACATTATATAGTTTTTGCTACACCCCATAAGAGAAATACCTTCTCCAAAAAAGACAGCTTTGGCTGTCTTTTTTTCTTTCTTGCATATCAATAACCGGTTCGCCGACTCAAGTCCGGTGCCCTGCTATCAATAACGGAAAAATCGTGGCTTATACGGGAAAATAATATTTGCAATTCACAGGAAGCTATAATAAAATGGAAAAGTATTAGCAGAAAATAAAGGAGTTTGCGATATATGAAAGCGATTTTGCAGGGATTTTATCAGAAAGAACATTTCTGGCGGAGACTTGGCGTGGTACTGCTGGCAGTATTCGGAATGGGATTTGCATTGTCGTTGCTACTGCTGGTGGATATGGGAACAGATCCGTGCAGTATGATGAACAAAGCGATTTCCGCAAAGATCGGTATGAGTTTTGGAAACTGGCAGGCACTGATGAACACGGTGCTTCTGATACTGGTTGTAATCTTCGGAGGAAGAAATCTTGGCTTTGGAACACTGGCGAATATGTTTCTCATCGGATACTTTGTAGACTTTTTCACATGGATCTGGAACCGGGTACTGCCGGCAGATTTTTTTACCACGTTGCCGGTTCGGATCGCAGTACTGATTCCATCGGTGATACTGTTCATTCTGACAGTTGCTTTATATGTGGATGTGGATATGGGAACAGCTCCGTATGATGCCATTCCAATTATTATTTCCGGACATTTGCCAAAAGTACCGTTTAAGGTGATACGGATCGCCTTTGATTTTTCGGTAACTATGATCGGGTTTTCCTTTGGCGGAAAGATTGGAGCGATGACTGTCATTATGATCCTGGCTCTGGGGCCTGTGATCCAGTGGCTTGGTGATATTATGAAAAAGCATTTTCCTGCACTGACAGGAGAAGGATGAGAATAAAATAGAATATAAGTGTAACTATTTAGCAGGCGGTATCCTGCGCGGGTACTGAACGGTTACATATAAGCGATTGCGAGAAGGGAAGGGAAAACATGGAAGATTTGAATAATGTACTCCGTGCACAGGAATATATCAATAAAATGCGACCGGTATTTAATAAACGGGCCTTATACAGCGATGAGACAGCACAGTACAGAACACCGATGGAACCGGAACCGGGAGATATCGTCACGGTTCGATTCCGGACACTGAAAAACAATGTAGATGCTGTTTATTTTATCAGCGGTACGATCCGCAAAGAGATGAAAGTGGAGAAGAGCCGGGAAGGATTTGATTATTATGCGATTCAGATTCCGGTGGGAAGTGAACCGATCCATTATTATTTTGAGATCCGGGCAGGAAAAATTGTCTGTTATTACAATGAACTTGGTGTGACCCGTCAGCTGCAGGAACAGTATTCTTTTGGTATTATCCCGGGATTCCATACACCGGACTGGGCAAAAGGGGCGGTAATGTACCAGATTTTTGTGGATCGTTTTTATAACGGGGATAGCTCCAACGATGTGCTGACCAATGAATATTTTTATATTTCCGGTCACAGCAGACGGATCGAAGACTGGAGCAAGATCCCGGACAATATGGACGTGAACAATTTCTACGGTGGCGATCTGCAGGGTGTTATGGATAAACTGGACTATCTGCAGGATCTCGGTGTGGAAGTCATCTATCTGAATCCGATCTTTGTATCACCGTCGAACCACAAGTATGACATTCAGGATTATGACTATGTGGATCCGCATTTTGGAAAGATCGTTCATGACGAGGGTAATCTGCTGGCAGACTGGGACAAAGACAATACCCATGCCAAACGATATATTGACCGTGTGACCAACAAAGAAAATCTGGAAGCCAGCAATCAGCTGTTCATCGAGCTGGTGGAAGAGATCCACAAAAGAGGCATGAAAGTGATCCTGGACGGTGTATTTAACCATTGTGGATCCTTTAACAAATGGCTGGACCGGGAACGGATCTATGAAAATCAGCCGGGCTACGAAAAGGGCGCATTTATCAGTGGAGACAGCCCGTATCACAGCTTTTTTAAGTTCCATAATGAACACTGCTGGCCTTACAATGAATTCTATGACGGCTGGTGGGGACATAATACACTTCCAAAGCTGAATTATGAAGATTCTGAAAAACTATACGAGGATATCCTGCGCATCGCGAAAAAATGGGTTTCTGCACCGTTTTACGTGGATGGCTGGCGTCTGGATGTGGCAGCGGATCTGGGGCACAGTGCGGAGTACAATCATAAGTTCTGGAGACAGTTCCGAAAGGTGGTAAAAGAGGCCAATCCTGAGGCGATCATTATCGCAGAACACTACGGAGATGCCAGTCCGTGGCTGCAGGGAGATCAGTGGGATACCGTTATGAACTATGATGCGTTTATGGAGCCGATTTCCTGGTTTTTGACCGGACTTGAAAAGCACAGTGATCAGTACCGGCAGGATCTGAAAGGGAATGCAGAGTGTTTCCGTGATTCCATGCGCTATAACGGTTCACGATTCTATGCACCGTCTCTTCTGACTGCGATGAACGAGCTGGATAATCACGATCATTCCAGATTTCTTACGAGAACCAACAGCCGTGTAGGACGTATCAATACAGTTGGCGCGAGAGCAGCCGAGGAAGGAATCAACAAGGCTATTTTAAGAGAAGCAGTTGCCATTCAGATGACCTGGCCGGGTGCTCCTACTGTTTATTATGGAGATGAAGCCGGTGTCTGTGGTTTCACCGATCCGGATAACCGGAGAACGTATCCGTGGGGACATGAGGACCAGTATCTGGTACAGTTCTACCGGGATGCGATCCGGATGCACAGAGAACTGCCGGTATTAAAATACGGATCTGTAAAGATGCTGAAAGAAGACTATAATCTGATTTCCTTTGGGCGTTTCAATGAAAACGAGCAGGTTGTCGTTGTCATCAATAACAACAACGAAAACAAGAAAGTAGAGATTCCGGTATGGGAGACCGGTATCAGCAGAAGTGTCGATACTACCATGACCAGAATTCTTGACAGCAACGCCATCGCCTACAATATGGAACAGAAAGAATACCCGGTAGTGGCAGGCTACCTGGAACTGGAGATGTCCCCGCTGGAAGCAATTGTCCTGTGCAGGGGATGTGAACTTCCACAGAAGAAGGACGAAGAAGCTGCTGAGAAAGAGGGAGATGCATCCACAGTTCTCAATAATTAAAAAACTAAAAATATCTTGCAAATCAGTTAGAAAAGACTTGCAATTTAAAAAAGATTGCGTTATAATTTTATCTTGTCAGAGCGTGTGAATGCTTTGACAAGATATGGATGGATTCCCGAGTGGCCAAAGGGGACAGACTGTAAATCTGCTGCAAATTGCTTCG